>Ga0163144_10001761_pt1 | contig 50670 bp, 47 predicted proteins | sample OliLak19BULKMAT1_FD_123175 | JGI IMG/M metagenome (GOLD analysis project Ga0163144, IMG submission 123175) | Freshwater microbial mat bacterial communities from Lake Vanda, McMurdo Dry Valleys, Antarctica - Oligotrophic Lake LV.19.BULKMAT1 | ecosystem: Environmental > Aquatic > Freshwater >... | reverse complement strand
TTTGGGGGTGTCTATAGCGGCAGGGCCACACCGGATCCCATCCCGAACTCCGAAGTTAAGCCTGCCCACGGCGAACCTAGTACCGAGGAAGCTCGGCGCAAAGATAGCTCGACGCCCCCAATTCTCTTTTCTGAAGCGCAATCTTCAGATCATCAGGCCTCACGATTCATGTCGTGAGGCCTTTTTCGTTTCGGTATTTCAGTTTTTGAAACGCGTACCGCTACTCAGAAGCGGGCTTGATCCGGGTCTAGAATGGAAAGAATATCCGTGAAACTGCTTTTGATCTTGCGAAGCAACACAAGACTGAACTAATTTCAGAAACCCTCTGTTGATGTCCTCTGTGCGAGGATGGTGGAATTGGTAGACACGCACGTTTGAGGGGCGTGTGCCGCAAGGCGTGTGGGTTCAAGTCCCACTCTTCGCACCATTAATTCACGCTGGGGCACTCGGCCCCAGCCCAAATCCATTCTTTAGTTCGCCTTGACTCCGGAGCGCCTGGCGCATCCCAGCTAACCCCGTTCGAACTCGTACTTTGCGATGACCTGGAACGCGCTTTCCGTGATGTCTCAGCTTGCGGCGCTCCAGTCGCCGATTCCGAAACTTCCTGGGGTTCTACGGACGCAACGCGCTTCCGGTCCGCCGATCGTGGATCCCAAAAATGATCCGAACTCTCGCCTAGACGCTAGCGTGGAACTAAGTGGCCAGCCCGGCGACGCTGCGACCGCGGTGCACTTGGAATTATAGGTACTCATGAACGGGGGCGCGAGCCTCGGCGTCGGGGCTTCGGGCTCATTGGAAAATGCCCGCACGACGGCACTAGCACCCAGTCATCGCCACTAGAACTCGACGCGAAAGCCGAGCGAGAGCGACGAACTTGCGAGCGTGACGTTCGCGTCCTGGCCGCTCGCGCTGCGGAGCTCGGCCACGAGATAACTTCTAGAAATTCCCGACGCCACGTACGCTTCACCCGCGGCGTCGGGCTCGAATGGATTCAACAGCAGCATCAGCCCAAAGAATGCTCCGCTCAGGGGTACGCGGCCGGATAGATCGGTGAGATGGTAAATGACCTGCTCAAACGCGAAGCCGGCAAACGGAACGACAATCTGCTCGCGAAAGAATTTGGCCTGATAGCGGAACTGGGTGCCGAGTGACCAGATTCGGTAGACGGGCAATAGGATGTCGTTCGACTTTGAGTAGGGGTAAAGCGAAAGGCTCGGACCGATTCCGATGACGCCGATCGACTGCACGAAAGTCGGCTGGTACTCGATCTGGACGCGAAACGAACGAATCAAGTGATTTTCCAAAGTCGGCACCGTCGAAGCATTCGTGAAGGCGTTGCCGGAAAATGTCCAAGCCGTCGCCCACTCGGGTCGAACGTACTGATATCCGCGTCGAGTTGCCTCGAAGGTCGTCTCTGTTCGTTGCGTGGAGGCCGGCGCGGGTTGCGGCGCGGCGATCTCCGGCCCGACTTCTCCGACGGGAACTTCGGACAACTCTTCGGACAAGTTCGAAGTTTCGCCTTCGATCGAGGGGAGCGGCTCCATCGGCGCGGTGAGGATGTCGGCATCTTCCTCATTCGCGGCGAGTGCAAAACTGGAAAGTGCGGGGAGGGCCGCGATCAGCGCGAGAAGGATCAGGCTCTGCGGACGGCGACGGATCATGAATTCATTGTCGCAGGCGGATCGAAGCGGAGCAACTTGGAGAATCCTCGGCCGCCACCGTCAAGCATCAACCGCACAGCCGGAGATCATCGGTAAGCTTCGCATATCCAACGCGAGGTCGCCTCCCTCAGGCTTACCCTAAGTACGCCTTACGAACCTCGTCGGATTTTAGAAGCTCCGAGGCAGGGCCCGCCGTCGAAACATTGCCGGTCTCAAGCACCACGCCGTGATGGGCAATCTGCAAAGCCTGAAGCGCGTTTTGCTCGACGAGAAGCACGGTTTTACCTTCGCGATTGATCTTCTGAATGATTTCGAAAATCCGCTCGATGATCTGCGGCGCGAGTCCCAGCGACGGTTCGTCGAGGAGTAGCAGATCAGGATGCCCCATGAGCGCGCGCGCGATGGCGAGCATCTGCTGTTCGCCGCCGGACAGCGTGCCCGCGTTCTGCTTACGGCGCTCCTTAAGTCTCGGGAAGAGCTCAAAGGAATAATCGAGATCTTTGGCCAACGTCTTCTTGTCCGGAGCGGTCCAGGCACCGAGGTCTAGATTCTCCTCAACGGATAGATTCAGGAAAATGCCGCGCCCTTCGGGCGCATGGCAGATGCGTTTACGCACGATCTTGTGGGGGGCCATATTGGAAATAACTTCACCCTGATAAGTAATGGATCCCTGATGGACGGGGACCAGGCCGGAGACTGCGCGCAAGACTGTCGTCTTGCCGGCGCCGTTCGCGCCGATCAGGGTGCAGATCTCCCCTTTTTTCACTTCAAAGGAAATATTTCGGATCGCCTGAATGGCGCCGTACGAAACGCTGATGTTGTCGAGCTTAAGCAGGGTCGTCGCAGCTTCAAGCATGTTCGGTCGCCGCCTTGCCCAGATAGGCTTCAATGACTTTCGGGTTCTTTTGAATCTCTTGCGGTGTGCCCTCGGCGATCTTGACGCCGTAGTCGAGGACGGAGATGCGTTCGCAAATTCCCATCACGAGTCGCATATCGTGTTCGATGAGAAGAATCGTCATCCCGTATTGCGCGCGAATCATGCGGATCGCGGCCATAAGAGAAGCGGTTTCTTGCGGATTCATTCCCGCGGCCGGCTCGTCGAGGAGCAGAAGCTTGGCACCGGTCGCCATTGCGCGCGCGATCTCGAGGCGCCGCTGATCACCGTAAGGCAAGTTGCGGGCGTAGGCGTTCTTGCGGCTATCGAGACCGAAAATCTTGAGCAGCTCAACGCATTTCTCCTGCCTCGCGAGTTCGTCCGCGACCACTTTCTTGGTCTGAAGCACCGATGTGAACGCGGAATGCTTCGGCATGCCGGGATGGCAATCCATCGCGACCATGAGGTTGTCGAGAACGGTGAGATCTTTGAAAAGCCGGATATTCTGAAACGTCCGGGCCAGGCCGAGCGAGGTGATCTCGTATGCTTTCTTACCGACGAGCGGCTGTCCGAAGGCGTCGATCTGCCCGGCCGTGGGTAGATAAACGCCGGTAAGCATGTTGAAGACGGTGGTCTTGCCGGCGCCGTTCGGCCCGATGAGGCCGAAAATGGAGCCGACCGGGATTTCGAGCGTCAGGTCGGAGACGGCTTTAAGGCCGCCGAACTGCATCGTCAGACCTTTCGCGGCGAGCGCGATCGTACTCATGCGACGACCCGATCTTTGTAGGTGAAACGCTTGCGCAGACGATCGGGCAGAAAATCGATGAATTCCTTAAAGCCGAAAAGTCCGTTCGGACGCGTGAGCATGAGCACGATCAGAAAAAGCGAATAGATGATCATGCGGTAGTCGTACTGCGTGAAACCGCTATCCTTGAGCTCCCGAAGGGCCTCTCGAATGACCGTGAGGATCGCAGCCGCGATGACGGACCCCGTGATGCTACCCATTCCGCCGAGCACCACCATGATAATGACTTCAAAGCTCCGGTTGTAATCAAACGGCTGCGGATTGAGGTAACCGAGCTGATGGGCGAAGAGACCACCCGCGACGCCCGCGAAAAAGGCGCCGATCACGAAGGCGCGTACTTTGGCTTTCGTCGTGTGCACGCCCATCGATTCGGCGGCGATCTCGTCTTCGCGAACTGCGAGAAAGGCGCGGCCCTGGGACGAATTCACCAGGCGCCAGACCACGAAAACGGTGACGATGACCATCGTGTAAACCCAGCCAAAAGACCCGAGCTGCGGGATGCCGGCCATGCCACGTGCACCGCCGACGGCATCGATGTTCAGAAACACCACGCGGATGATTTCGCCTGCACCCAATGTCACGATCGCGAGATAATCGCCGCGTAACCGAAGCGAAGGAAGGCCGACGAGGTAACCGACGAATGCGGCGATCAAGCCGCCGAGTACGAGCGAAAAGAGGAAAATCACCGTCGCGACCGGCCCTTGCATGAGCGCGGGATTTTGCGCGGCAAGCGTCGTCGTCAGATAGGCCGAGGCATAAGCGCCGACCGACATAAAGCCCGCGTGACCCATCGAAAACTGGCCGGTGAAACCGTTCACGAGATTCAGACTCACCGCGAGTATCATATTGATGCCGGTGTACATCAAGATGCTGAAGTAATACGCGTCGATGTTCCCGGCGACGAACGCATGAAAAGCCCAAACCATCGCGATCGCGATCAGCCAGTAAAGTGAAGCTTTGAATCCGTGCGGTCGTTGCACAGGCATCCGATCAAACCTTTTCCGCGCGCCGGATTCCGAAAAGTCCGGTGGGTTTGAAGAGTAAGATGAGAATCAGGATCGCGAACGCAAGCGCGTCTCGATAAGTCGAACTCCAGTAACCGACGAGCATGCTCTCGGCGAGTCCGAGGGTAAGCGCGCCGACCACGGCGCCGGTGACGTTTCCGATCCCTCCGAGCACGGCGGCGACGAAAGCCTTGAGGCCGTTCATCGAGCCGATCAAGGGATCGATCTTTGGATAAATTAAACCGAAGAGAACACCCGCCGCGCCGGCGAGGGAGGAGCCAAGCATGAAAGTGTACGAAATCACGCGATCCGTCGGGATGCCCATGAGACTTGCCGTATCGTGATTGAAACTCACCGCGCGCATTGCGCGGCCCAGGCGGGTCTTGAAGATGATGTATTGGAGCGCCGCCATGAGAAGCAGCGATATGACCAGCACGACGATTTGCAGCGGGTTGATCGTAAGTTCGCCCCAAGTCCAAAAACCATCAGGCTGGTAGACTTTAGGCGGCGACTTCGGATCAGAGCCGAACCAGAGCTGACCGGCGAATTGGAGAAAAAGCGAAACGCCGACCGCCGTGATCAGGACGTTGATGCGAGGAGACTTCCGCATAGGGCGGTAAGCCAGGCGCTCGATCAGGTAGCCGACGCCGGCGCATGCGGCCATCGCAATCACGATGGTTAGAAACAAAGACCAGATGCCGGGTTTATCGGCGAGGCCGAGATAACGGGCCGCATACATTCCGATATAGGCCCCGAGCATGAAGACTTCGCCGTGCGCGAAGTTGATCAGCTGAAGAATTCCAAAAACCATGGTGTAACCCAGGGCGATCAGCGCATAGACCGCGCCCTGGGAGATACCATTGACGACCTGTTGGAGAAACTCGGCCATTTCTCGTCGGCTTTAGGGGTTGATCGTGGCCGAATACTTGAACATGCCTTCGATGATCTTGATGACGACGGCCGACTTTTTCGCGTTTCGGTTCTCGTCAATCGTGATCAGACCGGTGACCGCCTGGAAATCTTTGGTCGCGGCAAGCGCATCGCGGATCTTCGCACGGTCCGTGCTACCGGCGCGCTTGATGGCGTCGGCGAGCACGATCATGGCGTCGTAACCCATGGCGGCCAAGCCGTCCGGCACGCGACCGCCGAAGTCGGCTTTATATTCGTTGATGAAGTTCTGCACGCGCGGGGTCGGATCTTCTTGCGTGTAGTGGTTGGCAAAGTACGAGCCGTCGATGGCTTTGCCGCCGATTTCCTTCAGCTTGTCGGAATCCCAGCCGTCGCCACCGAGGAGCGGAACCTTGATTCCGAGTTCGCGGGCCTGGCGAGCGATGAGGGCTACGTCACCATAGTAACCGGGAATGAAGATCGCGTCCGGCGTTTTGCCACGAATCGAGGTGAGCTGAGCTTTGAAATCGCTGTCGCCCGCCGCGTAGCTCTGATCCGTGATGACCGTGCCGCCGCCTTTGGTGAAGGTTTCGGTGAAATAGTTGGCCAGCCCCACCGAGTAGTCGCTCTTGATGTCGCGAAGGATCGCGACTTTTTTCACTTTGAGAGTCTCGAGCGCGAACTTGCCCATGACCGCCCCTTGGAACGGGTCGATGAAGCAGACGCGGAAGATGTAATCGCCGATCTCGGTCACTTTTGGATTGGTCGAGGACGGCGTGACCATCGGAACTTTATTGGTCTGAGCGATCGGGGCCATCGCGAGAGAGTTTGAGCTGGCGACTTCACCGAGAATCGCGGTGACTTGGCTTTGGCTGATCAGCTTTTGAACGGCGATCGCGGCTTCTTCGGGTTTGCCTTGATCGTCAAGCGCGAGGATCTCGACTTTGCGGCCAAGCAGTCCGCCGGCGGCGTTGATCTGTTTCACCGCGAGCACGATGCCTTCGTGCGTGGAAATTCCGAACGTGGCGTTGGAACCGGTCATCGAACCGACTTCACCGATTTTGATCACGTCGTTCGCGGTTGCAGCGCCTTCAACTTGCGGCGTTTTTTTACAGGCGGGGAGTGTGATCGCGAGTAGTACCGCGGAAGCAAGACCGGCGGAGAAACGGATTCGGTTCGATTTCATGGAGTCAGGTCCCTTCATAAAAAAGCCTGTTACTGCAATAGTTTGACTTGGATAATGCTGCACCAGTAATATGCGGGTTGTGAGTGCCCGTCAACGAAATCGTCAGCCGAAAGCCGGTTCCAAGACACGAGCGACTGCCGCACGACCGAGGAAAACGCCGCCGACTCTCGCTTATGCGACGAAAAGCTTCATGGGGCACCTGGAAGGAACCGGGAAAGCGCTGCATACGATTTCGAGTTATCGCTCAGATCTCAAGTCATTCGAGCGGTTTCTAGAAATGGGAATGGGGCCGCGCCGCGTTGCACTTCACCAGCTGACGATCCAGGACTTGACGGCTTATCAAAAACATCTTTCGGCGTTGGGGCTCCGAACCAATACGCGGCGGAGAAAAATTCTCACGGTTCGGAAGTTGCTCAAATACCTTTCGATCCGGAAAAAAATTAATCTCGATACCAGCGGTAAAATGCCAGCTCCGTTCAAAGTGGAACGGATTCCCGAGACGGTCCCGCTCGAAGTGCTAATGGCGCGGATCCGAGTGATGCCGACCACGACGCTTCATCAAGCCCGCAATCGCGTTCTATTGCTGACGTTAGCCGAGACGGGCTGCCTCGTCAGTGAAGTCACCCGACTCAAGTACGAAAGTTTCTCCACCCATGAAGTCCGCTTTGAAGGTAAAGCGCCGCGAGCGCTCCTGATTTCACGAGAGCTTAGCGACGCGGTCACGGCTCTCCAGTCGTTCGCCGGTGGAACGCCCTGGTTGTTTCTCGGCTTCAATCGATTTGGACCGCTCGGGCAACCCATAACGCCGCGGGGTGTGGAACTGCTGATCCGGCATCACGCGGAGTCGCTGGGATTCGAAAAGTTGACGCCGCGGACGTTTCGTCATTCGGCAGTTTTGCATTGGCACCGTCAGGGCGCCCAGACTGAAGAAATCCAAAAGCGACTGGGCCTCAAGAGCACCTATGCTTTTCGGGTCTACTCGGCGCTTTTCAAATCCAGCTGCTGAACCACATCCACTTTAAAAACCCGCTGTCCGAAATTTTGGAAGCGGAGAGGATAGGAAAGAAATAAGCGAAGAACGCGGCTGCCACCGCGACGTAAGCCCATTTGATTTTACGGTCCAAATGGTTGAGCGCCCAAACGATCGCGAGACTCAGGATCATCCCTGCCGGGTAGTAGTAATAATAGAACGACACTTTTCGTGGAATGATGGCCCAAGGAAAATAGAGAATCGCGTAAGTCGCGGCGATGGCGCCGGCGCGATAATCTCGATGACGGAGGCCCGCCCACGCGCAGGCCAGGCAAGCCAGAACTCCGGTCCACATTACCCAAGGATTGCCCAGGAGCAGAACCCCTCGAACGGTATGATCCTTTTCGTGATCAAAAGCGTACCAGATCGGCCGGCGCAGGAGCGGCCAGTCCAACCAATGGCTCATGTAGGGATGCTGACTGAGGACGCGCAGCTGGCCTGACCACATCTGCGGTTGCATCTGGATCAGATCCCAAAATGTATAAGGCGGATCGCGGGTGAGAAAAAGAAAAGGCAAAAACGTAACGAGATAGACGATCGCGGGAAGCCCGATCATGCACGCGGCCCACACGGCGGTCCGCCGGCCGGAGACTTTCCCGTCTTCATTAATCCCAAAGACGATCGCGACGAAGGCCACGATGGCCGCCCAGGGGACGATCGCGGCCCACTTGCACGCGATGGCCAGTCCCAGGGCGGTTCCGCAAAGCGCCAGGGCGCGCGTCTCATGCCGGCGTCCCTGAAGCGCCCACGTCAGCGCGACAAAAGCCCACGCCAGAAACGCGAACATGAAGGTGTCGAGCATTCCAATCCGGGCTTGAACATAAAGGAGATGATTGAAAAACGTGATCGCGGCCACGGCCAGCGCATTTTCCAAGCTGTTGAACAACAGCAGACCCCAGACGAACATCGCCACAAGCGTCAGGGATCCGAACACCGCGCTCATGATTCGCCAGCCCAAGGGGCGATCACCGGCCAACGCGATTCCAACGCTCATCAATACTTTCCCGAGGGGCGGGTGTTCCAAGTTTCGGTTGTCCACCCCGGCCAGAAAGGCCCGGGCGGCGGGAACATAATGGAACTCATCGAAGTTGGGCGTCGCCGGGTATTCAATCTGAATCAGGAAAATGCCCAGACTCAGGAGACCCAATAGGATTGCCGCTATGGCGGCCTTAAGCATCATAAGCTCAACTAAGGGAAACACAGGCGGTTTCCCCGGTCGACAAAAATGCGGGTCTTGGGTAGCTTCCCGATCACTTATGGAAAAAGAAACCGGAAGAAACGAACCGTGCCCCTGCGCGAGCGGGAAAAAATTCAAGCGCTGTCACGGCATCGAAGCCGCTCCGCCGGCCAGTGCGCCGCAAATCGCGCTCCCCCCAAGTGGAGCCATGGCGGCTCCGGGCGGAATGCCCGGAGGTTTTGATCCGAGCCAGCTCGATCCGCAAGCCATGGCGCAAGTCGCTCAAGCGATGAAGCGTCTCCCGAAGAGTCAGGTCCAACGACTTCAATCGCTCGTGCAAAAGGCGATGGCCGGAAAAGACGTGACCCGTGAGGCGGCCGAACTCGAAGGCGTGCTCCCGCCGGACTTCCAAAGTCTCATGATGTCGCTCGCGCCTCAGATGATGGCGGCGCAAGGCGGGGCGGCCGCACCCGCTCCCATGAGTGAAGATGAAGCCCGTCGGATCGTCGCCGAAGCCGCCGCCAAAGGCGAAGTCAGCGCGGAAAAAGCCGAAGAACTGCTCGGTGAAAAGCCCGTCCTCGAGGAAGGTGCCGCCAAAGGCGGCAAGGGTTGGAAATCCATCTTCGGCAAGAAGTGAAAGCCAGCCGTCTCCCGCAAAGAATCGCCGTCATCCACTTGCCGCCTCTGCCCGGAAGTCCGGGACAAGGTCGGCGAAGCGCCTTGCTTGTCATGAAGGCGGCGGAAAAGCGCGCGGTCACCGAAGCCCGCCTGCTCGCGACTGCGGGCTTTGACGGGTTGATCATCGAAAACTTCGGCGACATTCCGTTCCACAAAAGTCATGTCCCGCCGATCACGATCGCCGCTTTGACCGCACTCGCGGGCGCCGTAGTCGCGTCCGTTCGCGTACCTGTCGGCGTGAACGTTTTACGAAACGACGCGCATGCGGCTCTCGCGATCGCGGCCGCCACGGGGGCAACGTTCATTCGGGTGAACGTGCTGAGTGGAGTCATGGCGACGGATCAGGGGCTGATTGAAGGTGATGCCGCAGGACTGCTGCGCGAACGCGCGAGAATCACGGCGGACATCGCCATTCTCGCGGATGTTCACGTCAAGCACGCGCGGCCGCTGGCTTCGAGCGATATCGAACTTGCGATCGAGGAGACGGCGCTGCGGGCGGGGGCGAGCGGGGTGATCATCACCGGGGCCACGACCGGACGCGCGGTCGATCCGTTTGACTTCGAAAAGGCCGCGCTCGCCGCGAATGCCTGCGGGGTTCCGCTCTACGTCGGCAGCGGCGCGACGGCGGAAAACATTTCCAGTCTCATGAAACGCGCGCACGGTGTGATCGTGAGTTCCGCGCTTCGAGTCGGCGGACGTGCGGGAGCTGCGATCGATCCGGCGCGGATTCGGCGATTTCTCAAAGCGTAAGTGCCCGCTTTAGCTGGCCTGAGCGATGCGGAACTGAACGGCTTGATCGCGGTTGAAGAAGACGCGGCAGCTCGGCGGGGCCGCATGCCAAAATCGCGGCGTGATCCGAAGTTGCGAAAAGGATTCCATCTGCGGCTCGAAACCGAGTTTTTGCGCTGATTTTCTCACCTGAACGAATGAAGCCCCGAGGGGTAAGTCCTTGCAGAAGGTTTCAAGGCGAGACCGTTCGGTGCCGAGATAGGTCGCACCGGTTAGCGTCGTGATCAGGCAAAGTGCGATGGAGATGACGTAGGACCGCATATCGTCTGATTATATGGGAATTTCGAGCTGTTTCCGACTGTTTAAGTCAGAAGCTGCGCAAAGCCGCTCAAGACTTCAAGATTACGCGGGATTTACTTTCGGTAAGACTTAACAAATGCAACCGTCCCATCCCGAATGGTGTGAACGGCCTTCAAGAGTCGATCCGAGTAGGGCCAGTTTTCCCCGTCGATTACGAGAGGATGCCTCTGCTTACGCAGTGCATTAAATTCCTTCGTTTGGTTGTAATAGAGCACTTCGAGATAGCTGACGGCGTGAGCGCTGAGCCTTTGCGTGAGCGCGAGATTTCTTGAATAGATCCCGGGTTCCACCCGGACCGGATCGCCCGGACCGCCGTAGGTATCAAACGGAATCCCGAGTCCCCGGCTCATGGATGAAACCACGTGACGGCTTAATAGAAGTGACGCCTCCCAAGTGGCGGGATCGAGCGCATGCTCGGCGAATTGGGAGCGGGCCGCGCGGGTCGCGAACTCCGTTTGGGAGTACGCACCGGCGACGTAAACCTTGGTGCGGTTCGGTCCGTTCGGATTCGTGCCCCACTCGTCGCCGGGCGCGCCGGCCGTGTCGTAGTGCACGATGAGCGTGATGTCCGGTTTGAACGCTTCGATCAGTTCCGCCCGCGCCTGGAGATCCGCGCGAAGGATGAAATAGTTGCTGCGGGACGCTTCGCTGAAAAGTTTCTTCACGTTCACGTTCTTCTCGAACGATTCGAAAAGTCCGGAGTTCTCGCCTTCGAGTTGCGCGAGAAACCAGTCTTGCAGACTCGTCGCCCGAAGTTCCTTGCGCGCGTACGCCCGCACGTCCAGATTTTCGTACGCTACCGCCGTGACCGGGCCGAGGCTTCGATGCGTGACTAAAGTCTCCGCGCCCAAAGCTTGAAATTCACGTTCCAAAAGCATGACAGTCTGCAGATTCAAAACGCCTTCGCTCAGGCGCTCGCCGGTCGCGGCGTCGCGAACGAATTTTCCGGTGAGTTCATCCCACAGCTTGCCGCCCATGTGACCGGGATCCAGCGCGATCCGAAGCCCTGTCAAAAGACGGGATGCCGGATTGGAGCGTGCGGCTTGCTGCAAGCGCGTCACCAGCTCGGCTTGAGGACTCGAACGAAGCCGAACCCGCGATGCGGGCTTGAGCGCAAGAGACCAGTCGTCCATGCGTTTGGAATCGCGATCGAGCGACGCGCTCAATCGCTTTGCATCCATCGAGCACCAGCGCGCGAATTGATTTTGCGGATCCAGAAAGGGAAGGAGCTTGCGGAGACCGGTCGAGTTCTGAAGCCCGTCCAAGCGGCGCAGGCGGCTGATCGGATTGGTTTCGGCGGGTGAGCCGAAGTGACTGAGCACGGCTTCGGTTCGGCGATACAGTTCATCGGGTGGCAGCAGGGGCTTAGGGTAGGGGCCTTCTGATTTCAAGAAGTCCGATGTCAAAAAGTCTTCCACGTCCGTCGCCGCCTGAGCTTGGCAGGCCATGAACACGCACACCCAAAGGCCGAAGAGCATTGGCTTCATCCCCTGCGTTTTATGGCACGAAACTCACGCCGTCCAGCCGCTTGTGATTGTAAGGGTCGAGTACCAGACCGCGAATCTTGCGGCTGACGATCAGGGCATCGGGCGCATAGTAGAGCGGAACCATCACCGCGTGTGTCCGTACGAGAAAGTCATCCGCGCGCCGGTAGGCGGCGGCTTGGCTGGAGAGAGCGCTGGCCCGGGCCTTCTCTAAAAGGCCGCTGTATTCCGGATTATTCCAGCGCATCGCTGTTCGGGATTCCGGCGAATAGGCCTCGTAATATCGAAACGGATCCGGCAGGCCGGGGCGCCAGTCGTGAAGAATCATGGAGAAGCCGCCGCTTCGCGTCATGAGAGCCCAGCGTGCAGAATCCGAGATCGCTTCCGTTTGGATGGAGATAGTCAGCGATTTTTCGAGCGATTCCTTCAGCCACTGCGCGGTCTTGAGATTCTCCTGCGTGTTTTCGTCAAACGCGGGAACCAAGAACGTGAATTTGATGGCCGGCGAGAGGCGGCTCTCCCGCAAAATCCGCCGTGCCGAAACTGGATTGTAGACCGGCCCGGCTTCGGCGGAAAACCCAGGAAGCCCCGGCGCCACCAGTGAGCCGCCCGTGCGATAACTGGGGCCCATGCTTTTGGTGAGTGCGGGCCGGTCAATGGATCGCGTGAGGGCCGAACGAATCCGCAAGTCCGAAACGGGAAACTGTTGCAGATTGAAACTCAGGCGTTTCACGCGAAGCGTGGAGAAATACTTGAGGACCGGTTGCCCCCTGTACTTCGTGCGCAGCGACTCGGACGGATCAAAAATCAGATCCAAGGAGCCGGCTTCGAAACCGGTCAGTGTTTCGTCCGCGGTCAGGATTTTGAATTCGATTCGATCCAGTTGGATGCTCGACGCTTTCCGGTAAAGTCCGTTCTTCACGAGCGAAAGAGACGTGCCGAGTTGATGGGAGGCCAAATTGAATGGGCCGAGCACGACGAGATTTCCGGGCCTCGTCCAAGCTGAACCATGCTGCCGAATCATATCTTCGCGCACGGGGAAGGTGGACGGATGGGCCAAGGTGACGAGCCAGCCGGGGCGAGGACGGTTCAGCCGAATTTCGAGAATTCGCGGATCGACGACCTTGATGCCGATTTTTTCGATATCCGTGTTTTTTGAGTTGGTGAAGTCCTCCGCGCCCGCGATGTCAAAGGCCAGGCTCGCGAAAGACGAAGACGAATACGGAGAAAGGAGCCGAATCAGGCCGTCATAGGCATGATGAGCAGTGAACCGTGTGCCATCGGACCATTGGACGTCGCCTCGAAGGCGCAGGCGATAGGTCTTCCCGTCGGCGGACGTCGTCCAGCTCTCTGCGAGATTCGGGATCGGTTTGCCTTCGAAGTTGAGGCGAACGAGCCCCTCCTGAATATTGTTCAGAATCGGGATGTCCACTTCGCTAATGCTACGCGTCCAGTCCAACGTGACAATATCTTGAGCGAGCGCCACGCGCAGAGTCGCCGAAGGCGCGGCAGCCAGCGCGGCCTGACTCAGAAAAAGTAACGTCAGCAGCATCCGGTCGCCGGTTCCGGAATGAAGATGACTTCGAGAGAGTTGTCGTCCGGATCGCGAAGATAAAATCCGTAACTCTGGTCCCGATGGATTTTGGGCGGGGTCAAGTCCTTGCCGATTCGGGCGTAGATCTCATCCACCGCTTTCCGATCCGCCGCCACGATCCCGAGATGCGATGGATGCGTTCCGATCACCGGCGCCGATGTCGATCGCTTGGGATCGGATCCGACTTTGATCAGGCTGAGAGTCGTGCCGGCAAGTTCGAGCATCGCCCAGTCCGCATCGCCGCTCAGAGAGATTTTGAATCCAAGAACGTCACAATAGAAACGCATCGACCGCTCCAGGTCGGTCGCGGCGACCGCCGCATGACGAATTCCGAGTAAGCGTGGCGTACTTGGAGAACTCACTCGACTTTCATGACTCCCCTCATGAGGAGCCCGTGACCCGGGAACGTGCAAAGAAAAGTGTAGCTGCCTTTGGCGGTGGGCGCGGTGAAGGTTACGGAAACCGTTTCACCCGGTTTCGCGAGTGGCGTGTGCGCGAGCACTTCGGGACTCGCTTTTACGTAGCCTCCGGCCTCGCCGGCGGCCATGCCTTCATTCATCACTTTGGCTTCGGCGCCCGGGGCGACCAGAACAAAGTTGTGGGACATATTGCTGTCGGCGGTCGCGACGTTCTTCAATGTCACTTTGATCGCCTGGCTGGCTTTGACGGTGAAGGCCTTCTTGTTGAAGACCATGGTGTTCCCCACCGGCGACAATTTGATTTCGAGCGGCTTCGCGTCGGCTGCAAAGAGCAGCGATGAATGGCCCAAAACCAGCGCGAATAAAAAATGACGTATCGTTTTCATACAGGTCTCCTTACGTCTGGTTATATTCCCTCTTCCTCTGTCTGCGCTATTGAAAGCGCAGGCATTTCCGTTTAACTTGAACATCTATTAAACATCGGAAATACAATGGCAAACGCGTCTACGGCGGCATCCGCCTCCATGAAACAGCGACCCTTCGGTTACACTCTGCGCCAAGATTTGTGGTGGCTCCAGCCCCTCGGTGTCGTGTTCGGGCTCGGCGCCTTCATCGTCTATTCGACTTGGGCCGCGTTTCAGGGCGAGTTCTACCATCTCGGAAATTATCTCTCGCCCATGTACGCCCCGGAAATTTTCGGAGATTCGCCGCATAGCTGGTTCGGGCCGAAGCCGGATTTCTGGCCATCCTTTTTGCCCTTCTCCCCGGCGCTCCTGATCTTGTGGGCGCCCGGCGGGTTTCGTTTCACCTGTTATTACTACCGCGGGGCCTATTACAAAGCGTTCTGGGGCGATCCGCTTTCTTGCGCGGTCGGCGAACCGCGCAAGAAGTATTGGGGCGAGAATTCGTTTCCGCTCATCATGCAAAACATTCATCGCTACTTTCTCTACCTAGCGGTCGGGTTCATTCTCATGCTCTCCTACGACGCATGGATGTCTTACTCGTTCCTGGATCCCGTGACCGGCGCGGCCTCGTTCGGAATCGGGCTCGGCTCGCTCATTCTCACGCTCAACGTGATTCTGCTCGGTAGCTACACGTTCGGTTGCCACTCCATGCGCCACTTGATCGGGGGATTAAAGGACCGACTGTCCGGCAATCCAGTGCGTTTTAAAGCTTATAACTGCGTCACGTGTCTCAATCAGAAGCACATGCTTTTCGCTTGGCTGAGTCTCTGCAGCGTGGGCTTCTCGGATATTTACGTTCGGCTCTGCGCGATGGGTATCTGGTCTGACTGGAGAATTTTGTAAATGGCCGAGTTCGATACCAAAACTCATGACGTCCTTGTGATCGGTGCCGGGGGCGCGGGTCTGCGCGCGGCGATCGAAGCCGCGTCGGGCGGCCTCTCGGTCGGATTGGTTTGCAAATCCTTGCTCGGCAAGGCGCACACCGTGATGGCCGAAGGCGGCGTCGCGGCCGCGATGGCAAACGTCGATGATCGCGACAGCTGGAAAGTCCACTTCGCTGATACGATGCGCGGCGGACAATATCTCAATAACTGGCGCATGGCGGAACTCCACGCCAAGGAATCTCCCGACCGCGTCCGTGAACTCGAAGCCTGGGGCGCGGTTTTTGATCGAACCAAAGACGGAAAAATTTTGCAGCGTAACTTTGGCGGTCATCGTTATCCGCGTCTCGCGCATGTTGGCGATCGCACGGGCCTGGAGATGATCCGCACCCTCCAAGATCACGGGATCCATCAAGGGATCGACGTGCACATGGAGCAAACGGTCGTGACTTTGCTCAAGGACGGAGACCGGATCGCGGGCGCGCTGAGTTATGACCGCGAGCGCGGGCGCTTTCGCGTGTTTCACGCCAAGTCCATCGTGCTTGCGACAGGCGGCATCGGACGCGCGTACAAGATCACAAGCAATAGCTGGGAATATACCGGCGACGGACACGCGTTGGCGTATCTCGCAGGCGCGGCACTCGTTGACATGGAGTTCGTGCAGTTCCATCCGACGGGTATGGTCTGGCCACCGAGCGTGCGCGGGATTCTGGTTACGGAAGGTGTGCGCGGCGAGGGTGGGGTGCTTCGCAACAAAGACGGCAAGCGCTTCATGTTCGACGACATTCCGGCCAACTACAAACCTTCGACGGCTGACAACGAAGAAGAAGGCTGGAGATACACGCAGGGCGACAAGTCCGCGCGCCGGCCGCCCGAACTCCTCACGCGCGATCACGTCGCTCGTTGCATCAATCGCGAAGTCCGCGCCGGGCGCGGAAGCCCGCATGGCGGAGTATTTCTCGATATCTCGTGGATCAAGGAAAAGATTCCGAGTGCGTCCGAGCACATCAAGAAAAAGCTTCCGAGCATGTACCACCAGTTCAAGCAGCTCGCGGATCTCGACATCACTCAAGTGCCGATGGAAGTCGGTCCGACCACTCACTACGTCATGGGCGGAATCATGGTGGACGGCGACTCGCAGATGTCGACGGTGCCGGGACTGTTTGCGGCCGGCGAATGCGCGGGCGGACTCCACGGTGCCAATCGCCTCGGCGGCAACTCGCTCTCGGACCTCTTGGTGTTCGGCAAACGCGCGGGCGAGTACGCGGCTAAGTTCGCCAAAGAAAATGCCCTGCCGAAATTGGACGAAGCGCAGCTGTCAAAGGCCACGAAGGCCGCATTGGAGCCGTTTGACCGAACCGTCGGGACCGAAAGCCCGTATCAGGTGCAGGAAGAGCTGCAAGATACCATGCAGGAACTCGTCGGAATCGTCCGGACGGAGGCCGAACTCAAGAAGGCGCTCGGAGCCGTTCGCAAGTTCGCCGAGCGCGCGGCCAAGACGATCGTGAAGGGGAACCGCGAGTACAACTCCGGCTGGCATACCTCGATCGATCTCGGCAATCTGATGATCGTGTCCGAAGCGATCACGATGGCGGCGATCGAACGCAAGGAAAGCCGCGGCGGGCACTTCCGCGATGATTTTCCGGCTAAGGAAGAAGCGTTCTCGAGTTTCAATTTCGTCATCAAAAAGGGCATGGACGGCGGAATGCAGATTTCCAAGCAACCCCTCAAGCCGCTTCGCGATGACCTCAAACAGGTCATCGAAGGGGAGAGCAAATAATGTCGACGGCGACTTTCCGCGTCTGGCGGGGCGACAAGGGCGGCGCGGATTTCGTCGATTACCAAGCGGAAGTATCCGAAGGCATGGTCGTGCTCGACGCCATCCATCAGATTCAAGCCAAACAGGCCAATGACATGGCCGTGCGCTGGAACTGCAAAGCCGGCAAGTGTGGCTCGTGTTCAGCCGAGATCAACGGCATGCCCAAACTCATGTGCATGACGCGCCTCAATCAGCTTGATCTCACAAAGCCCATCACCGTCGAACCGATTCGCGCGTTCCCGCTGATCAAAGATCTCGTCACGGACGTTTCGTGGAACTACGAAGTCAAAAAGCGGATCAAGAAGTTCAAGCCGCGGAAACCCGACAATGCCGATGGCACCTGGATCATGCAGCAAGAGGACATCGAGCGCGTGCAGGAGTTCCGTAAGTGCATCGAGTGTTTTCTTTGCCAGGACGTCTGTCACGTACTCCGTGATCACGCGAAGCACGATGAGTTCATCGGTCCGCGTTTTTTAGTCCACGTCGCTGCACTCGAAATGCACCCTCTCGATACCGAAGACCGACTGCCGGAGCTCAAAGAAGCTCAAGGGATCGGGTACTGCAACATCACGAAGTGCTGCACGAAGGTCTGTCCGGAGAACATCGCGATCACGGATAACGCGATCATTCCGCTGAAAGAACGGGTGGTGGATCGTTATTATGATCCGGTCGCGAAGATCTTCCGCGCGATCTTCCCCGAAAAGACGCTGTAAGTTCGCCGCGCTGCCACAAGTCTGACGCACGGCAAATCCTGACGCTTCACACTGGCATTGGCTGAGCGATACTCAGTCTATGTACCTACTTATTGCATTCGTTCCGGCACTTCGCGCATTTGGACTCACCGCGCTGATGAGTATCGGGCTTTGTGCGAGCGCGCGCGCAGAGCTACTGCAAATCATTCACACGAATGATCTTCACTCGCATCTCGAACATGCGGGAGACTTGGACCTAGGCGGCTACGCAGCGGTCAAGGCCACGATTGATCGAATAAAAACGAAGGCGGAAGCCCAGGGGATTCAGACGCTCGTGCTCGACGGCGGAGATTTCTCGGAGGGGAGCGCACTCCATTTCGCCAAGCGTGGAGTTTCAGTTTGGCGCGTGATGAACGCCATGGGCTACGACGCCGTGACCCTTGGCAATCACGACTGGGTGTCAGGATCGGCGGGACTCGATTGGATTTTGTCCCAGCTCTCGCCGGGATTCGCGCTTCTCAGCGCGAACTTCATCTATAGTTCGAAGTGGCCGAATCTGGCTCGCAACCTCAAACCGGAGGTTGAGTTGAAGAAGGGTGGGCTCCGAATCGGAATTCTCGGACTCTCGACGGATGAGATCTTTCACAACTGGATGGTGGGGGACGGCCACATTGAAGCGCCGTGGGACACGGCGAAGAAGCGCCTTCCGGGACTTCGTGCGCGAAACGATCTCGTGATTCTTTTGACTCATTTGGGGATCTGGGTAGATCCCGTCGTTTTACTTAAGTCTCGAGGAGTGGATCTCGTGGTCGGCGGACATTCCCACACTTTGATGAAGGAAGTGAACTACGCACCCGACGCCAGCAAACGCTTCGTGCCGATGGTTCAAGCTGGCTCACACGGCGAGCATGTCGGCGACCTCCTCGTAGACGTCGTGCCGGGCCAGCCGATGAAGATCGTGAGCTACGCGCTTGTGCCGGTTCGCCAAATCGACGGCATGGATCCCGTCGTGCAGTCCGGAGTGGTGCAGGCGCGGAAAGATCTCGAAGCCGATTACGGCGCGCCTTGGCTGTATGACGAAATCGCGAATTCGAGCGTGCCGCTTTCCAAGGCTCGCAAAGGCAATCCGAATATCTGGGCCAACTTCGTCACGGAATCTTTCAGGCAGGCTTCGGGCGCGGATCTCGCGATTGATTTATCGAGCTTTCAGGGCGTCAATCAAGCGGCCGGGCCGGTTACTCGCGAAAAGATCATGACTTTCTTTCCGCGCACGTTCGATACCTCGAAGCCCCTCGGTTGGACGGTTTGGACCCTGAAGGCGCGAGGCATCGTGCTTGCGGGAATGTTGCCTTCGCTCCTGAAGCTCGGTCCTCCGATGACGTTTGCGGGACTCACTTACTCGGTCAAAAATGGCCGCATTCGTGATGTGCGTATCGGCGGGCAAAAGATCAAATGGCTGAAGACCTATCGGATCGCGGTGACCGAGGCTCTCGGGCGATCGCCCAAGGCGGCTGTTCCGGAACTTGCGCCACTGATGCGAGGCGCAGTGGATACGGGGGTTCCGCTCTGGACCGCAATCGAACAGCACCTGATTCGACAGGGTGGGGTGCAGTAAGCCGAGTCTGCCCGAGTTTAAAAGAAGACCCGCAACCGACTGAATACCGTGGTGGTTCGAATGGACTGGCTCGCGGATCCCGCCATGCCCGACCAGGATCGGCCGGAAACTCCGAGCTCAAGCTTCATGCGATCCCGCGGAAACGTGTAGCCCGCCCAAATGCGGTAACTGCCGCGGCGGTCGATGAGGTTGAAGTCGTTCGTAATGTCGCTTTGGCGAAGGTCCGCGCCTTCGATCGAATCGTAGTAGCGGAATTGGCCCGAAGCCCCGAGATCTAAGCGGCCGCGGCGCACTTCGACCGACGAACTCGTGCTCATTCCGAACGCGTAGTAGTAATCCCGAAGCTTGAGCACTTCTTTGGTGCCGACCATCGTGCCTCCTCCCGCGACGTATTCGTCGACCGCGATGCCGCGGATGGTGGTGAAGTCGGCATAAGCGTCCATTTTGATATGGATCGTCGCGCCTTTATAGAAGAGCGTCGCATCGATCATAGGACCCAAGATATTGACGATTCCGAGCTGATCTTTGGCGTGGTTCGAATAGAGCTCTTCGTAGTGAAACCCGCTGCCGCCGCCGACGAGGAAACTATAGCCGCGCAGGCGCCCCTGCGAGTCCTCGGTGATGTTCTTTTTATAATAGCCCGCAATCGCGGCTTGAAGAAACCAGACGATGTCGTTGAAGCCCGCGGAACCCGCCGAAGTTTTGAAAAGCATGTGGGAGTAGGGGGTATCGCGAAGCATGATGCTCTGGGTGCCCGGCCGGTTGTGCGCCGGGATGTTCATGATCTCGATGTCAGCTCCGATCTCAACGTCCTGCTGACGGCCGCCGGGGCCGCTCGTGGTGCTGAATTCGGTGAAGACCTGCACGCGCGAGAGCACGTCCGGATTGAAACCCGTGCCCGCAAGATCGTTTCCGCGGATGGCGTGTTTTCTCACCCAAGTATCCATGGCTTCGGGACCGCCGAAAATCGCGCGGAGCACCCGGTTCACGCGTCCGGGACCGCGTCGGGTGAACTCACTCCGAAGCTGATGGAAAACCTCGCCGATCACGAAGCCGGCCATCGGCGTGACGATCAGATCGTTGATGCTGACGACTTCGAGACCTTCGACAATGTATTCCCACACAGTGGAGGCCGCGAAACTCATCGCGAGCGACTCCAGACTGTTGAAGCCGTTCGTGCGAGCGGCGTTATAGTAAAAATATCCAGAGAGGGGATGGCCGAGCTGATTGATACGGTGATCGTTGTCGTCAAAGCGCACCAGGTTCATTGAGGTGAAGCGCGTGCGCATGCTGCCCCAATAGTCGTTGGACTCGGGATCTTGAATGGAAGGGCTCTTCCAGTAACCGATGGCGCCGAGACCGACCATGGCCATGATCTCGACCGCGGCTCGCAGAAAGTTTTTTTGGCGCGCGCTCTCGTTACGGTAAATCGCTAAAGCGTCTTCGAAGGCGAGGGGACGTCCTGTCACGCGGTCCGTGTACTGCCCGTCCGTGCCCAATACGATGCTCCGGGAAAACTTCGATCCTTGCGCCAGAAGATACTCGGATACCAATCGGCGATTGCCGTCGAACTGAAAGAACGAACGAAGACGCGCCTGAAGGGCGGTATCGCGAATCTGGATTCCCCTCACCGCTTCGATAAGCCAGCTCGTCGCGGTAAAGTCGGTATCATCCATCTTGAGCCAGTTTTCGATTTTGAGCGTGATGCTTTGATCGCGTTGCTCGACGAAGTAAAATCCGTACTGATGTTGGCGGGCGGCCTTGGCCTCGGTAATCCGCGCGCCCGCGGACGTCGCGTCGACGTCAGAAGATACGCAGTCGGTTTCGACGGGCTTCTTTCGCTCAAGTAAAATGATGTTGTGGAGCCACACGCAGGTGGCTTGGGCCCAAGCGGGGTCGCCGCCGCCGGCGCGTGAGACATGAAGCAGGTAGCGGGCATTCGGACGGACCGGAGCCACGTGGCCTGCAATCAGCCGCGGATCGGTCCGTGAAATGAGTCCGGTGCCGAGAAAGTCTCGGGGTGTCGGTGAAGCCGTCGGGGCTGGCGCCTGGCCCGGCGAGCCCTGGCTCATCGACAGCGCGCCGACGGAGCCGGTGAGGCAGATCAAACCGCATAGAGTGATTTTCCCAAGACTTTTGAGTTTCAACATACGTCCGTGCAATTCCCGGTAGACTGCATATCAAAACTGTACCTAAATAGTCAAGTATTAAAACAATCGGGCTGGCTCCCCGCGAGGCCGCCAGGGCGGGGTCAAAACATCAGAGTGAGTTTGCCGTACATCTTGGTGCGGGTCTGTGAATCCCGTAGATCCATGTCGCGTATCGAGCCGGTCAGCCGGAGACGTTCCACTCCACCGGTGACTCTCCAATCGCGCGTGGGCTGAAAACTCATCCAGTATTTGAGCTCGCTCCGGGAGTCGGAGAAATGCAGGTCGGTAGTCACGTTTTCTTGGTGACGACTATGGCCTTCGATGGATTCCACCCGGCTGACGCGATAGGAGCCGCCGACTTCCAAGCCGCGGTAGTTGACGACGAAGTTCGAATTCGCGGTCCCGCCGTAGCCGAAATAGTACCCGTGACCTCGAATGGAATCCGTCAGCCCGACGTTCGAGTGATTTTCTAGATATTCGTCCAAAGCGAGCGAACGAATGGAGGCGAAGTCGCCGTAAACGTCGATGACCGCGCGCATCTTGAGGCGGCCTCGGTAGATCGTGAGGTCGACCGTGGGCCCGAGAATGCTGACGGCCGCGAACTGCTCATGAAGATCGTCGCCGTGTACGCGATCCGTCATGGTGTAGGCGCTCGAAGGTCCGACGAAGAGTTCATAACCGTTGAGGCCCAGATTTCTTCGGCCCGGGGTCGCTTCGGACAGATTCTTCTTATAGTAACCGATGAGCGCAGTTTTAAAGTAGAGCGCGAGGTCGGTCTGGTCAATCCCGACCCGGATGAGCATCTGCGAAATCGGTACGGACGAGACGACCTGCGAAGCTTGGCCGGGTTCGCTGTAGCCGGGAATGGTGATCACTTCGGCGGCGACTTCGACGGAAGTGCCGGGCTGATCCGTGCGGACGAGCGAAAGCGCCATCGCGTGCCAGACGTCTTTGGCAATTCCATGGCGATCCAGAACGTCCGAGCGGCGAGGGGGGTTCTTACTTACCCAGCGGTTAAATGCCTGCGGCCCGCCGAAAATAGTGCCGAGTATTCGATTGGTCCAGCGGTTGGAGCCGCGAGTAAAAATACCCTGCACTTGATGAAGGACTTCGCCGATGATCGCGCCGCCGATCGGGGTGTAAACTTGGTCGTTGAGGCTGACCTTTTCACGAACCTCCGCGAACATTTCCCAGAAGGAAGAAGCCGCGAACGTGAAGAGAAACGATTCCATCGGCGAGTAGTTGTTGGCCCGGGCAAGGCCGTAGTACTGCGCACCGGCCCAGAAAGTGTGATCGAAGTGATTGATCGACCAGGAGTTGTCGTCGAAGGTGTAGGCTTCCCGGTGAAGGCTTCCCGGTGAAGGCGACCCGGTAGGGCGGTTCGCCAAGCGTAGTCGCTATCTTGAAGGGCAGTGTTCGTGTAGTAGCGCGCCATTCCGAGACCGAGGTAAGCGCCGATCTCCATCGAAGCCCGGAGAAAGCTTTTCTGACTGAGGCGTTCGTCTCGGAACTTGGCGTATGCTTCCTGGAACGTCAAACGCATGCCGGTGGAACGCATGATGTAGCTATTGGAGCGCGTGCTGAACTCGATGCGTGCCGAAGCGCGGATGCCCTGGCGTAGGATCAATCTCCGGAATGCTTCCTTATGCTCGTCAAAATCCGCAAAGCGCCGAACGAGCTTTTCGATCGAGACTTCGTCGGAACCTTCAATGTGCCAGGAGGCGGTTTCGAAATCCGTTTCATCCAGACGTTTCAAGTTGTCGACAGTTAAGTCCGACGAACCATCGGCGTTCTGAACCCAGCTCAAATGGTACTTGAAACGATCCGTGGCTTTGGCCTCCGCGATTTTCTCGGCGCTCCGGTCAAGCGCTTGATCAAGGTCCAGGCAGCCACTTTCGATCCGAGTGAGCTTGGTGGCGTCGGCTAAAATCTTATGGAGAAACTCACATCGGCTGGCCGCGGATTCCGCGGCTTCGTTCGATGATCCGGCCTGACGTATCGTCAGCAGATAATGATCGGTCGGCCGACGATCTTCAGCGGCCGGTTCCGGAGCCGCGGCTCGGGAAGAAGCCACCGCCGAAGCGAGGGCCATGCTTAAAATTAAAACCGCTGGGGTGCCACGTACGCTCCACATCACGGGCAAGGTTATATACTGGACTAAATTAGTCAGCAATAGAAATCGGGGTCAGTAGGTTAACATAATATCTCTTATCAGACTCTGCGAATGGCAGAGGACTGGGGTTACAGGCTCCCCCGATTCCACATCGGCCGACCAAACTCTAGTCAGGTTCGCGTCCCACGCATGCTCAAAACCCAAACGATATCCGGCGTGAGGCCGATATCTCCCGTGGCATTTCAATTGCTCATTCCGACCCGGGAGATCTCTATGCTTTCGATGCGCGACTTGAAATTTTTCGGGACTGCTTTGGCGATCCTCAGTCTGCCCGCGGTCACCACGATCTTTGCGCTCGGTCGAGCCGACTCGACGAGGCCGAGTGCCGCGGAGATCGCCGAGTTCACCGAATCCGGCGAGGATACGGCGCTCTTGGAAGCCACCGAGATGACGGCGCCCCATGAGCCGTCTTATGACCGGCTCTTCCCGCGCTACGCGGAAATCTGCGCGGTCACTCAGATCAAAGGGGTCGACGGCGATGCCGGCGGCTCCGGCGGCCACGCGGTCATGTATCTAAAGGGTGTCTGTCGCGACAAGAGCGCCGCTTATCCCCGTATCAAAATGTGCGATCCGGGCACGTTCGATTTAAACGATCCCAACGCGGGAACGACCGTCAGCGTGAACAAGATGTTCCGAAACATCAACTGGGTCGCGACCGAAGGCCGCAAGACAATGCTCAAGGGTGACCTCGCTCCGGGCGAAACCGTCACCGAAGCCACACGGGAACGAACCGTCAAAGCCGTTACGGATACGGGCGCCTATAACGGCGTGAAAATTCATGACGAGGATCTCAGCGCCTACGTCGCCGAAAAAGAAAGCCTGGCCGTCTATGTCGCGCGCAAAAGCGTGGGCACGGACTTCGCGATCAGCATGGGCCGGAACGCCTATTGCTCGAAAGTCCCGGTCGACGAAAAAATCACTTTAAAGATGGTCGATTATCTGAACTCCCTCAACGACCAGTACGCCCTCACCGATCGCGATTATCACTGGAGCGGCATCACGGATAACTGCACGCACGTCGTACACAACGCGTTCGCGGCCGCGGGATTCCGTAAATTCAAATCCACCCAAGGCGGATTCTTCCGCCGACTGTTCAATCTTGCATTCCCGTCAAACGAGTTCATTCGGACCGCACAGCTCGGAAATCGAGAGATCAAAGGCGATGTGGTTTCGCTCTGGAAAGACGAGCTTCAACGCGAGTTCATTCAGGTCTACGGCCGGCCGATGGGTGGCCCCGGCGGCGTGACGACATTTGAGCCGATGCTCAGCGAAGGCAACGAGCTCTACGTGAGTTCGATGCGGATCATGAGCTTGAGCATTCCATTGATCCGAAACCGGGATCGCCAGATTCGGCAATACAGCACGCAAAACCGCTTTGTCGATCTCGAGAGCAATCTTCTCGCCACCCGCGAAGAGATCACGAAGGCTCTCGCGGAGCTCAAGCCCCTTGAGGAAATTAAACGGCGCAATCGCAAGCTTCGCGGTGCAGACTTCACGACCTTCTATCAAACTTACCGCGGATACCTGGACGGCACCCTCCTCGAGATCGACGAAAAGCGGGAGCGCCTCCGCGATCTTCGCGGCAGAATCATCGAGAACTGATCAGTTCCGGGCGTTCGGAAGTTCGGGGAACTCGATCCAGAAAACCGAGCCCCAGCCGGGCTCGCTCTCGAGATTGATCCGGCCGCTATGGGCCTCCACGATTCTTCGGACGATGTAGAGCCCAAGGCCCAGCCCCTCGACTTCCGGCCGCGAGTCACCGCGTTCGAACTTCTGAAAAAGCTTGGGTTGCGTCGCGGGCGCTATCCCGATCCCCCGGTCACGCACGGTGAGCACGGCCTTCCCTGAACTGCCGGTCTCCAGGCGGATATCGATGGGCTGTCCGGCGCCAAACTTGATCGCGTTCGAAAGCAGATTTCCCAACATCCGCTCGAAAAAGAATCGATCCCAGTTGCCCAGCACGGGCTCGTCGATTTTGATGTTCAACGGGCTCAGTGCGGCGCGCGCGTGCGGTCGGAACCGCTCGACCACTTCGCGCGCGAGTTTCGCCAGGTCCAGAGTTTCGGCCCGCGTTTCGAGGGGAAGGTCTTCCAGCTGACTTAAATCGCGAACGTGATCGATCAGGCGACCCAACCTTTGCACTTGCACGCGCGCCGCGGAAATCTGCGCGGGAATTTGCTCGACCGGGATCTGCGGACGTCCCGCAGTCAAAGTTTTCTCAATCAGCTCCAGTTGAAGGCTGAGCGTCGTCAGCGGTGTTTTAAGTTCGTGCGAAGCAACAAGCACGAACTGATCACGTGCATCCGCCGAGCGCCGCAGCTCCAGTTCGATGCGCTGAAGTCTTTTGAGATCCCCTACTGCGCTGAGCCGGGCTTCGCGTTCGCTGGCCAGGCTTTCCCGCAGTCGATGCGCGATATGAAAGAACGTCGACACGTCCCGGGCGAAAGAGATCATCGCGGGAACGCCGTCGCGCGTCGCTGCGATCATGGTGGTGCCCACGTAGATTTTAGTGCCGGCCCGCGTGGTCAGGCAAAGGAGCTCCTGGTAATCCGGGAATGCGTCGGCCATCGCCGAAAAGTCAGATTCAAACCTTGCTTCGAAGTCCGAAAGATTTCGACCGACCCATTCGTTGCGGGGGTACCCGACCATCTCTAAGCAGGCCGCGTTCGCGTCGATGATCACGCCCTGGTCGTCACGCAGCCATGCGGGACCGGCGATCTCTTCAAGCGATTTTTGAATTTCTAGGGCCAAATGGCTGTTTCCTTTCCAGTCTCGACAATCTACGCTGCTATTGGCGAGAATCAACGATCATGAGCCCGGTCTCCCTGCCTACCCCACCTTCGCTTCTAAGTGCTCCGGACCGTCCACTGATCCATCGCGACCTCAGTTGGCTCCAGTTCAATCAGCGCGTACTTGACGAGGCGCGTGATCATTCCAATCCGTTGCTCGAGAGACTTAAATTCCTCTCTATTTCTTCGTCCAATCTCGATGAGTTCTTCATGATACGCGTCGCGTCGCTCGGACGCGCGATCGGTATCGCCGAACGCCAAGGCAATCAACGAGTCGTGCGTTCTCATAAGCGGGTACGGGCGTCGATTTTCAAGAGCGTCGAAAAGCTCATCAGGGCGCAAGAGACGGTTTTTGACGAGCTGGCCAAGGCCCTCAAAGTGCAAGGCGTTTATCTCGTCACTCGGATCGATCCTACGTTACAGTCGCCGGAATTTTTGAGCGCCGCGCTCGAAACCTTTCAGACCGAAATCATGCCGAAGCTGGAAGGTCCGAGAGTTTTTCATCCGAGCCGCCTGAGTCAGCTCGGGAACCTCGGGCTCGTCGCGGCGTTCCCGAACGGAGTGGCGTTTCATTTGCCGAAGGGACTCGCGCCCACCTACGTCCGTCCGATCGCCGGGGGCGGGCACGCGGTGCTCTTCCTGGACCACCTGCTCGTGGCCTATCTCGGGGCGGCTTTCCATCTCGAGGGCGTGCCGGGGTTGGTGCGACTGACGAGGGACGGAGATTTTTCGGTGGAGATTCAGGAAGAGGATTCCGAATCCATTCCGGATCGGGTTCGTTCCGGATTGTCGACTCGCGACCGAGGCCGACCGGTCCGCTTGCAGGCGTCCACGAGCATGCCGGCGGTTCACCTCGACAAAGCACGGGCGGCGCTCAAACTTGACCAGCTCCAGATCTTCGGACCTGGCCGTTCGCTCGGGCTCCACGGCCTCTGGTCGGTCGTGCAGTCGCTTCGCGCGGCGAAGTCGGAGTCGCCGGAACTATTTTTTCCCGAGTTCAAGCCCCTGATCCCGTCGCCCCTTCGGAGTAAGGAGACGATTTTCGAGAGCTTGCGCGGTCAAGACTTTCTGCTCCATCATCCTTACGATTCATTCGACGCTTATCAGTCCTGGATTGAAGCCGCCTGTGACGATCCGAAAGTTACGCAGATCGAGCAGACGGTTTACCGAGTCGACGCGGTTTCGCCCGTCATCGAGGCTTTGAAGGCGGCCGCGAAAAAGAAACGCATTCGCGTCGTGATCGAACTCCGCGCGCGCTTTGACGAGCTCAACAATCTGCGACTCGCCGAGGAGCTCTCGCGAGCCGGAGTCGAAGTCGCGTTCGGATTCGGCAAACTCAAACTGCATGCCAAAGTGGCCCTAGTGACGCGCGAAGAAAACGGCGTCGTCACGCACTACACTCACCTCTCCACGGGCAACTACAACGCCGCCACCGCGCGCCAATACACGGACCTCGCGGTGTTCACGGCTCGGCCGGAGATCGGCGCGGACGCCAAGCATTTCTTCGACTCCGTTTGCATGGGCAAAATTCCCACCCAGTTCAAAACTCTGGTCAGCGCCCCCACGCGTCTGCATAAGCGGATTCTCGGTCTGATTGAAACGGAAACCCAGGCCGCCGAGCTTGGGCGAAAAGCCCGCATTATCGCTAAGGTGAACGCTTTGGTCGACGAAACGATCATCGAAGCGCTTTACCGCGCGTCGCGCGCCGGAGTGCAGGTGGATCTGATCGTCCGCGGCGCCTGCTCGTTGATACCCGGAGTGCCAGGGCTAAGTGAAAACATTCGGGTCATCAGCATCGTTGACCGCTATCTTGAACATAGCCGGGTTTATTATTTCGAAAGTACGCGTTCCATGTACCTCTCAAGCGCGGACTGGATGCCGCGAAATTTCTTTTCACGTCTGGAGCTTTCGTTTCCCATCCTCGACGAACGCCTGTTCAAATATCTGGCGGAGACCGTCCTGCCTGTTTATTTTTTAGACAACGTGAAGGCCCGCGAGCTTTCTCATGACGGCGCCTGGAGGCCGCGCACCGCGACCGGCGCTCCGAAAAATCTACGCTGCCAGTTCTATTTTTCCGAACTCGCGCGAAACGAATACGAGGGCACCGCTCTCGACCCCTTGGACTATGCCGAAAAAAACCCTCCTACTACTGAGACACGCGCACCGCGATAAGGACGCCGGACACGACGTCGACAACGGCTTGAGCCAGAAAGGCCGTCGTCAGGCGAAGCGATTGACGGAGAGATACCTCGCCGATCTCGGGGGCGTGTTCGTCCCGGGCGATATCAAGATTTATAGCAGTCCCAAAAAGCGTTGCATCGAAACGGTCGAGGGAATCTCCGATGCGACCGGCGTCTCGATCGAGATTCAGCCCTTGCTGGATGAAGGCGAACGCCTCAAAGCCCGGGCCCGTTCGTTCGTCGAGATCTGGAAGCGCTCGCGAAAGCCGCTCACGATCGCCTGTTCGCACGGCGACTGGCTGCCGGTCATGCTTCTGGAACTGACGGGCACTGAAATCCAACTGAGCAAGGCCGGGTGGGCGGAACTCGTGACCGATGAGGATTGGCCAAGCGGTGTCCGGCTTACTCGTGTGATTCAAAAGTCCGAGGATTAGGCGAATTCCGCGCTGATCGTAGCTCGATAGGTTTTTTCGAAGAGCACCTTTCGAAGGTCGACATTCAAGCTCTCCAGACCGGTGGAGCCGCGGGAGCTGAAGTAGACTCGCACGTTTCGTTTGTTGATGCGGATCCGCTTGAGGGACGGATGAGCTTCGCGGCCGCCATCCAGGGCATCAACGATCTGAAGCAAGGGCAGGAGTTTTGTGAACGCGATCCGCAGATCTTTGCGCCGTTTAAACGGCAGATCCTTCGGCGAGAGTTTTTGCGCTTTGAGATAAAGGCAGAGCTCGGCGACGAACTCCTGTTCCCAGGTTTCGCGCGCCGGAAAATCCATGTGACGGATCAGGTAGTGACTATGGATCTCATAGTCGACAATCGTGACCACCTCGCCGGCGTTCTTCAAGATGGCCGCCGCAGAGAGGTAGGTTTTCCATTCCGGTTTCAAACGATGCAGAGGTTGCAGGCCTTCGAAGATCGCCTCGGAGACTTTCACAAGCTTTTGGATATGCGAACGTTCAGCGCCGAATCGCTCGGCGGCCGTGACCAGATCGGGAAGATGAAGAGAAAGCTGGGTCGCCCCTTTGCGCTCAAACAGCTGCCGTTCCTCGGCCAGTATTCCGTCCCGGAGTGAGAACTCCGTCGGCTCAACCTTCTCCGCTCCGAGGGCTTTCATGCATTCTTCGAGTAAAATTGCCCCGGCCAAAATCATGTCGATCCGTTTAGGCTCCATGCCCGGCAGGCGCGAGAGCTCGGCGTCGTTCATTCGGCTCATCGCGCCGACGAGTTTCTTGAGGGCGCCGCGCGTGATGACGCCCGATCCGCCGCCTTTGCGAAGGATTTTGGAGATCGCACGCACCGTACCACTTGAGCCGATGACCCGCTTCGTGTGGGGCCAGCCGTCCGTGTCCTTCTTTTGAAGAATGGTCGTCCGCACGTAAGCGCGAAGCTCGTCGACGCTCTCCGGTCTCGGTGGGCTTCGCTTGAGGAAGACCTGTTCGAGGCGCGCGGTCCCGAGCGGGAAGCTGCAGGACTTCACGCGTTTTCGACCTTGGCAGATGGAGATTTCCGAGCTGCCGCCTCCAATGTCGAGCAGGGCGAAACGCCCCTTCCCGACTCGCTCGTTGGACAGAATGCCGAGCGCGATCAGCTTGGCTTCCTCTTCGCCCGAGATCACCCGAACATCGATCTTCGTCCGGGCGCGAATCAGCTTCAGCAACCGCCCGCGGTCTTCGGCTTCTCGGAGCGCGCTCGTGCCGAAGGCGATGACTTTTTCGGTCCGTAAATGGTTGGCCACTTGCTTGAATCTCACGAACGCCTGAAGCGTTCGGCGAATGGCACTCGAGTCGAGGGCCCCGCGGAGAAACACCCCTTGACCGAGCCGCACCATGAGTTTCTCGCGATGAAGCCGGACCATATGACCTTGCGGCCCTAGCTCATGAACATCGAAGCGCACGGAGTTCGTCCCCAGGTCGATGATCCCGATCCGCACCCTAACCCACCTTCAACGCCGTTTTGGCGAAGCTCATGAGTTCAGCCGCCGACTGGGACTGCGTCCGCTCGGTGAGGTAGGCCAAGCTGATCGTATTTTTGAAGGGGCGCCCCGGCATTTTGAAGACATGCAGGTCTCGACCTTCTTTTTTAAGCTGAGTCAAAAGATGCGCCGGTAAAAGGCCGGCCCCTACTTTGGCCTGGATCAATCGCGCGATTCCCTGCACGTCCATCACTGTACCACGCGTCCGTAGGCGCGAAGGCACCGATCCGAAGTGGTGTTGAAACCACATGCGCACGATCGGCTCGCCTTCCTGGTAGTCCACGAAGTCGAGGGCCTCGAAGGCCGCGCGCGCGGCTTCGCCTCTGACATCCGTCCGGATTTTTTTGGAAAGATCACGCGCAATGCAAAGCTCGAGTACTTCGTCGTAAACTTTCTCGGTCGAGATCATCTTGTCCATCCGAAAGTCATCGACGAACGCGAAGTCGAGACGACCCTCGAGCAGAAGGCGGTTCATCGTCGAAGCGAAGTCGTAAGTTAGCTTCAGCGAAACCCCCGGATGCTTTTGACAGAACCCGCCCACCAGCGGCATCAAGACGTTGTTGCCGAACTCGATCGGCATCCCGATCGCCACCGTGCCGCGAAGTTCCTTGGAGCCCGTACGAAACTCGCTCACGAGCTTTTCGAGGTCATTCAAACTTTGACTGCAAAGCAAATGGAGCCGATCACCCGCGGAGGTCGGGACAAGTTTCTTTTGAATTCGATCAAACAGGGCGACGGCCAGGCCTTCTTCGAGAGCCTTGATGTGCTGACTCACGCCCGACTGCGTGAGGTGAAGTTCGCGCGACGCGAGCGTCATGCTCTTCGTTCGGAAGACTGCCTCGAAAACCCGCAGTGAATTGAGGTTGAGATTATTGATCAACATAGTAGCATTGCAGCGTGCGTGCTCATTACAACGAAACCCGTGCGTTGACGCAAGAGGCGATCGTAGCGCTGACTCGAAAATTTTCCGCCGAATTCGCGGCCGGGTTGATTCATACGAACCCCGAAACGCTTGAACGCTGCGCTTCCGATGAGACGGAAGACCTCTATTTTCTCCCCGATTGGGTCGCGACCCCTCGATCCACCGACGACGTTTCGCGTCTACTCCGCTTCGCCTATGCGCATGATATTCCTGTCACGCCCCGGGGCGCCGGCACGGGCCTTTCGGGCGGGGCCCTGGCCGTCCACGGGGGGTTGATCCTGTCACTCGAGAAGATGAACCGAGTGCTCGAAATCGACGAGAAAAATCTCTGTGCCGTCGTTCAGCCCGGCGTCGTCACAGAAACCTTTCAAAATCAGGTGGAGGCGTTAGGTCTGTTTTATCCGCCCGATCCGGCGTCCCGAGGCAGCTGCATGCTAGGGGGCAATGTCGCCGAGTGCTCGGGCGGGCCCCGCGCCGTGAAATACGGCGTGACCAAGGACTACGTCCTCGGGGTCGAAGCGGTGCTACCGGACGGCGAAATCATTCGCCACGGCGGTAAACTTCTCAAGAACGTGACGGGCTACAATCTCACGCAACTGCTCGTCGGCTCCGAAGGTACTCTCGCCGTCGTGACCGAGATCACGCTTCGTTTGATCCCGCTCCCCAAGCGGCGGCAGACCTTGCTTTGCCCATTCGACACGCTCGAAGGCGCCGCTCGCACGGTTTCGGCGATTTTTCGCGCCGGCCTCGTGCCTTCCGCATGTGAGTTCATGGAGCAGGACGCGATCCGCGCGAGTGAACGTCACCTCGGCGTGCAGTTGCCCTACGGAGGATCGGCGGCTCTATTGCTCATCGAGGTCGATGGGGATCGCGACGATGTGCTGGAAGAGCAGCGCGAGAGGATCTGCGAAGTTGCTCTCGAGCACGGAGCGACCGACGTGATCCTGGCCGATACCGCCGACAAGCAAAGAGAGATCTGGCGAATTCGCCGGGCAACCGGAGAGGCCGTGAAAAAACTTGCGGTCTACAAGGAGGAAGACACGGTCGTTCCCCGCTTCGCGCTCCCCGAGCTCGTCCAAGGCGTGAAGGAAATCGCCGGTCGGCACCGACTCACCACCGTTTGTTACGGCCATGCCGGCGACGGCAATCTGCATGTCAATATTCTTAAGCTCGACCTCGACGGCGCCCCCATGGGGGACCAAGATTGGAACGAGCACCTCCCAATCGCGATCGAGGAGATCTTCAGACTGACCGTCAAGCTCGGTGGAACTCTTTCGGGCGAGCATGGCATCGGCTATTCGCAAAAACGTTACATGCCGATTGCCTTCACCGCGGACGAACTCGCGCTCATGAAGCGCATCAAGCTCGCGTTCGATCCCAAAGGGCTTCTGAATCCCGGCAAGGTTTTTCCCGATTGAAGACTCGCGTCTGCAGTGCTTTGCTTTTGGCGGCCACTGCGACGCTCTCGCCTACGGCCTTCGCGTGGGGTCCCCTCGGTCATCGCATGGTGGCCGAGACCGCGGCTTTGCTGCTCACGGACAACCGCGCACATCCGGAGTGGGCCGCCCTCCTCGCTCGGCATCGCTTTGAAGTCGGCTACTTTTCCATCATGCCGGATTCCGATTTTCGAAACTCCGATGGCCAAGCCGGAAAACTCGAAGGGCCGACGCATTTCTTTGATTTCGACCTCGCACTCGGCACGGAGGCGATAACCCCCGAGAACCGAACCGCCCTTGCCGTCAAGCTCAAGGCGATTCCCCGCGAAGCGACTCGAATCAAGCCTTGGCTCGAAAAACAACTCGGGGCCGACCTTGCCGCGACGGTGGGATCGGCTCCATGGCGGGTGGCGCAGCTCGCTCAGATGGCGAAGACCGAGCTGGACGGCACCAGCCGACCGCAAGGCGGCTATGAGCGGGGCTCGACCGCAGAGGGGGATGCCAAAAGGATTTACCGTGCGATGGTTTATTTGGGCATTCTCTCGCACTACACCGGCGATTCTTCAATGCCTTACCACGGGTCCTCCGACTGGAACGGATACAAAACCGGCCACGGCGGTATTCACTTCTTCTTCGAAACCGACTGCGTGAACGCCATGGAGCCCGGACTGTCGGGCGACGTGCTGAAGGTCGCTCGGCGCCGGCGCGCGGACTGGGTACGGGCATGGAGTCAAGCGGCGCCGACTTCGATTCCGGAAGTCATGCTGCAAGTTTTGTTCGATAGCTTCGCGACAATTCCGAAGCTTGAAAAGCTCGATGACCGGATCGTCTTGTTGAAACCGGCCAAAGGCGAAAAGAAAGACGCCGTTCGAAAACCCACCGAGAAAGCTTGCCCGGCCTTTCGTAATCTCATTGTTGACCGGCTGGCCCGCGCGGCGGTTCTCACCGCCTGGGTTTGGGAACAGACCCTCCCGCTGGGTAAAGACCTCACACAGCTATCAAAACTGCAGTTTTCCGACTTCGATTGGCGTCCCGCTTATATTCCGCCCGATTATTGAGGGGGGATGCGGCAGGCCGGCGTTAGCGACAGCGCTTCGTGACGAATCGCTCGGCTTGCGAAGCAATTTTACGATCCGACGGGGCGACGCCGCTTTGGACGAGGCGTTTGCGGGAATTTCGGCACGCAAGATCAGTGATCTCGCCATATTCTTTCAGGAGGGCGACCGGATACGGGGCTTGCCCGGTCGAGGAATAGAGCTGCGGCGTCTTGCCCGAAAGATATCTAAACATCTTGGCGTCCGCGCCGAGGGTTTGTTGCAGGGGCGACTTCCACGGCCCCACTCGGTAAAAATCAGCGACCACCCGTTCGCGATCGATCAGGCCGGCTTCGGTGCGGTATCTTCGGCACCTTCCGTAAGAGACGTTGAGCGCATTCGCTCGTCCGAAATGGTTCTCGAGTTCGCTCGCGACGCGACATTCATTGACGAGCGCATCCACCTCGCCACCGGGCGCTTCGAGCGACGCGCGGATGTAACTCGCGGCCGTGAGCTCGGGGTCGTAGGGGTCCCAGCTCGGACCGCTCGTTGCGTGCGTGAGTTCATGGGCGATATCTAAAACCTGTTCGTCGAGCCCTTGATCGCGTCTCAGATAAATCGTGACCTCGCGTTCGCGAACTTCCTTGCCCGTGGACGGACTGAAATGCCGCGTCAGAACGGCGTCGGTCCGGGACACGTCCCCGAAACGGAACTTGGTCACGACCTCGTGCGAATGCGTCAGGCCCCACTGAGTTTGGGCCAGCTTCAACAGTTTTTGGCCCGTAGTTATTTGAGAAAGCACGCGAATGGAATCCATGAGCCTTTCGGCATCACTCGGACTCGGGTCCGTCGCCCCATCGGTGGAAATCAAGCTGAGAAGAAGCGCCATCGGCCAAAGCCGCATAAAGGGCGTATCGGCATCCCCTGCACTTCGACTGAGTCAGGACGCCCCAACAATGGAAGCCGATCCAGGCTTCAGGCCGTTAGGTCCGCACAACTGTCTAAAGTTTCGACAGAACGCGCCATAATCCACTGTCCCCGGAAGCGTTTAGAGAGCTGGATTTGTTGCTCATTTTCACCATCTGAAAAGGCACGAGCCTTGCTCTTAGTCGGATCTGTGAACCGTCCAAACTCTGGGCGGGATGTGGTGCGGAAGTGGCAATAAGGCGGAAGCAGATGCGGCGCGAGAAAAAAACATTCAACCTAACCCTGAAAGAGCTCTTGCTCGGAGCCATGCTCTTCGCGGGCGTGACGGGTGGGTTTACTCCCCTCCGAAATGCCCTGGCGCTCCCTCAACAGATTCGCAACTGGGGACTGTCCAACAGTCAGGCCAAGTCGCACATCCATGCCGTTGAAGCCTGGACGATCGAAGAAGGCAGCAAGGACATCATCGTCGCCGTGATCGACACGGGCATCGACCCAGAACATAAGAGTTTGAAGGTGAATCTCTGGCAGGACGCGAAAGCGACCGCCGGCTCCAAAGTATTCGGGTGGAACTTCGTCTCCGATAAATCCAATCCCCTCGACGAGCACGGGCACGGCGCCCACGTCGCCGGAATCATCGGTGCGGTCTCGGATCCCGCGAGCGGCGTCAGCGGCGTCACTCATCGCGTGTCGATCATGCCCGTGAAGTATTATTCGGATGCGAACCCCGGCACCGTGAATCTCATGAACACGGTCAAGGCCATCAATTACGCAGTCGAGCACGGTGCGCGCATCATCAATTATTCGGGCGGAGGCCCGGAAGCCTCGAATGACGAGTACCTCGCCATCAAGCGCGCCGAAGCGGCGGGTGTGCTCTTCGTCGCGGCCGCCGGCAACGAGCGCCAGGACACCGACAAGATGGAGAACTACTACTATCCATCGGCCTATCGCCTTTCGAACATCATTTCGGTCGCGGCGACGGACATCAACAACAACCTCTTGCAGTCCTCCAACTGGGGCAAAACCAAGGTGGACATCGCCGCTCCGGGCGAGAACATTTACAGCACGCTTCCGGGCGGCCGCTACGGCTATATGTCCGGCACTTCACAGGCGACGGCCTTCGTGACCGGCGTCGCGGCGCTCCTGCTTTCGCAGAACCCGAAATTGACGCCTACGGAACTCCGCGAGCTGATCATGAAGTCGGCCGATTCGATCCCACAGCTGCTGAACCGGATTTCGACCGGAGGCCGAGTGAACGCCTATGCCGCGCTCCTCGCGCTTCGGAACCAAGGTAGAGAGATCAAGATTCCGGCCGGACTTCCGGGTCTTCTCGCGAACCGGCCGTTTGAATTCGCCCCGATGACCCGTTAATTTCGACCGGGCAACGTGTTAGACTTCGAAGGGAATGCACCGCTTCATCCGCAAGATTCAGCTCGACTGGCGCACGGTCGTAGCGGCGACCCTGACCGTGCTTGCATTCCCACCGTATGATCTGCGATTTCTCATCTTCGTTTCCCTCGTCCCCTGGTTTGCCGCGCTGGACCGCACCCGCAACTGGAAACAGGCCGCGGTGCAAGGGCTCTGGTTCAGCATCCTCATGTCGATCGGCGGATTTCACTGGGTCGCCTACGTTCTCAAAACTTTCGCGGTGGTCCCATGGCCGGTCGCGATCGTCGGCCTGCTGCTCTACTCGCTGATCGGGCAACCGCAGTTCACGTTGTTCGCGCCGCTCCAGCGGCGGCTCCTCTTGAGATTCAGCGGCAGTAAAACCGCCTCGCCGTTTCTGGTGTTGCAGCTGGGCTTCCTCGGCGCGCTCGCCTACTGCGGACTCGACTGGCTCTTGCCCAAGCTCTTCGTCGACACGCTCGGGCATTCGCTCTACTCCGCGCCATGGCTCCGGCAATTCGCCGATATCGGCGGAGCCTGGAGCCTCACGTTCGCCATCTATCTCTTGAATGAAACCCTCTGGGGCTTTTGGAAGTTTTACCGTACGCGCGATGAGCCGAGCGCCTGGCCGGTGGTCTCACGCCTCAAATATCAGATCGGGTTTGTCATCACGCTCTTTGTAGCCATCACGATCTACGGTGTGAAGCGGCAGGGGGAAATTCTGGAGCTGATGAGGACGCCGGAGCGCACCGTCAACTTCGGCGTGATTCAAGCCAATATTGGCGACATCGACAAGATCGCGGCGGAAAGTGGTTATCGGAGCGCCGCCACCAAGGTCTTGAACACTTATTACGGCCTGAGCGAAAAAGCGCTCGCCCTCACGCCGCGGCCGGATGTCATCGTCTGGCCCGAAACCTCATATCCCTCGACTTTTCGCTCTCCTTCCACCGCCGCGGAGCTCGCGCTCGATCAGGAACTTGAAGCGTTCGTCCGTCGTCACGCGACGCCGCTTCTGTTCGGCGGCTATGACCGGAGCGGCGGCAAAGACTTCAACGCGTTCTTCTTTCTACGTCCGTCCGGCGATCGAGGACTTTCCGGCAAGGATGATCTCGAAATTTATCGGAAGTACATTCTGCTTCCGTTCGGCGAGTTCATCCCATTCGCCGAACACATTCAGTGGGTGCGGGAGACCTTCCCGCAAGTCGGGTATTTCGGACGCGGACCGGGACCGAGCCTGCACAAAGTTTTGGATTTCAACGTGAGCCCCGTCATTTGTTACGAGGCGCTCTTTTCAGATTTCGTGTCGGAGGCGGCCCGCAAGGGAAGTCGGCTCATTCTCAACATCACGAACGACTCTTGGTTCGGGCGCTGGGGCGAACCTCAGCTTCACCTGGCGCTTTCCGCCTTTCGGAGCATCGAGAGTCGGCTACCGCAGCTGCGCTCGACGAATACGGGGATCTCAGGCCTGATCCTTCCCGATGGAACCATCACTTTCCCGAGCGCCCTGTTCGAACCGCAGATCCTAAACCTCGCGGTCCCGCTCATTCGCCCCACCCCGACGGTCCTCACGCGCTACGGCGATTGGTTTCCGAAGTTCGCGCTATTCATCGGTTGGATCGGGGTTTTTGCCGTCTCCTGTCTAAATTTTAGACAGTCCCGCTCACGCAGTTCCCCCTAAGCGCGGGAATACTGATTGCAGTCTCCTCCCTCGGGAGAAGTGTGTGCGAAATCATCCAAGGACCTTTTTACGTTACGCTGGGTGGCTGGGCCTGCCCGCGATCGCGTTTCATATCCTATCCCTCGGACTCTCGAACGACGCGGAACCGATTCGCTTTGAATGGGACGAGGCCGCTTTGCAAGGCCACTGCCTCAACACGGCCGGCGAGCCCGCGTTGCATCCCGGGGCCACGGGCGAGTGCGCGGATATGCGCGGCGGTGAAATATCGGGCTTCCGCTCTTATACCGGTAAGACCTTTCGCGGTTCCAATCTTTCGGGTCTTCGATTCTCACGCGTCCAGATGAGCGACTCGGACTTCAGCGCCGCGATCCTGAACAGCGCCGATCTTCGGAAAGCCAAGGCGGACGGATCGCGCTTCATGGGAGCCGCGCTTGAGAACGTTCAGGCCTTTGAAGCGCAGTTCACGCGTGCCGACTTTCGAAACGCCAAGTTGACGTCGGGTCATTTCGAGAAATCGGATATGCGTGAGGCGCGCTTCGGAGGGGCGTCCATTCATGGCGCCGTTTTCACCCATGCGGATCTGCGCGGGGCGGACCTCTCGGACGTTCACGGATTTTTTCATGCGAGCTTCGGGGACGCGAAATTTGACGAACACACCCGATTCCCTCCGGCCATTCAGGCGAATCTCGCGAACTTGATTTTGCTGCAATCGATGAGCTGGACTTCCCGAACGCCCGTGGAAACGGTTTATCCCGTTCGCTCCATGCGCATCTGGCGCGAAACTCAGTCCCTCGTGCCCGAGTTCAGCTATTCCTATACCGACCGCAAGTGCTTGAACGAAGCCGGCGAAGAAGGCTACAACCCGTCCTTTTTCGGCGACTGCGGCGATCTTCGCGAGGTCGCGGTGAGCCCGTCAGTCGTCGACTTCAATCGAATGAAGAAGTTCCGCGGCACTTTGTTCACGAACCTAAACCTCCGAACTTTCCCGCTTCGCGACGTCTTATTCGAGGGGGCTTCGCTTGTCGGCTCGAACTTCACGGACAGCGAAGTCTGGTCGGTTGACTTTCGCGGGGCCGACCTCCGAAGCGCCGACTTCACGCGCGCGCGGATCAGCAGCGCGTCGTTCTACGGCTCCGACCTGCGCGGTGCCAAGTTCGTCGAATCCGAGTTCGCCATCACTCAGGTGCAGAATTCCGATCTTCGCGGAGCGGACTTCACCCGCGCACGAATCATGATCATGCGCATGAGCGCCGAAGGCGCCCGCTTCGACGGCGCGACGATTTGGCCGTCGAGGGATGGCGGCGAAGCCATACCGCTTGAAACGCTTCTTCATGAAGGATTGCGCTTTTCCACCGAGGTCTTTCTCGTTCCCACGGCGGTCGTCGAAGCATCTGCGGTTCCAGCCGTTCCAGCCGACTCCGGGGTTCCAGCCGTTCCAGCCGACTCCGCGGTTCCAGCCGTTCCAGCCGTTCCAGCCGACTCCGCGGTTCCAGCAGTACAACTCGATTCACATGCGGTCCCGCAGGATGCCACTGGCACGCCTCAGAACGAGCCGGGCGAGACGACCGAAGCCTCGCCCTCGCCCTCAGAGCTCCGCGGGCATTGAGCGGAGCTCGCAGCGTGCGAGTCAGGTGTCTAAATTCTCGACAGTTTCATCCAATCACCGCTGTTTCGCAGGCATTTGAACCGGATACGGCGCGGCACACCCCTTGCTCATTACCCTGTATATGAAACCAAGTTTTTTGCCCATCGCGCGTGCGGTGCTATTGTCGATGCTCCTTTCGGCTTGCGCCAATGGCGGCTCCGACTATCGTCGCGAAGGACTCATGGAACGCAACGGGAAGAACTTTCCTGCGACCAATTCGGGCGCCGGTTCCGAGGACGACTACGCTTGCCCTTCCACGAGCAACATCGAGCCGGACTACGATCGTTGGCTGGATGGCTCCATGACCTTCACCGCCTGCAAGCATCTGGACTCCGCCTTTAAAATATTGATTCACGGAAAAACTCGCGCCTCCGACACGATCTGCGTTTATCCGGCGCAGTATATCGATCAACGAAATGTCTATCTGAAGCCCGATCTCTCGGGAACTGGCCCGCTCCACCAGTGCATGCAGATCAGTGCGGCCGGCGTGTTTGTGGATTTTGACCGCGTCAACTACAACGCGGTATTCATCGTCGAGAAGTCGGATGAATCCCAGATGACGAATTGTCTGGCCGGCGGGAACTATGCGCTTTGCCCGATCTATTCTTTCGGTAGATTCCGCTAAACTCGCGCCGATCCCTCCATGGGCGGTTTCGCAGAGGCGACTTCCGCTTGAGTGCTAGTGAACGAGGCGCGATGAGGCTTGTTTTTCGCCTTCGCCGACTTCCTGAGTACCGCTACGGTACCGATCGACGAGATCCGAATCCCGCGTGGGAAACGCGTCCAGGATTTCGATCTCATCCGAATCGTCGACCTCGCGCGCGATGACGACGTACCACATTCCCGGCGTTTCATCGGGATAGAAACGAACGAAGTGAAAGACCCGAGAATCCTCGTCGCCGCTGACCGGCTCCTCGCCCGAATTCGTGGTTTCCGCGGTCGACTCTTCCGCGGATTCCTCATCGAGCGGGGCTTCGGGCTTGGTCCAGACCTCGGTGGGATTCTGCAACGTTTCCTCGAGGCAGGTCTGATAAAGCTCGAATTCGGCTTCCGGAATGTCGTCGATCCGGCGGCTTTGATTCATTTGCGCGCGCCGCGTTTCTTCGTCCGTCCATTCCGACGCGAGCCCGTCCATCGGAACGAGCGCCGGATCCACCGCGGTCTTTTCCGCCGCGCCGGCAGGCTTCACGTTTTTAAGATCACCCGTTCGTTTCGCGGGCGAATCAAGCACGACTCGTTCACCGCGGCGATAGTGATTGACGAGGGCCGCGTTTTTGGACGTCAGCGAAATGAAGAGAAAGCTCGGCTCGCCGCGGAGAAACAGACAAACGCAAACGCACCAGATGGAGCGCGAGCCCGGGCGGAACTCCGAAATCAACGTGTACCGATGATCTCCGCTGAGGCTTTTTTGACGCCACACTTCGTCCGGTTCCTGAAGGGTGATCCACCGGAGGTGGGCCAGCTTCTCGCGCTCTTCGGGGTCCAGATCTCCAGGTGCGAGCACCCGAAAGTATTCCTTTTCAAGCCGTTCCACGTCCGGGGTGAAGTAACCGGTGATGCATTCCTCGGAGCAGAAAACTCGTCCGATCTCCTCTTCCACGAAGAGCGCTCGATCGTCCGTTTCCAAATGTTTTGAGCAGTTCTTGCAGGATTCGGCGGCTTCCGCGTTCTTGGCGCTTTTGGCGGATCGGGCACCCTTCGCGGATCGGGGCGCGGTCTTGGTCTTATTCCCGCGCGGATGTCTGCGCCGTTCTTTTTTGGGCGCCTTCTCCGGGGTCTTCCTGTGGGGGGCCGACCGACTCATATCGAAATTGTACCGATCACGATGCGATGCAGTCAAATAAACACTAGGCAAAGATGACACACCCCCCTCTTGCTGGTTGGGCGGCGCTCCCATAGCCTTGAGAATGGACAGGATGTCCACTTTAGCCAAGGAAGGCGCCAACCGTGATCTACGTTTCCGAAAAACAACTCCATCAAGTCGAATATCTTTTGAAGCAATCCATGTTGGGCAACCACGTGCTGTTTGCGGCCGATGAAATTCGCGGTGCACTCTCGCCTGAGTTCTCCGCCGCCTCGCCCAAGTCGGACGACGCCGCGTATGAGGTCGAACATCACGTCGAGCGCCTGATCACGCAACCCACTTTGTCCGAGCAACGGGCCTACTTGGACAAACTCGACGTCGAGACCTTCCGTCGAGTCGTGCGGACTTACATCAATATCGTCGAGAACAACCTTTACGAATCGACGGAGGTCCGCCACTGATGGCGTCGGAGATCGACACCTCATCGCGGCAGGCGCGGGCGGCACGGGCCGTCGAGGACGCCGAGCGCGATGCGAATAAGCGGATTCAGGCGACGACCGATCGCGTGAAGGAAACGCAAAAGCAGGCGGACCGCCAGCTTCAGACGATTCGCGACGAGTATGTGAAATCCGCGACGGCAGAGTACGGCCGCCAGGATCTTGCGGTCGAAGGCCAGAAGAACAAGGGCTACGAACAAGTCCGCGAACTCCAGCGTGCGCAGGCCAATGAAGCGCGAAAAATCCGAACCGAAGGCGACAGCCACGAACGACTGCTGCAGGATCACTATCGCTCCACGCTCTATAATCTGAACCGCGCCGGCGACGGTCAGCTCCAGGAAGCCCAAGTCCGGCTCGGGCGCGAAATCGAATACGCCAAGATGCAGGGTGAACTCACCTACGACGCCGCTCATGAGGACAATGCCACGCGCCTCAATCAGCTCCGGGATCATCAAGATGCGACGTACGGCACCGTGCTTGGCGAAGCGCAAAAACAATATGAGAAAATGAAGGAAAACACCGAAGGCGAAAACGAACGCGCGCGTGTGCGGTTTCAGGACAGCTTCACGAAAACCGTCGACGGTCAGCAGCAGACGCTCGAGCGCATCAACGCCCACGCCTCCCGTAAAATCGAGGACATCCGGTCCGACACCGCGGCCAAGCTCGACGGCTATCAAACCCGGCAGCGGGATCCGTTCTACAAGCTTCAGGAAATCGACGCCGATATCTCGGAAAGCCGCGACGCCTTCGTGATCACCGCGCGCGTTCCCAAGCACGAGCAGAAGAACGTCACTGTTTCGATCAAGGGCGGCAATCAGCTGGTGGTTTCCGGGTATCGCCGCAGCGAAGAAAAGCTCGAGCGCGAACCCGGCCACGTGCAGTCGACTTCAAGCTACCAGACGTTTTCCGAGTCCGTGCCCCTCACCTGGCCCGTCGACGGTCGCGCGCTCACGCGCGAGTTCAAGGGCGACGAGATCATAGTGACCATTCCCAAAAAACCGTTCTATACCGCCAATGCGCCCCACAAGGCGCCTAAGATTACACGCGCCCGAGTGGAGCGCCCGCAATTCGCGGACAACATCCCGACGCCGGAAAAGGCGCCGGTCGATATGCCGCGCGATCCCGAGCCAAGCCCAAGCAAAAAGTTCCCGGGTTCCGAAACGCTGACTTGAGCGGCTGAGCTGCGTTTGCGGGGGCCGCGCTGAATCCAACGCCTTCCGAATCCACGCCCGTTCCCGAACGCATTCAGCCCAAATTCCCGACCCCTTTCAGCCGTTCCACTCCGGACGCGCCCCGATCAGTCACTCGACGCGGTGTGTCGGGAACGCTTGCGCTTGGGGGGCGTTAATTTAGCGTCCGCGACGGCTACGAGCAGAAGCTGTTCCGCTTTCAGCACTTTTGCGTTCGTCTGGCGAGGGGTGCGCGGGGTTTGAGTTGAATCAGGCAATCAGCGTTGAATCGAGCGAAGGAGTACCTTCGACTTACGAAACGACCTTTACGATCTTCACGTGCTCACTCGGCGGAGGAGTTTCTCTCGTCGGTTTACTAGCGGTGACCTCTTCATCAGTCATTATGAAATGATAAACATCCGCCGGCTTTTCTTCGTTCATTTTCTTACGCGTTTGATTCGACAGCAAGTAGAACATCAAAGTGAAATATTTCAATGTTGGCACCAGTTGAGTCGGCAATGTGTTCAAGCCAGTTCCAGTGACCTACTCCGCCACCAACCAGACCCTCAATCACCGCCCAAGAGAGTGCCTCGACTATTTGACTCCTCACGAAGGCGCATCTTAAAATAACTACACAATTCGTCCCATCGATCGTTGCACTCGTGAGTTGAACCCGCCCTGCATGGTCCGGCGCCGAAGCCGGCGCAGCTCACGCCACACTGGGCAAGTGCCGAAGCGGCATGCCCCCGTCGAATCTCGGCCGGACGGGACGAATCAGCTCTTCACGAGATCTTCGAGCTCTTTCAGCATGAATCTCAGACGGTCGTGAAGCTCATTGAGCTCACCCATGTTTTTGCGAAGGCTCGCGAGCGTCGTCTGATGCTGATCGTTCGTCGCCCGCGTCAGGCGGACCGGCGTCGGAGCGACCGCTCGTGCGGCGAGGCCCATCTGTTCGGCGCGCTTGTGAAGAATGGGCTCATAGGCTGGCGACGCGATTCGTTTTCCAAGCAGTTCGACCGGGCGATATTCATTCACCATCGGACGACTCACCGGTCGCGGCGCGGGCGCCACGACTTGTTCGCTCTTTAGAATCTGCCCCGTGGTCAAACCACGGAGCAAGGTCTCACGACTCGCGGCCGTGATGACTTGCGTCGACTCGACGGACGAAGCTCTCGCTTCTTCGATCGATGCCCGAAGCTCTTCGCTCACGTCGGCTTCATTGGCCGCCGCGGTACCCTTCTTATAAAGTTGATAAAGGTTTGAATAAACGAACGCGATCTTTTGGTTCTTGTCTCTCGTAGCGGACATCGGCAACTCCTGCATCTACAACAACAGAGGGGCACTGTTCCGTTCCAGGCCCCCGTTCAGCTTCCACTTTCCCGTTCGATTGTCCCAACCCTGGGAGCCACGAACCGGTACTCTCACGCTCTGAGTTAGAGCAATGAGGGTGCCAGTTGCCAGGGGGCCCGATGGCTGGGTGATGATATTTATTACCTATTTATATCAAGTAGTTAAATAAGTTGTTACAGCGCGTAAAGTGTTCAACTTTTACACATGTGTCACGCCAGACCGGGTCCCTGCCGGCGCCGGGGGGGTATACACTGAAAGAACCATGGCGAAGCTAACCCATCAGCAAGCGCTCGAAGCCGTCTACACAGACCGCCTTGAGCGCAAAGGCGAGTTCGTTCGCGTGCCCACGGCACTCTTCATCGATAAGGTGGACGTGAACATGCCGCCGCTTCCGTCGATCGCATTTTACGAACTGGACGCCGCAGGCCAACCCGAGCTGCTTCGGAAATCCGATCAGCCCTACTCGCCGCTCGCGCTCAGTAACTACGAGCACATTTGGATCTCGGGCGAAGACTACTCATCACTCAAACGTTTCGCCGAACTTCGCATTCTCCAAGGCAACGCGGCCCCGGGCAAACCGGGCCTGCCACTCGAAAATCGCATGGACGTTCTTCGCAAGTCCGCGATCCAGGTCGTCGAAGATCTCTTCCTGCATCCCACGCCCGAAAACATCGAACGCAGCACGAAAGTCGTCAGCTCGTTCGTCTACGTCATGATGCGGGAGCCGCAGGCTTACCTGCACCTCTCCAAACTTTCGAGCCACGATCCCTACACGCTCCAGCACAGCGTCGGAACGTCGGTCAACAGCATCATCCTGGGCCGCAAGGTCGGGATCAGTGACGAGAAGGAGCTGAACGAGATCGGCCTCGGCGGGCTCCTGCACGACATCGGTAAGATTCGCGTCAAGCGCGAGATCATCAATAAGCAAGGTCCGCTCGATGAACTTGAATGGGAAGAGATGCGCCAGCACTCGCTTGCGGGCTGGGAAATCGTGAAGGACAATCCTTCGCTGACTGAACGCACGAAGCGCGCGATCCTTGAACACCATGAAGACAAAAACGGCACGGGTTATCCGCACGGCGTGAAGCATGATCAGATCGCGATCGCGTCCCGAATCGTCGGACTTGCCGATATCTTCAATGCCCTAACTACCAATCGCAGTTACTCCAAAGCCCGCACGCCGTTTGATGCCTTTCAGTTCATTCGCGAAAAGCTCGGCCACAAGGTGGATGACCACCTCTTCAAAGAGATGGTCCTCGTCTACGGCGGCAAACTCGAAGCGACCGCCTGACGCTTTTCCGCCTTGAAATCTTACCTGATCCATAGCGGCGCTCGATGGACTCCCTCAGGTCGCGCCTTCGGCGGAGGCTTCACCGTCAGGACGTCCGTCCGACGTCGCCGGCTCTTTCGGCTTTATGCGAATCTTCACGGAGAGCTCTATTTCGTTTTTGGTCAGCAGCTCCTGCACGAGGTCCTTCACATCGACGCGTTCCATGATTCGGTCCATGACGTCGGTGCTGAGCTTGGCGAAGAACTCGTTCTTGGATTTGCTGGCGGAGTCGAGAACGCCCGTGATGAGTTCCTTCGGGAGTTTGAATTCGGAAACCATCGCACGCAGGTTTTCTTCGGTTAGAAAGATCGCGCCTACTCCCACCGTCAGGACCTTTTTAACGAGCTCGCTCGCTTTGGATTGTAAATCGTCGGCCACGGCTTAGACCCTCGCCCGTTTTTCGAAATTCTCGATCATGGACGGCAAACTGCCGGAAACGAGTTTATTGAGAATCGGCCCAGGCACCCAGACTTTGAATTCGACTTCGACTTTATAGGAAGCCTCGGTCTTGCCGGCCCCCGCATCGCGAAGCTCCCAGTGGCCGGAGTTCTTCTTCATGATGTCGCCCGATACGAGCGACCACTTGACGAAGCCGTTTTCGGCGTCTTCTTCGTGATCGAGCGTATAGGTAAGTTCTTTGACGAGATTGACTTTATAAGTCACGCGGGCTTTGCCCGGCCCTTTGCGCTCGACCGAAACCGAACTCACCCCGTCAACGAACTGCGGGTAGTCCTCATACTTCGTGACGACGGCGAAAAGCTTCGCACGGTCGACGGAAAGAATTTTTTTGAGTTCTGCGGTGGCCATGACTAGTACCTCGGCTTTCGGTCAAAGTGGTGTTCGGCGTCGATCATGCGTACGGTGCCCGACTCGGATCGCATCACGACGGAATGGGTAGAGGCCCCGCCGGCCGTGAAGCGAACGCCGTTCAGATAGGTGCCCGTCGTCACGCCGGTCGCGCAAAACAGGACTTTGCCCTGCGCAAGCTCGTCAATCTTGTAGATGCGCTCAAGATCCGTGATGCCCATTTTCTTGGCGCGCGCCTTTTCATCGTCCGAGCGCCAGGCGAGCTGCCCCAGGAAGTCGCCGCCCATGCAGCGAAGCGCGGCCGCGGCGATCACGCCCTCGGGCGCGCCGCCGGTCCCCATCAATACATCGACGCCGCTGTCTCGTTTGCACGTCGAGATCGCGGCCGATACGTCGCCGTCACCGATCAAAAAAATTCGCGCACCGGCGGCCCGCACTTCACCGATTAGTTTTTCATGGCGCGCACGATCCAAGATGACCACGGTCAGGTCGTCGATGTTGCACTTTTTGGCGCGCGCGATCTGCTTGAGGTTCTCGGCCGGAGTGGCCTTGAGATCGATCGCGCCTTTGGCTTCGGGCCCCACCGCGATCTTGAGCATGTAAGTATCCGGGGCGTGAAGGAACTTTCCTTCTTCGGCGATCGCGATCACGCTCAGCGCGTTCGGACCGCCGCGTGAGCAAATCGTCGTGCCTTCGAGCGGATCGAGCGCGAGATCGAGCTTGGGACCTCCGCCTCTTCCGACTTTTTCGCCGATATAAAGCATCGGCGCTTCATCGCGCTCGCCCTCGCCGATCACGACGCAGCCATCGAACTGAATCGAGTTCAGCATGGAGCGCATCGCCGTCACGGCGGCTTGATCGGCCCCGTGCTCATCGCCTCGCCCCATCATGCGCGCGCTCTCGAGCGCGGCCGCTTCCGTGACTCGGACGAATTCCAAAGCAAAGTTACGATCCATACGACGCCTCCTGTTTTTAATTCAGTGGCGCGCCCGTTGCGCCACTCTAAGTCGGTTTACGGTCGAGTTGACGAGTGCACCACTGCTTGAGCTCGTCCGGAAGACCGGAGTGCGAGATCAGCGTCCTTGCGATCGCAATTTTTCCTTGATCCGGCCGGTAATCCGGCTGCAAAAGCATTGTTTCGAGACTGACGACGTTGCCTTCATCCGGCTTGCCTTCGCCGGCCGAGCGAACTTTTCCCGTGGACACCCCGTCGGACTCCGTCCACTGCACGAAGCTCCCCATCACGAAGAGCGCCAAGCGGTGGTACTGGCCATCGGGCCGACGCCAGAGCAGAAGATCTGTACCCGAAGGGCCGTGATACCAGAGTGAACTTTCGTCCGACGCGGGCGCCGGGCGAAGGCCGGCGCCGAGTGCGACCGGGTCGAAGAATTCTTCGAGCGCGTTTGACGTGGCCGTCGGAAGATCTTCAAACTGGCAACCCACGAGATCCGCCGACACGCGGCGAATCCGGGCGCGACACATGAACTTTTCACGGCGAAGATTGATCATTCCCTCCGTCATGTCGTTCAGTGCGAAGAGCGCCAGGTCGTCCGGATTGATGATGCGAATCCCCATTCCGTCGGTGGAAAGGTCCGCGACGGAAAAGACTTTGCCGCTCGGGTCGTGTCGGAACTGCTCACTCGTCACACTTAGTCGCGGGACTCTTCGCCGTTCTTCGGGCGGGGAGCCATGATCTGAAACTACTTTTAAACTCGGGTTCTTAGACATCATATGGATTACTTTTTCTCGAGATAAGATCGCATGCGTTTTGCGGTAAATCCAAAGACAATTTGGGCGCCTTGTTCGATCACGAACGCGGGTGGCCATTGCTCCGCTTCCAGTGCGCCCCGCATCATGACCAGGGTCCCCTTCTCGCCTCGGGATTCAAAGAGAATATCGCCCGTGAGTCCGGCGAAGTGACCAGCGACGATTCGATACTGAATCCATCGGTCGGATTTTTCCTCGAAGCGAATGCTCGACGCAAGTCGGAATTTCCAGATACCGCCTTCAAGATCAAGGATTCCGGTCTTTGCATTGTAAAGCGCGCGATCCACATAGGGCACCATCTCCGCATAGAGCCGATAGTCCGTGAGAACCTCGCGGGTCCGCGCCAGGCCTGCGTTTACAAGCATCGCCGTGTAATATGAATATCGTTTTCCATCTTCGAGATCAGCATTCGTGACGATCTCTCGTTCCTCGATTGCGGATCGGAGGCGCGCCGCTTTCACAAATTCGGCGATGGCTGGCACCGGAACCGAGCTCGCCGCTGGCATCGGGGTCGCCGCGCGGGATTCGTAAAATACAGAAATAATTAATGAAACCAATAGCATCGCTTATGAAGGATAAGCCGTTTCATCTAGACAAACAACGACCCTGCCCCCTAAGTTTAACCCATGGTCGAACGTCCTGTGCCGCACGACGATATGACTTTCACGACGACGCCCAATCTCATCACGTTGGCGCGAATGGCTTTTGTCCCCGTCGTCATTCTTTCACTCATGATGCGAACCCCGACCTGGGATCTGATCGCGGCTCTCCTTTTCGGCGTTGCCGCCGCGACGGATTATCTCGACGGTTACCTCGCTCGCATTCAAAAAGTCGAAACCGTCTACGGCAAGTTGATGGATCCGCTGGCGGACAAATTTTTGGTCGCCTGCTCCCTCATCATGCTTCAAGACTTGGGACGAATTCATCCCGTCATCGTGATGCTCCTGATCTGCCGGGAACTCGCGATCACGGGACTTCGCGCACTCGCCAGCGCCGAAGGCGTGATCATCGCCGCGTCGCCATCGGCAAAACTAAAAACCATTACGCAGATGGTGGCGATCCCGCTCATCATGGTACCCCCGAATCTCTGGGGCCTCCCCTTCTATAAAGTGGGAATGATCCTGCTCTACATCTCGCTCGCCATCAGCCTCTGGTCCGCCAACTCCTACATCGTGGACTTCTTCCGAGGCGCGAGAGAAAAACGGCGCCGCGTGAAAGAAGCGAAGGCCGCAAAAAGGGCGCGACGGGAAACCTCAAACTAAGTCGCCGGCGCCCTGACGAATCTAGCGACGCGCTTCCCAGGGAGTATCGGCAACCCCCGCCTTCCAATTGGCAAACCGCGCACAAACAAAAAGGTAATCACTGAGTCGGTTCACATATCGAAGCACGACGTCGCGGACCGGGGTGGACAGATGCAGTTTCACCAGCTCGCGTTCCCCGCGCCGACTGATCGTCCGCGCCAGATGGATCAACGCGGAAACCGGCGTGCCTCCGGGTAATATGAAATTTTTAAGCGGCTCGAGTTGAACTTCCCAGGCATCGATCTCTTTTTCGAGCGCGACCACGTCGGCTTCCGAAATCAGGGCGATGCCCGTCGACTTGCCGACGGGGGTCGCGAGTTCGGCGCCGAGATGAAACAGTTCGCCCTGCACTCGAAGCAGACACGCTTTGATCTCAGGCGGTAGAGACCCCTGCGCGACGGCGAGTCCGAGCGCGGCGTTCAGTTCGTCGAGGGTGCCATAGGTCTGAATGCGGAGGTCGTCTTTGGAGACGCGCGCGCCGCCGTACAGGCCGGTCTGACCCGCGTCACCGCCTTTGGTATAAATCTTCATATTGCAAAACTAGTCTCCTTGACCCGGTCTGGCGAGCGAGTATATCCATAGAGCTTAACTGTTAAAGAGTGCGGGCTTAGCTCAGTTGGCTAGAGCGCCACGTTGCCAACGTGGAGGTCGAGGGTTCGAACCCCTTAGCCCGCTCCATTTTCAAATCTAACCCTCATTTTCAGTCGCCATTCCCATCACTTAGCGTTCGCTAGGTCCAAGTCGCCAAGTCCGATTTGACACATTCTCAATCTTGCCCAAGCGAGTGAAACTATGAGGGAGGACTGGGAATTCATTGTTGCACGTATGCAGGTCCGCCATCCGACTTTTTGTCAATGGAGTCCGGCGCTGGAATATTTGGCTCTTCCCCGAAACGTGGGGCATGACGATTTTGCATCGAATCAATTTCTGATCGCAAATACTCCATCCCACCCGCAAAGCGCAATCACTCTGAGCCGGTAGTTCTTAAAGTTTCTGAAT
>Ga0163144_10001760_pt1 | contig 50673 bp, 46 predicted proteins | sample OliLak19BULKMAT1_FD_123175 | JGI IMG/M metagenome (GOLD analysis project Ga0163144, IMG submission 123175) | Freshwater microbial mat bacterial communities from Lake Vanda, McMurdo Dry Valleys, Antarctica - Oligotrophic Lake LV.19.BULKMAT1 | ecosystem: Environmental > Aquatic > Freshwater >... | reverse complement strand
GTTGTTGGTGCAATGCAGTAAGTTGTTGGTGCAATGCAGTAAGCTCTTGCTGAATTCAATTTAGCTGGGCATCGCCTTCTATATATGAACTAGAAAACTAAGTAAACTAGATAACTAACTATAAAAAAATGCAAGACGCAATTACTTCCGTCATTAATTCTTCAGATGTTCAAGGCAGATACCTAGACATCGCCGCGATCGAGAGACTCAAGGGCTACTTTGCCACTGGTGAACTTCGCGTTCGTGCGGCTGCTACCATTAGCGCCAATGCTGCAACTATCGTTAAAGAAGCCGTAGCTAAGTCTTTGTTGTACTCAGATGTTACCCGTCCTGGTGGCAATATGTATACAACTCGTCGCTATGCTGCTTGTATTCGCGATTTAGACTACTACCTCCGCTATGCCACCTATGCCATGTTGGCTGGTGATGCTTCCATTTTGGATGAGCGCGTGCTCAATGGTTTGAAAGAAACTTACAACTCTTTAGGAGTTCCGATTGTTTCTACCGTTCAAGCTATCCAAGCGATGAAAGAAGTCACTGCTGCTTTGGTTGGCGCTGATGCTGGTAAAGAAATGGGTACTTTCTTCGACTATATTTGTTCTGGTCTGACCTAGTTCTGAATTTGTCTAATTAGCAGATCATTCTAGTCAAATCTTTGTAGTCAATTTTTGGGGCGAGGAATACAGGTAGCTAAGGTTAAGTTAAATAGATAGTTAGGGCAAACTTGCTTTTATTCTTTATTTTCTGACTTTTTCCTCCTGCTTTCTCGCCTTAGTCTTGTCTATAAAAGTAGAAGTTACTTACCAGCCAGTTATCCAATTAAGAAATTAATATTAAAAATTCTAAAATTTAATCCAAAGGAGAAAATCTGCCATGCGTATGTTTAAGGTCACTGCCTGCGTACCTAGTCAAACTCGAATCCGCACCCAACGCGAACTACAAAATACCTATTTCACTAAGTTGGTTCCCTATGACAACTGGTTCCGTGAGCAACAACGGATCATGAAAATGGGTGGCAGAATTGTGAAGGTTGAGTTAGCTACTGGTAAAGTTGGAGCTAATGTAGGTTTAAGTTAAGCCTCTATGTAAGTTAATTTAGATTTAATTGAAAATCCCCAGGATCTCTCCTAGGGATTTTTTATTACGATTTTGGCTCAAGTTTGATCTTTCAAATTTAATTTCTACCTGAGAATTTAGGAAACTGCTACAGGTGTACGACGACGCTTACCCACCGCAGGAGTGGTACTCACATCTGGTAGAACCAGAGAATTCTTGACTGGCACAGGAATGGATGGGCTTGAGCCGTTAGCTGCGGTGGATACAGCCATCGGATGAGACATCGGAGTTTGCAACAAGATCGAAATAATTGGACGACTTTGCATTTTATTTTTCAAAACACGGCTGATCTCTTTCTCAATTTGTCCACGCAAGCCTACCCAGTCAATTTCCAGGGTATTCCCCAAGGCTCTAGCAAAGTCCTGCCAAGAATTTGACAAGGTGCTTTCTACGGTGCGGACAATTAATGCGAGTAATTCGGAACGCTCTTGGGGTAAAACCACTCCGTTCAGTTGCATATCGGGATTGGCAGCTAGTTTTCCATCTAGACCAATCGATAGGGCCAAAGTGATAATTCCATCTCCAGCAATTTGTTGGCGATCGCGTAAAATATCCCCTTTCACAATTCCGTCATGGGAACTATCGACTAATTCCACGCCTGAAGGAACTTTGTCAGAGATTCTAATCTGATCTTCAGAGACAGAAACTACATCGCCATTTTCAGCAATTACAATATTCTCTTTAGGAATTCCCATCGCTTCTGCCATACGTGCATGTTGCAACAACATTCTCAATTCACCGTGAGCGGGGAAAAAGAATTTAGGACGCACCAGTGCAAGCATCATCTTTTGATCTTCTTGGGCACCATGTCCTGAAACGTGAATTCCTTTATCTCTGCCGTATACTACATTTGCACCCATTGCCATCAACTTGTCAATTGTCCGCACTACAGGAATAGTGTTGCCTGGAATTGGATGGGCGGAAAATACTACCGTATCGCCTTTCTCAATTTGTAATTGGCGGTGACTACTATTTGCCATCCGCGTGAGCGCAGACATTGGCTCTCCTTGGGAACCAGTAGTAAGAATCAAAATTTGATCGGGGCGATAGTGGCGTAGATTTTGCAATGGTTGCAGCAATTCATCTCGACACTTGATATAGCCTAGAGTACGGGCATGGGCGATGACATTCAACATTGAACGTCCAACAATTCCGACCACTTTGCCTTGCTTTTCAGCAATTTCCAAAATCATATTCACTCGATGTACGGAAGAAGCAAATGTAGTCACAATTACTCGACCAGGGGCAGCAGCAAAGATTCGCTCTAAGTTAGGATAAACTGAGCGCTCAGAGGCAGTTACGCCAGGAATTTCAGCATTGGTGGAATCGCTAATTAGACAGAGGACTCCTTTTTCTCCATGTTCGGCTAAACGATGGAAGTCGAAAAACTCACCATCTACAGGTGTATGATCGATTTTGAAGTCGCCAGAGTGAACTACCATGCCTGCTGGCGTGTTAATCGCGATCGTGCAACTGTCAGCAATTGAGTGGGTGTTGCGAATGAATTCCACCACGAAATTTTTGCCAATGCGCACTACGTCACGTGGCACAACTCTACGCAATTCAGTTTTGTTCAAAACCCCTGCTTCCCGCAATTTGTCTTCCAACAGTGCCATTGCTAGGCGAGGTCCGTAGATGATCGGAATCTCAAACTGCTTCAAATGAAATGGGATGGCACCGATGTGATCTTCATGACCGTGGGTAACAATCATGCCTTTGATCTTGTGCTTATTCTGGCGCAGATAGGTCATGTCAGGCAAAACCACATTGACTCCAGGCATATTCCCTTCAGGAAAAGAAAGCCCACCGTCAAGTAGCATGATTTCATCATTGATTTCAAACACCCAAGTGTTTTTGCCAATTTCCTTTAGTCCACCGAGGGGAATAATCTTGAGCGCAGGCGCAGTTGAGTTTTTAATCATAAGTTAATTTGATTGATTTAATTGGTTATATAGGTTTAGTGGAAACTTTTAAGTGAAGATCTACAGTAGAAATCTACAGTGGGAATCTTCTTATATCTTCAAGGTGACTTGGCGAATTCATTAGCTGGTTGATGAATAGCTGTCAAGCTTGAGAATCTTTGGTGAGTCTGCGATCGCATAGATCATTAGAGTAGCCTTAAATTATTGCTGGATTAGTTCTTAGTTAACTATTGGTTATTGCTTAATTAATCCAAGAGGATTCATTGCTACTTTGAGGATCGACTCCAGGTTGGATTCCAATTCTGAGCTTTCTCTGCCAAAATTCTTACCTAAATCTCCGCCTAAGTTTAAGGGCGATCGCAATATACCAGTGTCTAAGTTCAGTATCTTCAAGGCAGTTTTTAGAGGAATAGGATTAGAAGTATGAAAGAGAGCTTTGTACAAAGGAAAGAGCTTCAAATGGATCTCGGTTGCAAGTTGATTATTGCCTACAAGGAACGCTTGAATCATTTCCTGGATGTGCTTGCCAACTAGGTGAGAAGCAACGCTAACTACTCCTTTTGCGCCAATTGCCAATAAGGGCAGAGTAAGAGAGTCATCTCCAGAGTAGATTGCAAATTCCTCAGGGGTATTGCTACGAATCTGACTAGCTAGATCTAGGTCGCCTGTAGCTTCTTTGATCGCAACTATGTTTGGCGTATTGGAAGCTTGAGCCAGACGTTCAACTGTAGAGGATTCTAAGCGACATCCTGTGCGACTAGGAACATTATACAAAATTATTGGCAGATCTGGGACTGAGTGAGCGATCGCTTGGAAATGTTGAAATAATCCTTCTTGGGGAGGCTTGTTGTAGTAGGGCGTAACTTGGAGTGAACCATCTAGTCCTAATTTAGCCGCTTTTTGGGTGGCAGCGATCGCTTCACTGGTGGAGTTTGAGCCTGTTCCAGCTATGACCTTTACCCTACCACTAGCCGCCCTTTGCACTACTTGAAATAGTTCATACTCTTCATTCCAGGAAAGAGTAGGCGATTCGCCCGTTGTACCACATACCACTAGAGAATCACTGCCATTTGAAATTAGATGTTCGGTCAATCTTTCAACCGCCGCAAAGTCTACATTGCCCTCTAAGTCAAAAGGGGTAATCATCGCGGTAATTAAATGACCAAAATCAGGATTACTCTGAGTTTTAGTTTGGGTTTTAGTTTGGGAGTTACTCATGATCCTGGCTCAGGGTGTTGGCTCAGTAAAACCATTAGCGGCTCAAAATAGATATAAGAATTTAGCGTAATGGGGGAAATCATAGGCTTACTTAAATCACAAAAGAAGTTATAAAAGATTTTGGCTAATTAGCAACTCGGCAATTTGAATCGCATTTAGGGCTGCTCCCTTGCGAATTTGGTCACCGCAGATCCACAGATCTAAACCATGACTATGGGAAATGTCTGGTCGGATTCGCCCTACTAGCACTTCATCTTTGCCACTTACATCTAGGGGCATGGGGAAGCGATTTTGGCTAAAGTCTTCAAGCAGCTTTACCCCTGGGGCTTTGGCGAGAATCTGGCGGGCAGTTTCGGCTGACATCGGTTGGCTAAACTCTAGGTTAATTGCCTCAGAATGCGCGCGCAATACGGGAACCCGAACACAGGTAGCGGTTATCGGTAGATCTGGGCAATCAAAAATCTTGCGGGTTTCTTGCACCATCTTCATTTCTTCTTGGCAGTAACCACTTTCTAACATGGGCGAGTTATGCAGAAAAAGGTTAAAGGCTAAGGGATAGGGTAACACTTCAGCTACAGGCGCTTCACCTGCTAAGATTGCCCGTGACTGATGCTCAAGCTCTGCCATCGCCCTTGCACCTGCTCCGCTTGCAGACTGATAGGTGGCAGCTACAATCCGTTTAATTGGATTTACTTGATGTAGAGGATAGATTACTACATTTAGCAAAATTGTGGTGCAGTTGGGATTGGCAATGATTCCTTGGTGCTTGGCTGCCGCTTGGGGGTTCACTTCTGGCACAACTAAAGGCACATCAGGATCCATCCGAAAAGCACTTGAATTATCAATTACTACGGCTCCAGCTTGGACTGCGATCGCTGCCCAATGTTTAGCTGTAGATGCTCCAGCCGAGGCTAGCACTAGATCTACACCATTAAATGCTTCAGGTGTAACTGCTTCAACTGTAATTTTTTCTTGGCCAAAGGCAATAGTTTTACCTGCGGAATTGGCTGATGCCAGAAGCTTCAATTGATTGATCGGGAAACTGCGCTCTTGTAAAAGGCTGAGTAGTTCCGTACCTACTGCACCTGTAGCACCCAAGATGGCAATGTTATATAATTTTTCCAACCCTATTAATCCTCCTCAATAACTACTTAACGCCAAGTATGAAATTAGTCAAGGGCTAAGGACCCGTAAAAATTGCATCTTCAAGGTCGCGACGGCTCAAAGAATAAGGAAAAGCTCGATGAACATCCTTATTTCCTGGCAGAGCATTGATGTACCGTACCCGAATTTCTTCAATGTCCATGTAGATTTCTGCTTGCCAATCTTGGCGCTCTACATACCAAAGGCTAGGATTGTTGGCATCCTGATGGCAATCTTGGGATTGGAGCCACTGATCAACCTGTGACAATGGATGGTTATAGAGAATGGTGTCGGGGGAGGGTAGAATCATTGGAATACTAGGGCTAGAATACTGAAACTAATAAGTTAAGACTGTGGTAAGAGTGGATCGCCGCGTAATACGGCAACTATGACCGCGATCGCCAAGCAGAGCAGAAGGGTGAGCAGTAGTAGAACCAGGGAAAAGATTTCACCACCAGATAGCGGACGTTCGCTAGGCAGACCATCATCATAGCGCCAATTGGAAGGAACAAAAGAGTTCTGTTCAAATTTTGGCTGATATTCAAAGCGAGAAAAGTGGATCAGACGATCATATTCAGCCCGACGTTCAGGATTGCTGAGCATGGCATAGGCTGCATTCAGATGCTGAAATTTGCTGATTGCTTCGTCAGAGTCTAGGTTGGTTGTGTCAGGATGATACAACTTACTTAAATCTCGGTAGGCCTGGCGGATTTGGCGATCGCTTGCCCAAGGTGTAATCCTTAAGACTGTGTAGTAGTTTTGCTGCATGATCTCTATTTACCTTCAAGTCTATCTTCCTAATTTAATCCATGGATCAAGGTGCAAATCCGCTCAAGTCATTTCCCTGGACGCGTGTCCTCAGTGCCACTGTGGCTATCCCTTTAGCTTTGGCAGCGATCGCTTGGGGCGGTTGGGCTTTTACGGTAGCTTTCAGTTTATCGATCTATTTGGCACAACTGGAATATTTTCAACTGGTGCGCGCTAAAGGAATGCTACCTGCGGCGAAGACCACGATTGTAGTCAGTCAGATCTTACTGGTAATTTGTCAAATCAACGGTAGCTTGGGCGATGCTGTATTCCCTGTAGCTGGCACTTGTATTTGTTTTTATCTTTTATTTCAACCAAAACTGGCAACTATTGCCGATATCTCCGCCTCGATTTTAGGCTTGTTTTATGGTGGCTACCTACCTAGCTATTGGATCAGGCTCAGAAATATCGGAGGGTCAGGGTTAGAAATTTGGCATGGTGCAGGAGTTGATCTTGGCGGCGTGTATGTACTGATCGTATTTAGCTGTATTTGGGCTTCAGATATAGGGTCCTATGTATTTGGCAAGGCGCTGGGTCGGACTAGGCTCTCAGATATTAGCCCGAAAAAAACAGTAGAAGGAGCGGTGTTTGGATTGCTCAGTTGTTTGGCGGTGGCGCTGATTTGGGCTTGGCAATTGGGTTGGGCTTACTGGTGGCTGACTGGTGGGTTTTTGGGAATAGCGATCGGGATCGCCAGCCTCTTGGGAGATCTAACCGAGTCGATGATGAAACGAGATGCTGGGGTGAAAGATTCTGGGCAACTAATTCCTGGTCATGGCGGGATTCTTGATCGGGCAGATAGCTACGTTTTCACTGCGCCATTGGCATACTATTTTGTTACTTTGGTTTTGCCTCTGTTTGCTGGGAAGTAATTTTTCTATCTCAGAAAAGATTTCAAGAAACTATTACTTATTTCCTAAAGCTGTAAGCCTGTTATTGCTAGATTCTGCAATCTGTCTAACAATCCGAGCTAGTTCTATCAATTGCTATTGAGAATGTGCGTAAAGTTCTGCCTGTTGATTGGTAGCGGCTTCAATGACCCTTGCATTACTATTAGCGATCGCTTCAGTCTTGGCTAAGTTTCTTTCCAACGTAGTCTGTTCCTCCCCCATAAGTTCTAGATTTTGTCTAGTTACCGCTTTTCTGCAGCCCTAGCCTGGTTTTCTCGCACAAGTTCAAGGCTTTGTCTGAATGCCGCTTGTTCTTCTGCAGCATTGATTTGGAGCGCTTCTAAACGTTGCTGTGATTGGAGCATACCCGCCAAGATGGCTTGCATTTCTTCAAATGTCATAATAATTCTTATTATTTTCTAAATTCTATCTCAAACCCTAATACAGATAAATAAGAACCCATTAGCTCTCCTGCAAAAAAGAAGAACTAATGTGAGATAGAAATAGTTGATTTTAAGCTTGAGAGATGTAAATTAAATCTATTCTTCGATTCGAGCTTCAGCAACTTCTTCAGATTCAATATTTGCGCTCTTTCTACTTCTCAACTTGTAAGCACCAAACAAACCCGCAATCGCAACTAAACCAAGCTCATGGGAATAGTCAAAAGGAACTGCGTCAATAAAGTTGAATCTAACAGTAGCTGGTTGAAATTCGTCTGCGACCAGGGCTAAATCTAGTCTAATAGCGGTTGCGTTGGTAAATACAGATGAACTACCAGCGAAATTAGTAAAGTTAAAATCAAGAAAGTAAGCACCAGTATTACCAAGGGTCAAAGCTTGAGTTAATGAGCTTGTTTGAGTTCCATTAAAAACAGTGAATGTAGCATTACTTCCAGTTTTCGCATCATTAGTACTGAATATCTGAAGTCGCAATCCAGTAATAGGGGATACACCAGTAGTAGTTAGATTGATGGAATTAGAAAAACTAGCTGGTGTAGTAGTATTTGGATTAGAGGTGACAGTCGAACCATCATACAAAATATTTACCCTTGCCGTAGTGGAAGCTGAGGTTATACTACCTACACCAAGTAAATAAAAATCTTGACCAGAACTAGATCCAATTCCAGCTACTGCATTATTTAATACTGGATCTAGCACAATACGAATATCTCTTTGTCCCTCATAGGCACCTGACCCGATATCATTAAGAACAGTAATAGAGGAATAACCCGCAATTGCTGTACCTCCACTAAAAGTATCTATAGGCTGGATAAAATTCACTGCCTTTGCATGAGAAGGGAACATAACAAGTGATAAGCCTGAAACCAAAGCACATGAAGCTATGCTACCAATTACATTCACTTTGGCTTGACCAAACTTAATTTTTTCTTTGTTGCTATGCTTCATCACTGTTCACACCTTCTTATCTCATAGTTAAAATGATATTACCTCAGTAGCTTGGTGAATTGCAACAATTTTCTACGACATAACCTGAACTTAATGCTACCAACCGTGTTTCCTTGATAAAAAAGCTAGTTTAATTTTTTAGACAAAAAATTGCTCTAAATTACAACTAAAGTTTTGAAGAAGTGGGGTACTTATTTTTTCGTTAATAGTGAGTCTCTTCACCAATTTAAGCTCTTGCTGATTCAATCGATAAATTTCTACTTGCTGCATTCTCCAGTCTACTAGCCAATACTCCTGTACTCCCTGATCAGCATAGAGTTTCAGCTTTATAACTTTGTCGCGGCGTTCATTCTCTACCCCACTTGACAAAACTTCAATCACTAACTCAGGCGCTGAAGTTAAGTGCCCTGCTTGATCCATGCTTGCTAAAACTTGATCGCTTGCCCATGCTAAGTCGGGGATCACGTTGTCGCCACCCTCAAAAATTATTCCAGGTGCGATTGATGGTTGCCCCAGTCCAGTCTCAGTAGACCATTTATCTAGCAAAGCAAATATTTTTCCACAGGTAGATTGGTGTTTCCAATGGGGCGCTCTAGTCACAAATAGTTCTCCATTGATAATCTCGTAGCGATCGCCGCTTTCTTCATAACTTGGCAATAGTTCTAGGTCAGTACTGATCCAGAAATGTTTGGGGTTGAGTTGTTGAACAAAAGTTTGAGTCATTGGCTTAGCTTTGATAGGATTTGACCGCTTATTGATTTCAGCAAGCTTAAATGGAATTTTTGCCTAAATCGCAACTGAACTTTAGGTAAAAGTGAAGCGATATTTCGTCATCAACTTTAAATTATTAATTAACCTTTCTTTCTAATCATTTCTTGGAGGTGAGCAACAACTTCTAAACTCAGTTCCGCCTCTGGCTCAACTTGCTTGCGTGTTGCTAGTATGGATTTGATCTCATCAGTAGACGAAGATTGCCCTAGCCTTTTTTTTAGGGACTGAAATGACTGTTGTTGCAGTTCAACCTCAGTTTCAGGCAAAAATTGAATTGTATGGGCAGAAGTTGTTTGACTGGTCAAAGCATGAACAATGAACTGATTAAGCGATACACCCTCAATTTCAGCAAGGTGAGCAAGCTGTCGATGCAAAGTTTTAGGTAGCTGCAAAGTTAATAGACTCATAATTTTTCCCGCGTGACTAATAGGTTCACAAACTCCACAGGTGTTAAAACTTGTATCCCCAGAGACTCCTTAGCACTCTGAAAATCTCGGATGTTAGACGTAATAACCATCGCGGCGGCATTCATCGCACAATCAATTACCAAATCGTCTCCTGCATCTGGGGAAGTAGGTCGCCAGGAGAAATAAATGTTTGTATACTCAGCAACATTGAGAAGTTGTCCTAATACAGCTTGCAGTTTGATCCAACCTGCTTTTGAGAGTTTTCGAGATAGAACATCATCATATTCGTAGGCAAGCGCATTAGAAATGCAAACTACTGTTAGTCCTGCCAACCAAGTATCAATAATTAAACCTGGTGCGCCGCCTTGTTTGGTGAGACCTTCAAAAACAACATTTGTATCAACCACAATCTGAAGCAGAGGCAATAGCGACATGATATTAATCTAGCACCATATACAAAGTGCAAATTATTGGCTTAACCTAAGATTTAGTATTTTTAAGCAAATCCATCAAATCCCCAGTACGGGGCACAGCCCCACTCCCCTCACTTAATCTCTTAATTTTTCAAGAGGCTGTAAATTTTCAAAATGCCGAATCAATCATTTCTCCAACCTACTCTCAGACCTGCGGTTTTTTTAGATCGTGACGGCGTGCTCAATCAAGAAGCTGGCTATATCCATAAATTAGAGGATTTGATCTTGATTCCTGGGGTGGCTCAGGCAGTGCGATCGCTAAATGAGCATCAAATATTTTGCTGTCTAGTCTCGAATCAAGCAGGGGCGGCAAGAGGATACTATTGCCTGGCTCACATTGAGGCACTTCATCAACGACTAAGTTACTTGCTATGGACTGAAGCGGAGGCAAGACTGGATGCGCTCTACTATTGCGCCACTCTAAGTCAGCCAGAAGGGGGCAAGGTAGCAGAATTTTGTCAGTGGTCAACTTGGCGCAAACCAAATACAGGAATGCTGGTAAGTGCAGCTTGGGATCACAATCTGGATTTGGCTAAAAGTTTTATGGTGGGCGATAAAGCGACGGATATTGACTTGGCGCATAACGCTGGCTGTCAGGGAATCTTGGTTACCAGTGGCTATGGTGAAAAAGTGTTGCAGGGTGAATATCAACATCGAGTGCAGCCTGACTATGTAGCAGCCGCATTACCGCAAGCGATCGCTTGGATTTTAGAGAATTTCTCACAAAATTAAGGAGATATGCGTTTTTCCTGATTGCAATTTCTTGAATTGGCAAAATCATTTAGCCTGGAGCCAACCCTGACTTTAGGCTCAAATTTTCCAGTAATTAAGCTATATAGATTTTTTCTTGGCAATTAAAGGCAGTATGTGCTATTTTCTAGCGGCAACGCTTCATTTTTAGTAAGCTATTTGCCATAGGAACGAAAGATTATGCTGTCAGAAGAACGCTTGAGAGATACCAGAAGCAATACTGCTTGGAGCGATCGCGAAGAGAAGCCATTTCAAGAGTATGCCGAAAAATTTATGGATGACCTGTTCGCCGATGTTGAACAGCTGTTGAGTTTGAATGCGGTTATTTTGGTTCAACCCAAAGCCTCTTCAGCTAAAGCTTCTGCTAAAGTTGGTGATAAAGGAAACGAGCCTAAACTGAGTTCTGGCAAGTTGGAATGGCTGATGCCTGGGTTAGATCTACCTGGCAACAATCCGACAAATCATGCTCCAGAGTTTAGGGGAAGTTATCCAATAGGCAAAGAATCAGTCAAGACCGTGGATGCTCAAATTATGCCAATTAGTTCCCTGATTAGTTCTCCAGCTAATTCAAATGGCAGTTCTAGCCTCACTCTTACTAAATTGGATCTTCCTACTTTGGTAGTACCTGAAATGTTACCTGATCTAGAAATCTGGGTTCCGCCAGTTCAACTAATTGCACCTGAAATTTCAGTGGATACCGCTCCTGCTCATTGGTTCGAGCGCCTACTATGGCTGATATTGGGGCTATCGCTGGGTGTGGCGACCTTAGCTTGGTTATACAATGCTAAAGTGATTGAGATTAATTCTATTGCTGATATCGCTAAAACTCCCGATCCAGCCTCCCTGGCAAACTTGCCATCTGCGGAATTGAAGGATATCCAAAATTTTGCCCAAAAGACTAGACATAACCTTGCTAATTTAAACATTAAGCAGACGGTTACCTTGCCCAATCCTCCAGCGCCCAACATTCTAGCACTTAGCCCATCGGTGAATTCTACGCCTAACTTGAACGCTCCTTTAGCTAACCAAATAGCCAGTCAAAGTCCTTTTGTCTTGCCTGTGCAGCCAATTTATGTGCCAGTATACCAGCCTCCTACTTCTCTACCTAAAGCGCTAGTTCCTCCTGCTTCTGTAGTGGTACCTCCAAGATTAGCTACGCCAAATCTTCCCCCTTCGACTGCCATTCCTGCTCTGCCTAGTCCGATCGCAAGGGTAAATCCTGAATCTGCTGTCGCAGCTGTGACTCAAACCCAAAAGCCAGCGATCGCCGCTAAACCGATCTTGCCCCTGGCAACTATGAACAGCCAGTCTAAGTTTAAATTGGTGGGAATTTTGGCATTTGGTGAACAGTCGGCAGCAATGGTGGAAGTAGGTGGCGCGTTTCAGACAATTAAACTTGGTAATCCGATTGGCGATGGCGGTTGGGTATTAAGTGGTTTAAATCAACAAGAAGCGATTTTGAAGCGCAACGGCGAAACTAGATCAATTACGGTAGGACAAAAATTCTAATATGGGACTACTAGAAGATATTTCTCGTTTTTTAGAAACTCGGCTAGAAGAATTTATTCGCGCCAATCCCCAAATGGAATTACAGGTGCTTGACGATCAGTTGCGTTCTCAAGAATCTGAAGTTAATCGCTTGATTTTAGATTTTCGTAACCAAGAGAAGAAGTTACAAGAACAGATTTTAGCGATCGGCGAGGATATTAAACTTTGGTATGGTCGTGCCCAAAAAGCTACGGCAGCTAAGCGTCCAGATTTAGCTAGTGCTGCCAAAGAGAGAGAAGCTGCGCTGTTGCGCCAAGGTAATGAAGTATGGGCACAAATGGAATTATTTCGTCAACGTTTGCGCCAAACCGTAGAACTACAGGGGCAGATTCAACAAAGGCGGCAGGAAGTTAAGCTGAAAATCGCCCAAAATGCCGAAGCAAATCGCCAAAATCCACAAGCTCAAACAGCTACTCAAAGTTCTAGTTGGGATAGTTATAGTTGGCAAAATCTCAATCCTCCACCTAGTTCAAATAGTGAAGATCCCCTAGAGGCACAGTTTCGACGTTGGGAAATGGATGAAGAATTAGAGAATCTCAAGCGCAAGATGAATCGCTAAAAATTTACTCTCAATTGCAGTAGATTTAGCTTCCGATTTCTGCGGTCGTCTTAAGGCTTAATATCATCTCTTGAGGCTGTAAACTGCTAAAGATATATTTGTTTTTCCAAAATCCATGAATCCTAACGTTGTTTATTATTTTTCCTCTAATCCTCCTTATTTTTTATTTATAGCTGCCCTCTTAGCTGGTTTATTATGTGGTAAAACCTTTGAAGTAAATTTACGTCAATTGGTGCAGGAATGGGCCGCCAATCGTTCCACTCGCACGTTGTTAAATTTACGCGGTACGCCGATCAAGTTGCCATACTTAGGAATTGTGATTAGCATTGCCGTATTTTTGGCAGCAGGCTTAGAGATTTTTGGCTTTCCACCTATTGTTGGCTACCCTCTCTCAATTATTGTGACTTTGCTAATTTCATTTCTGGTGTGGCGACAGTTGGGGCTATTGCTAGTGGAATTAGAGCGCGGCGGCTCAGCAGCGATGGACTTAGATCGGTTTGAGCTTTAGGCTGTCTCAAGGTTTTCTCAGGGTTTGAGGATCATTTGCCATTCTTGGCGATCGCTATTCCAGGAAAGAACCTGTTCTGATTTTGGATTTACTTGATCCATTACCATTTGACTCCAGTAATTGCGGGAGCCATCCGTAGCAAAAATAAAAATTAGATCCCCAGGTTGAACTTGGGGTTTTTGATTTGGTAGAGAAAGTAGTAATCCCCCTTCACTTCCTTCTCCTGGTTCAAAATCCCAATGTAGAGGCTCAGCCGAGTTTGGGCTACTCAACACTAGACGAACTGCCCGATTTGTGCGATTACCAAAGCGAAGGTTTCCTTTTTTTACGCCTCTAATTACTGCTCTAATTACTGGTTGAGAACTTATTTCCTTAGTTTGAATCTCCTTGGTTTGAGTAGGCGGATTGAAGAAGTTCCATAGCCAAACTCCACTCAGGCTGAAGATTATGCCTAAACTGAAGGAATATAATTGCTTGGGAAAAGTCTTAGGATCAATTTTGATAATGGAAGGCATGGGAGGACTCTAGTTAAGACTTTTTGCGTCCATCTGAATCATAGTAGTCTTGCTTATTTATCTGATGGGCACGGGCGATCGCTAAGGCATTATCAGGTACATCTTTGGTAATTACCGAACCCGCACCGATATTTACATTTTCGCCAATAATTACTGGAGCACACAGTACCGAATTAGAGCCAGTTTTACTGCGATCGCCGATCATAGTTTGGTGTTTTTGCCAGCCATCAAAATTTGCGGTGACTGTACCAGCGCCAATATTCACTTTACTACCGATTTTGGCATCACCTAAATAACTTAAATGAGCGGCGTTAGTCTTCTCTCCCAATTGGCTATTTTTGATTTCCACAAAGTTGCCCAAGCGACAATCATTGGCAATCACAGACTGAGCGCGTACATGGGCATAGGGACCAACTCGACAGCGATCGCCGACTTTGCTTGAATCAATTACGGAATAGGTAACCTGCACATTTTCGCCAATTTCGCTATCTATAATCGTGCTACCTGGCCCAATTGTTGAACCCGAACCGACTTTGGTATTGCCACGCAAATGGGTTTGTGGCTCAATCGAAACATTAGGGGCAAGCTCTACAGTGGCATCGATCGTAATACTTTCGGGCAACAACATGGTTACGCCTAAGCGCATCCATTTATCTCTGATTCTGCTTTGCAAAACCGCATAGGCATGGGCTAATTGCAGCCGATCATTGATCCCAAAACTCTCTTCGTAGTCTTGAACATCAAAGGCATAAACCGACTTCATGTAATTAAATACTTCGGTAAGATAGTATTCCTTTTGATCGTTTTTGGTGGTGAGTTGCGGCAGAGCGATCGCTAGTTCTTGCCAGTTGAAGCAGTAGACACCTGAACTGACGCGGCGATTTTGGCGCTGTGCCTGGGTGCAATCTCGATGTTCGATAATGTACTCGATTTTATTTTGTTGATCGCAGAATACCCGACCGTAACCCGTGGGATCTGGCAAAATGGCAGTTAAAACTGTAGCTGATGCCTGGCAATCGCGATGAGAAGTAACTAGATCGGCGATAGTTTCCGAACGCAGAAGCGGTGTGTCGCCCGTGAGTACCACTAATTCGCCATCGAAATCTTTTAAAGGCGCAAGCAATTGTTGAATTGCATGACCTGTACCCAACTGCTCAGCTTGTAATACAAATTCTACATCTGGCTCATCCACTAAAGCTGCTTGCACTTGGGATGCACCATAGCCCACAATTACTAAACTGCGATCAGGTTTGATGGTTTTTGCGCTGCTCAATACCCACTGGACTAGCGATCGCCCACCCAATTCCTGTAAGACTTTAGGAAGATCGGACTTCATGCGTGTACCTTTGCCCGCCGCCAAGATTGCCACTGCCAGCATTATCTACCCCAGATCTGATTTAAGTTACTTTTGTTCACATATTTATTTACCACATTACTAAGCATTATTTCTGAGCATTCTGTCCATACCAAAGATTTTCTACTTCTGTTGCTAAGTTAAGGGCTGCTTCTCGATTAATTCCAAATACATTTACATGACCTAATTTTCGACCATTTATAGATTTATCTTTTTCATACCAATGCACATAGACTGAAGCTAACTTGGCAATTTTTGCTCTTACTTCTGCATAATCGCTTTCGCGTTCCTCAAAACCCAATAGATTTACCATCACGGCAGCATTTACAATTAGATCGGGAGTTCCTAAGTGCATTCCACTAGAGATTCGGACTAACTGACTAAATTGAGAAGTATCACAGCCTTCAATCGAGTAATGGGCAGAATTATGCACACGGGGCGCAATTTCATTCACCAGCACTTTGCCATTGGCTGAGAGAAATAATTCTATGCCTAGTATGCCTACTAGGTCAAGAGTTGTGGCAATTTGACGGGCGATATTTTCTACTTCTGCTTTTGTTTCTAAACTTATATCTGCTGGGGCGATCGCTCTTACACACACTTGATCTTTCTGTTCAGTTTCTACTACGGGATAAAGAACCATTCCCCCTTGTTCATTTCTTGCTACCATGATTGCTAACTCTCGCTCAAAGGGAACGAATGCCTCTAGTAAGAGATTATTTTCACCCATTTTTTGCCAAGCTGATAACAATTCAGTTTGATTATGAATAATTTCTGTGCCTTTACCATCGTAGCCATGCCTGCGAGTTTTGATTACCAATGGAAATCCCAAAGCCTGAGATGCAGATTCTAGCTCGGTTTGATTATTTACGGCAAAAAAATCTGGCACTAAAATTCCTTGCGCTCTCAAGAAAACTCGCTGCTCATATTTATCTACTAAAATCTTTAAGATTGGAATAGAAGGGAGAAATATAGCCCCATGAGCCGCAAACTCTTCTAATTCCTCAAGATCGGCAAACTCATTCTCAAAGGTAATCACATCGCAATTTGCTACTAATTCAGCTAGGGTATTTACTCTTTTGGCAAATTTCACGGCTGGCTCGTTAGAGTTTTCAGTCTGGACAATTAATTCCACTCCCAATTTTTGAGCAGCGATCGCCATCATTTGTGCCAACTGTCCGCCACCAATTACCCCAATTCGTTTTTGCATTTCACTTTTCTATTTTTATTTATTTAAGAATGCAGGGGGAGATTCCTATTGTGGGCTTTGCTCTGCGATCCCATTTACTTAGATCCCTCTAACCTAGTCTGCGCTGTCCACAATTTGCAATAGTAATCTTGTATCTACTAAAAAGACAGTTTGAGGTGTCTCCTTCTCCAAAATTTGTACCATGTGGCTGGCAATTCCCAAGCTATCGCGATCGCGATAATCAGCAGGAAGGGGATGCAAATCGGTAAGCAGCACTTCGCGCGATACAGGGAGGGCAGGGACGGTGATGCCATATAGAGTAGCCTCTACCATTAGAACCAGCAGAAAGCCCTTGGCTTCGGGCAAAGGATGGGCAAACACCCGTTGATGGAGGTCTATTACCAAAACCTCTTGATCCTCAAAATTGGTTACACCTAGGAGCTTCTCACCGCTCTTGAAAATACTTGGCATAGAAACTATTTTCAGCATTTCTTCTAATCTAACTGCAAACATTAAGTTGCCGATGGGAAATACTAAAATTTTGGCTTTTGCCTGTTTTACCTTTGTTTGACTTGCTGTCTGATTTGCCTTTGCTTGATTTAATTGGGTACTAAACATGACGAAAATAAAAACTTAGTAATGGATGAATCTAAGATAAGCCTTGATTGCCTAAGTATGCAAGTTATTTCTACTGTCTGACGCATCAATTCGTCTGCAATCCCTCTTGGTTCGATGGTTTGCAGCAATTCTTCTCCCAACCTCTTTCCCAAATCCAGCTTTTGGCTCATGCCCTCTATTTTAATGTATTTCGTCTCCCTTGCTTTCCTTCTTTTTTTCGGTTGCCCCTACTTATTGAGCCGATACCAGTGTCGTCCAACCCAATCAAATAAAATTCTGAAGCGCCTTACAACCACGATAAAAATTGTATTTTGTGAAGGAGAAATCAGAAAATAGTGATTGGAAGATTATTATGGGAAAGCATCACTTAATCTGAAAGCGCAGGATAAGATTATGCCAAAAGAAAGATAAGTGTTGGCTAAGCCGTAAAATACTGTAACCAGTCTGCCAGCTAGGTTCATCTCAACCGAGAATCGTATTCCTGCTAGCTAAAAGTAACTTGATAAAGGCAGAAAAGTTCTCCTTGACGAGTCGAAGTTACCTTCGCTCCGAGAGTTTTGAGCAGTTCGTTTAGTTCCTTTAACGGAGTCAAAAATATTTCTGTTCCCAAATACATTTCCAAAATTGCCCAGTTTTCGGCTAGTTGAGTATCGGGAGCGATCGCGTCAAAAATAAATATTCCACCAGGTTTCAACACTCTTTTTACTTCTGTCAAAACCAAACGCCAATAGTCAAGTTCGAAGTAGCAACTAAATCCTGTAGCAATTACCCGATCAAATTGAATATTCTCATAATTTATTTGATGGGCAGCCCCAAGCTTTACCCCTTTAAAGAGTTTGGAATTTAATTGCGGGGCGCGCGAGTTTAACGCATCTCTAGCTACCGTACTTACTTCTTGCCCATAAAAAAATAAATCCCATTCGCGCCAGGGATATACCAAAAAGCTAACGCCACAGCCAATATCAAGACAATGCTGCTTTTTCTCAAACTTTGCCAATTCCCAAAAAGGGGAACAGAGCGCAGTTGCTAAATTATGCTTCCGCCACTCCTGATAAATTGGCATTTGCAGCACTTCATCGGGTAAATCTAGCTGGTCATTGCGATATTCACGGTCATACCTAAGTCTGACTGCTTCAATCTGGGGCATCCATTGATCGTTGGGTAGGTTCAAGGTTAAATGCGAGAAATTAGTTTTTTTATTATCCACTACTTAAGTAACCTGAGTTCAAGTTAAACAGAAGTAGGTATAAAATCTGCCACCGCATTTGCTACTAATCGGTATAAGCTGCCATTGGCAAGCAAGAACAGACTAAATGGCGATCGCCGAAAGCATTATCAATCCGACTGACGGGCACCCAGAATTTTTGAGATTTGCTCCAGGGAGCAGGGAAAGCGGCAGTATTGCGCGAGTAGGGATGTTCCCAAGTATCAGCCAAGAGAACTGCGGCGGTGTGAGGCGCATTCTTTAACGGATTATCCAGCTTATCGATCGTTCCCAATTCAATTTCGGCAACTTCGGCTCGAATCGCAATCATCGCATCGCAGAACCGATCTAGTTCAGTTTTGGATTCGCTTTCGGTGGGTTCGACCATCATTGTGCCAGCTACTGGCCAAGACACGGTAGGAGCGTGATAGCCATAATCCATCAGCCTTTTGGCGATATCATCTACTTCTATTCCAGCAGAGATTTTGAGTTGACGCAAATCCAGAATACATTCATGGGCGACTAATCCTTGCTCGCCACAATACAAAATCGGATAGTAAGGTGCGAGTCGATGGGCAATATAATTGGCATTCAAAATGGCGATCGCCGTAGCAGCCTGTAAACCTGATCCTCCCATCAAAGCGATATATACCCAAGAAATGGTGAGAATGCTAGCACTTCCCCAGGGAGCAGCCGAAACTGCACCAATTTGAGTAGAAGCTTCTATTCTAAAAATATCAGTAGTCGGTAAGAAAGGCACTAGATGGGAAGCAACCGCGATTGGACCGATGCCTGGACCTCCACCACCATGAGGAATACAGAAGGTTTTGTGTAAATTTAAATGGCAGACATCTGCGCCAAAATCGCCAGGACGACATAGCCCAACTTGGGCATTCATATTCGCGCCATCCATATAGACCTGTCCGCCGAAATAATGCACAATTTCGCAAATTTCACGGATTCCCGCTTCAAATACGCCGTGGGTAGATGGATAGGTGACCATCAATGCGGCTAAATTATGTTGATGGATTTCTGCCTTCTGTTTTAGATCAGCGATGTCAATATTGCCTTTTTGGTCACAGGCGATCGCTACTACTTTCATACCTGCCATCACGGCACTGGCGGGATTTGTGCCATGGGCAGATTGAGGAATCAGACAGATTTGACGATTGAGGTCGCCACGCTGTTGATGGTATTGCCGAATCACTAACAAGCCCGCATATTCGCCTTGGGAACCAGCATTGGGCTGCAGCGAAACTCCAGCGAATCCAGTGATCTCTGCCAACCAATTCTCTAATTGTTCACAAAGAAGCTGATAGCCCTTAGTTTGATCTAGCGGAATAAAAGGATGGAGGCTACCAAACTCTGCCCAAGTGACAGGCAACATTTCCGAAGTTCCATTTAATTTCATCGTGCAGGAACCTAAGGGAATCATCCCATTTGCTAAAGAAATATCCTTGGATTGCAAGCGATAAATGTAGCGTAACAATTCAGTTTCAGAATGATAGGAATTGAAGACTGGATGGGTGAGAAAGTTGGATTGACGTTGCAGATTTTGGGGAATCGCTAGTGCTGTAATTGTTTCTGGAATGGGAATTTGCTGATCAGTAAAGAGAGAAAGTAAATCTGTTAGATCCTGGAGATTGCAAGTTTCATCCAAACTGATTCCCAAGGTTTGCGGATCTAGTTGGCGCAGATTGATTTTTAGCGATCGCCCTTTCTGTTGAATCTTTTCTAAATTATTGCTTTCTACTTTGATTTGTAAAGTATCAAAATAAGGATTCTCTCCCAACTCATAACCCAAAGATTGCAGCGCATTTGCCAAAGTTACGGTGAGAAGATGGATTCTAGTGGCAATATTTTTTAATCCCTTTGCGCCGTGATAAACGCCGTACATTCCCGCCATAATTGCTAAAAGCACCTGAGCCGTACAGATATTGCTAGTAGCCTTATCGCGGCGAATATGTTGTTCACGGGTTTGGAGCGCCAGACGCAAAGCTGGATTGCCTTGGGCATCCTTTGACATTCCCACAATCCGACCTGGAATCTGGCGTTTGAAAGCATCACGAGTGGCAAAAAAAGCAGCATGGGGTCCACCATAACCCAAGGGAATACCAAAACGTTGACTATTACCAACTACCACATCGGCACCAAATTCGCCAGGCGGAACCAGCAGGGTCAAACTGAGCAAATCGGCGGCAACGATCGCTAAACCAGCCGCATCATGCAAACTTTGAATAAATTCCTCATATTCGTAAACTGCGCCGTTGGTGGCAGGATATTGTAACAATGCGCCAAATACTTGATTTTCAGGATCTGCCAAATCGTAGCTCTGCCAATCTGCCACGATTACTTTGATCCCTAGGGGCAAAGCGCGAGTTTTGATTACGGCGATCGCCTGGGGATGACAATTTTGATCCACCAAAAAGCGATCGCAATCACCTAATTTCTTGTCTCTCAATCCCCAAATCATGGTCATGGCTTCGGCAGCAGCCGTGGCTTCATCCAATAAAGAGGCATTGGCAATTTCCATCGCAGTCAAATCGCAAACCATCGTCTGAAAATTTAGCAATGCTTCCAACCGTCCCTGGGCGATTTCGGCTTGGTAGGGCGTGTATTGGGTGTACCAGCCAGGACTTTCTAAAATGTTGCGTTGAATCACTGGCGGCGTAATGCAGTTGGCATAGCCCATGCCGATAAAAGAACGAAAAACTTGATTTTGGGCGGCAATTAGTTTCAGGTCTTTTAACAACTGATATTCAGTTCGGGCAGTGGGCAAATCCAGGGGCTGCTTTAAGCGGATCGAACTGGGCACGGCATGATCGATCAGCGCATCCAGGGATTCATAGCCAATTTCCGCTAACATTTGGGCGATTTGCTCAGGATTTGCGCCAATATGTCGCCGCAGAAATGCATCTGTATGCTCAAGTTCGGCAAGAATTGTAGTTAAATCTGTCACTGAGTTTTGAGTAGCGATCGCCTGAAATATAGTCATGGTGTTTGAAGAATAGAAGTTTGCCCCATCTGTAAACTATTGTAAAGCAGGAAATCGGCTATACCTGGTTTGGGTACGAAAAAACTAACCCATTTCAAGGCAAAATCTTAGCAAGTGGAAATTTGCAAGGCACTAATGAACTTTAAGCACTCCGATCAAAGCAACCTATGGCGAAATTTGCGCAGAGTAGCGATCGCCGCGGGTGTGATTTTTTTGCTCTGGCGGCTTCAGCAAACTGTGCAACTGCTGGCAATTAGCTTATTTCTGGCGGGAGCAATCAGTCCGCTGGTGGCAGAGATGCAAAGACGGCGCTTTAATCGTGGTGCTGCTGTGGCAATTATCTATGCGGCAATTTTTGTGATTTTGATCATGACAATCGCGCCAGCGCCAAGATTAATTTATGAATTGGGACAATTTATTACCAAGCTACCTGAGTTAATTCGCTATATTCAATTACCAGACCTTACTTTTTTTGGCATTTCTCAAATCGAATTGAATGGTTTTTTACAATCTCGCACCATTTTTGACCAGCTGCAAACCTTAGGTAGGGAAATGGCGGCACAAACCCGTGATCTGGCAGGACAGACCTTCAATCTGACCTTACAATTCTTGAATGCCTTGGGAGTTGGACTTTTGAGCTTGTTAATCACAGGCTACATGGTGGTCAAGTCAGAAGAACTACTCGCCAAAGTTTTGAGTCCGTTCAATTTGCAAATTCAAGCGCAAGTTAGACAACTTTTACCACCAATAACTCGATGTTTAGGAGCCTACGTCTTAGGCAGAATCGGTACTTCAGCATTATTGGGATTTTGTACTTATTTAGCGATCGCTACTTTGAATGTTCCTTTTGCGGGAGCTTTGGGCTTAGTTGTGGCAGTAGCGAATTTGATTCCATTTGTCGGACCAATTTTGGGACTAATTCCGATGATCATTGCAGCTTCAAGCCAAGGGCTTACGATAGTGGGTCTGATAGTAGCCATTTCCTTCTTTTTACAACAAATCGAAGCTTGGATTTTACAGCCTTGGCTAGTGGGACCTTATCTCAATCTCGATCCGTTTGAATTGTTACTATCGATTATTGTAGGCGCAGAATTAATTGGCGTAGTGGGAGCCGTAATTGCTCCACCGATCGCTGGGATTGGCAAAATCCTCTTCCGTCACTATCGCCAAATGCAGTTGCTAGCTAGGGAGAGAGAAACTAAATTAAGCCCTGAGTTTAACGAAGAGTTGAATGAGGAATTAGTAGAAGAATTGATCGATTGATTTATCTTTTTGAAACTTGAATAAATAATTCTTTTTACAAAAAAATATCGCTTGATCTAAGAGAATATTTGGCAAAGTATTTGGAATTAAGCCTAATCTGAAGATTATTAATCAGCGTTCTTTCGATACCAAGCGATCGTATTAGCTAAACCTTGGCGTAATTCCATTTCTGCTTTAAAGCCAAATTCCTTTTCTGCTTTCTCTGTAGCTAAACATCGGCGAGGTTGTCCGTTGGGCTTGTCGGTTTGCCAAATTAGTTCACCTTCAAATTCCATAATTTCGCAGATCATTTCAACTAGCTTGCGAATGGAAATCTCATAGTTAGTTCCCAGATTAATTGGTTCGCTACCGTCATATTTCAAAGCACCCATCACAATGCCCCTAGCTGCATCGACCGAATAGAGAAACTCGCGCGTAGGTGAACCATCGCCCCAAACTGCTAGAGCGCGATCGCTTCTTTGTTGAGCTTCATAAACTTTGCGAATTAAGGCGGGAATCACATGGGAACTTTGGGGATCGAAGTTGTCTTCTGGACCATAGAGATTCACAGGCAGCAGGTAAATGCCATTGAATCCATATTGTTGACGGTAGGATTGCAATTGCACTAGCAAAGCTTTCTTAGCAATACCGTAGGGTGCATTAGTTTCTTCAGGGTAGCCATTCCACAGATCATCTTCTTGAAAAGGCACAGGCGTAAATTTGGGATAGGCGCAAATTGTCCCTATACACACAAATTTGTCCACCCCCGCTTGGTAGGCGCTATGAATTAGCTGGGTGCCCATAATCAAATTGTCATAAAAAAGTTCGGCAGGTTTTTGTTGATTCAAGCCAATACCGCCCACATGAGCCGCCAGGTGAATTATTAAATCAATATCTTTCACCACCTTTTGACAATTTTCCCAGACTCTTAAATCAAGATCACGCGATCGCGGAATTGAAATTAAATCAGGATTAGCGCCATTTTTTAATAGTTGCAAAACTACCTGCTTGCCCAAAAAACCAGCCCCACCTGTAACCAAAATGCGGCGATCGCTAAGATTAATCATAATTTATCATAAATTTACTAAATTGGAATAAACAGGATGGCGGTACGATCCCAGCTATTGCTTCAGCCTACATTTGCGCAGAAATCAACCTTTAATACTCAAAGCAAACAAAACAGGCAGCCAAACAAGGGCTAGAATACCAGAAGCATATTTCGCTGAATCATTATGATTGATGCCGTAATTATTATTTCATTTATTCTGGCAGGAGCAGGTACAGGCTTTCACGGCGTGGACTTTCTGCCGACTTCTATTATTGAACAGATCAACTTACAAGGATTTCGCTGGATTGCCTTGGGCTTTGGTTCTTTTTTAGGTTTAATATTGGGGCTATTTGCTCAAAATGCTTACCGCAAGTTAGAAGTAGAAGTTAGAGCCATGCCGATTGAAACTCTGCTGAGTCGCTCGATTGGGCTGGTAATAGGCTTGTTGTTGGCTAACCTGATGCTGGCTCCTTTATTTTTGTTACCATTCCCCGATGATTTCTCTTTCTTTAAGCCCTTAACTGCAATCTTAGTAAGCATCATGTTTGCCTACACGGGTATGACCCTAACAGAAACTCACGGACGGGCGCTATTGCGGGTGATTAATCCCAACAACGTAGAAAGTGTCTTGATTTCCGAAGGCACACTCAGCCCAGCTACCACTAAAATTTTGGATACTAGCTCGGTGATTGATGGCAGAATTGAGGCTCTAGTTGACACCGGCTTTATTGAAGGTAAATTGTTGATTCCTCAGTTCGTCCTACAAGAATTGCAAACCGTGGCAGATAGCTCTAATGATCTAAAACGAGCAAGAGGAAGACGAGGCTTAGATATTTTGAACAGTATGCGCAACAATTGGGGCGATCGCGTGGTGATTCATTCTGCCGACTATGACGACATCAGCACAGTGGATGCAAAGCTAGTTAGGCTTGCCCAAGAGCTAAATAGCACCCTGATTACCAATGATTACAATCTAAATAAAGTTGCCAACTTGCAGGAAGTCGAAGTCCTTAATATCAATGATCTAGCCCAAGCTCTGCGCCCAGTATATCTGCCAGGAGATTCGCTCGATTTGAAGCTAATGAAAGAAGGCAAAGATCCCGCTCAAGGTGTGGGCTTCTTGGATGATGGCACAATGGTCGTGGTAGAAGATGGTCGCAAGTATCTTGGCAAGCAAATGAAGGTAATTGTTACCAGTGCTTTGCAAACTTCGGCAGGTAGAATGATTTTTGCTCGTCTAGGCATTCCCGCCAATGTTTAGGCTCCAAATCTAAGGGTAGGGTTTAGTTTTTTGAAGCCAGTTTCTAAGTTAAGCGAAGACCGAATAGGCGAAGATCGCGTGAAAACTTCTGCTGATCAGTCTTTTGGCTTGTTGGTGTTATTGTTGGGATCAGGCTGTCTCCTATTGAGTAATGTTTGGTTTGAGAATGTTAGTCAAATAGCCGAAGCAATATTTCTTGGTTTCCCACTGGCTTATCTTTTAGTTCGCAATTTAGCCCCCAGTAAGTTAATTGGCAAGGTAATCGGCTTAGTTGGGCTAATCACTCTGCTGTTTTTGCTGAAAGTAGATAGTATTCAAGCGATCGCGACAATTTGGCGAGTTATCGGTAGTGCCTTTCTATTTGTGGGACTGTACTTGAGCATTACTAAATCCACTAGAAAAGATCCTAAATTTTCCCATATCAAAACTTTGGTGAAGACTTCAGGTGAATTAGAAATCTCCTTAACTTCTGAATCAATCCAGCGTTGGATCAATCTAGTTTTGATCGTGATGGCAGCTTTTTTCTGGACGATTGAAGAATTAGCACCAGGAATTAAACAAATAGTTGTGGTCGCGATCGCGGTGACAGGAATCGCTAACTATGGGCAGTGGTGTTTGCAGTTTGAGCCAAAATTTCGGATTTTAATTCTTTCCTTCGATGGCTTAAATTCCCATTCCTATCTTTTCAAATTGCCAGAGTTTGGCTTTCTAGAGAAAATTACCCTAGAGGAAGGAGAGCTTTCCTGGATTCAGCTAAGCGGTGCGAGGGGGGATGTAACTTTACCTTTATGTTTATTTTCTGAACCCGAAGTTAGCCAGAGTTTGTATGAAAAATTATTAAGTATAACTAAGCTGGCAAAACAAGAAGGGGTGCGCGATCGCTTGCGGTTAATTGGCATTCTTTTACCCCTAGGGGCAGGCACTTTTGCAGGCATCTGTTTAATAATCGGCGCAATTATTTTAATTTGGCTTGTGCCCCAAGAAATACCCCAAAAAGCTGAAGGTTTAAGTTTGCTAATCGGTATTTGTTTGGTTAGCCCAAAGGTAGCGCGATCGCTGCTAGGTTGGTTAGCTCCTAGAATTTCATCACCTCTACCAAATCCTAATTCGGTTCAACTCCAAGCTTGGGAAGTAGGTGCAGCGATTGTGATAACTATTTTGGGTTGGGGGCTAAAGCAATGGGGTATAGGCGAGGTTCTGACGCTAACCGCAGAGTGGCTAATGCTAGCGATCGGGATCAATTTATTGGTTCTAATGAGACGCACGCCAATTATTAGTCGCTGATCTGAAATAAGGCTGAAGCTTTTACATTTCGCTCAAGACTAGGATTAAACTAACGTAAGGGCGTTGCAGATTTGAAGGATGAGAGGGGTTGGAGGTGTAGCCTCCATATTGGTTTTAACTGCGTAAATTTGCAAAATCATCTCACTGTCATGCAGCGTCAACTTAAGTGTAGGCAAGCAAACCAAAGTCTAAGAACAAAAGGCTAAGAAAAACTATGACCACTAATCATTTGTTAGAGCTACAGGAACATGGACAGAGTGTATGGATGGACAACCTCAGTCGCGACATCATTCAGTCTGGCGAATTGAAAACTATGGTAGAAAGCCAAGGCATTCGTGGTATTACTTCCAATCCAGCCATTTTCCAGAAAAGTATTGCTGGCAATGCCATTTATGATCAATCAATTTCAGATGCAGCGAAGGCGGGCAAATCAGTAACTGAAATCTACGAAACCCTAGCCTTCAAGGATATTCAAGATGCAGCAGACATTCTTCGTCCAATCTTCGATCATTCCCAAGGTGAAGATGGCTATGTTTCGATTGAAGTCTCTCCTAATTTGTCCAATGATACCGAAGGCAGTGTGGCAGAAGCTTTGCGGTTTTGGCGAGAACTAGATCGTCCGAATATCATGATCAAAATTCCTGGTACGGTGGCTGGTTTCCCTGCGGTTGAGCAAGTAATCGGTGCTGGTATTCCCGTCAATGTCACTTTGTTATTCTCGGTAGCAGATTATGAAGCCTGTGCGATCGCCTATGTAAAAGGCTTAGAGAGCCGAGTTTCTAAGGGTGCTTCCATCAATAAAATCGCTTCGGTTGCCAGCTTCTTTCTCAGTCGGATTGACAGCAAAATTGACGATCGCTTGGATGCGAAGATCAAAGAAACCACTGACCAGGCAGAAATTGACTTACTCACTTCAATCAAGGGGAAAGTGGCGATCGCGAATGCCAAAGTTGCCTATCAGAAGTACAAAGAAATCTACTCTGGCGAAAGATGGGCAGCACTCAAAGCAGCAGGTGCAAACGAGCAACGTCTGCTCTGGGCAAGCACTAGTACCAAGAATCCAGCTTACAGTGATGTAATGTATGTTGATAACCTGGTAGGCGCAAATACAGTAAATACCATGCCGCCAGAAACGATCGCTGCTTGTATTGATCATTGCGATATCGAAGCCCGAATCGAGATTAATCTGGATGATGCGAATCAAGTTTTAGCAAATCTAGCGAAAGTGGGAATTGATTTGGATCAAGTAATGATTGAATTGCAAACTGAAGGAATTGATAAATTTGTCAAGCCCTTCGCTTCGTTAATGAATTCTTTACAGGCTAAAGTTGCTCAATTGGTGACTGTTTAAGACTTTTCTACACTTATGGCAAATAGACACTTTTTCTTCTTGCCCCTTTTCTTGCTCAGTGCGATCGCTCTCAGTATTTTGCCTGGTAAATCTCTAGGGAATTCGGTGGGAGCGGTTGAGAAAAGATGTGGCTGGCTACAAAATCCTACGCCTGGCAACTGGTGGCTCAATGATAGTCGAGCTAGTTGGACAATCTCAGCCCAAGCAGGTTACCGTGCTAAGGGCATTGATTCGATTCCTGATATTACTCTAAAGGAATTTGTTAAAACCAACGGCAGCTACGGCTATGGCTGTGCCTGTATGGATGTGACCACTGATCAAAAAAAGAGAAGAATTATCTCCATTCAGGGTTTTCAACAACTTCCCCTAAAAGTTTGTCAAGCTGATAAATCTTTACTACGTTGGCAAAAATAAATCCTAAAAATCCCTCTACCAAATGCTTTGACAAATGGAAGAGGGATTAAAAATTTACTATTTAGATTTACTTAGTCAAAATCAGATTCAATTAAAACTAAAAAATAGTAATATTTGCAGCAGTAAGCGCAGGAGCACCAAAGAGAGTTGCAATCTGCACTGAACCAACACCACCACTACCATCCACATCAAAGAACAAATTGCCATTAGAAATATCATAGGCAAATCGCTGAGTAGCAGTAGCCGCAGCAGTCACGCCAGCGCCAGAAACAAATCCATTAGCCGCCAATACACCAGCCACCAAAGCACCACCAAAACCGATCGCACTAATTTCAATTCGGTCACTTAGGAGTGGATCCAAATTTGGAGTAAAATCTCTGATTGTATCAACTCCTTCAGTAGGTAGAATAAAGCGGAAAGCATCAGCGCCAATGTTACCGATTAGAGTATCGTTGCCAGCACCGCCAACTAGGGTGTCATTACCAAAACCACCATCAATTGAGTCATTGCCAGCTAAACCAAAGATTAGGTCATTACCCGCAAAACTAGCGATCGTGTCATTGAGATTAGTACCTACGCCAGCATCATTGCCATTGGAACCCAACAATAGAGAACCACCATTAAAACTTAGACGGCTAATAAAAGTACCATTGCCAGGAGTAATATTGTTAGTTAGGTCAGTGATACTTACAGTTGCTACATTTGCTACACCAATGCTATAGCCTGCACCAGCAGCCAAAGTCAGAACAACGGTTTCAGTTGGCTCAGTCACAGCATCAGCAAAAGGTAACAAATTAATGTTTACAGTGCTAGAACCATTAGGAATAGTAGCAGTGCCAACAAGAGTTGGAGTAAAGTCAGCATTGACTCCACCATTAGTTGCAGTACCACCGAAAGTATAGTTTACAGTCAAGTCACCTACAGTTCCGCCAGTACGAGTAACTGTGAATTGTCCAGGTACGCCTGCTTCGGAAGCATTGGGCAAGGTGGCTGCAATAGTTACAATTGCATCATCATCCAAAATAGTTACGGTCGAGAAGTTGCTAAAGTTAAGGATCAAGCCGTTAGCAACAGGTTGCAGTTGAACTGTGAAAGTTTCGGTTAGCTCGGCAATGGCATCAGCAACAATGGAAATGTTGAAGTTTTGGGTTGCACCAACAATACTATTAGCAGGGAAAGTTACCTGAGCAATTGGAGCTACAGTATCAGTGCCAGGAGTTGCAGGATTTACGCCAGTTCCGGCCAAAACCACATTGTAAGTAGTTGCTGTAGTGATGTTAGTGCCAAGGGTTGCTACAAAAGCTACAGTGGGGTTGACACCTGTACCTTCGGTGATAGGGTTGGGGGTGCCAGCACTTAGTGTGACATTTACAGGATTGTTATCGGTAATTGTGCCAGTGCCAAGTAGGATGCCAATGGTAAATGAACCGCCGCCGCCAGCAATAATGCCTGATAAAGTTGCTAAGAAATTTTCTTGTGGTTCGGCAATGGCGTCAACGACGGTTGCAACTGGAACGGTAGTAGAAGTTGATAATGCAGGGATTGAGAAAGCTTGAGCTACTAAGGCGGTGAAATCTCCTGGGGCAGCAGCCGAAACATTAGCAGTGGATATAATACCTGTGACCGCGCCGAATTCAGTTGCAGTAGTTGCGCCAGTAAAACCAACGGTGAAATTGACAGGGCTACCTTCTAGCACTGCGGCTGGGCTGTTGATGCCAATTACAGGCACTGCTTCATTATCTACAATGGTTACAGTTCCAGTAGTAGTTGCCCCAAGGGTGGCGTTAACAGGAGCAGAAATTGCAACAGCAAAAGTCTGATTTGGCTCAAAAATTGTGTCATTAATAATCGGAATATCGACAGTTACATTAGTGCTACCAGCAGGGATAGTGACCGTACCACTAAAGCCTGTATAGTCTAGACCAGCAGTAGCAGTACCAGGAGTAGTGGTAAAGGTGAAAGTAGTGGGAAGACTACTTGGAACCGATTGAGTGATAACGAATGAAGCAGTACCAACATTTTCATTAACATTACCACCGCCAGCAGAGATAGTAATGGTAGGTGCAACCTCATCGTCAACAATCTGACCCAAGTTGAAGGTACTTCCAGTAGCAGGGTCAATCGTATAACTTGCAGAACTTAGGATGTTAAAAGCCAAAACTTCAGGAGTACCAAGAGCACCGCCTTCAAACAAAGTGTCATTAACAGCGAGGAAATTAAGCGTGATTGTAGATTGATTCGCAGGAATGGCAACACCAGATGCGGACAGGAAAGCAGTGCTGCCCAAATTTACAAAGATACCAGGACCATTACCGTCTGAGTCAATGAAAACATTGAAGTCGGGAGCAGTGGCAGGATCGCTAACGCCAGCTAATGAAAAAAATACATTGAGCGGTGTAGCAAGGGAATCAGGGAAGGTAGTCGTTCTGGTGATCGTAACAGAATTTATGAAAGGGAAAAAGAAACCTTCTGGGGTGGTGGTAGGATTGTTAAGACGAATTGCACTAATTGAAACAGCCATATTTTATTCCTCATACACATATGTAATTTCTGTGAGGCTCTAATTGTGTTTTTTAGAAGGTCTCCAACGGATTATGCCCAACTGTCAGCCGTTTGTCTGTTATTTCCTCTAAGTATTTGGAGCCAAGCAAAGTTGTAATTTTTTGTTGCTATATCTGGCTAAATATGGTGAAACCTTGCGGAAAATTGCCATTTAGACTAAGCCTTTCTCATTTTCATAGGATTTAACCCTCAGAAGCTAAATTTATTTATAATTTATTGATGACTCTCTATATCTAACTGAATACTATGCCCTCTCTAAGTTGGTCAGAGCTATCTGCGCTCACAGATTATCAATTCGACTCTATAAATGGCGTTACTAATCCTCAGGCTCGTCTCCGTTTATTTGGGTTGAGTGCAGCCGATCTGCGAGTGAATCCTATGCACATGCCGCCGAAGATGCGGCGATATTAACGGGAATGAATGTATCAAAAAGTGCCCAACAAAGATTAGTGCATGAAGTAGAATTCGCGGAAATAGAAGTTGAAGAGCCAGTAGCAGAATTGAGTGTAGATGGAGGAAAAGCAAGGCTAATCACATCGAAGGGGGAACCCAGTGAGTGGCGAGATTATAAAGCAGTCAACCTTCACTGTGAAGGTGTAAATGCTACATTTCAAGAAAACGAGAAACTGATAGAATGGATAAATGAGAAGCCGTTGACCGCAGGAATTGTCTGCTTAGGAGATGGATATCCAAGCATATGGAATCTAATTAGTGAGATCAAAGCTCAAAGGATAGAAATATTGGATTGGTATCATCTCAAGGAGAATTTATACAAAGTAGGAGGTTCATCCGAGCGATTGAAAAATGCGGAGACGCACTTGTGGCGGGGTAATGTTGACAGTGCAATTGCCGAGTTTAAAGATGATGAGGCAGCAAAAGATCTGAAGAAATATTTAGAAACTCATCGTCATCGGATAATTAACTATGGATATTACCAACAAGAAGGGATATCAATTGGTTCTGGAGCAGTCGAGTCAAATATCAAACAGATAGATAGAAGAATATAGATATCAGAGGCACAATGCAAGAAGGAGAATGTCCCACAAGTTTTACGTCATCGCTGTGCATATTTGAATGGAATGCTCTCTAGATAGCCATTTTGCAAAATCGGGACGCTCCCGTTTAGTCAGATTTTAAGACTTTGACCTAGCAGTCATTCTATAAATCTTTCTGCCGCCTATACTATTAATGTACATTTGGCACATCCCTCAAGAATTACACTCTATGACCATGACACCTGTTCGCCCCGATATATCAGCAACCATCGCTGAAACCACTAATGGGCAAGTAGTAAAACACGAAGTTAAAGATCTTGGTCTGGCGGCGATCGGCAAACAACGAATTGAATGGGCGAGCCGTGAAATGCCTGTGCTACGTCAAATTACCGATCGCTTTGCCAAAGAAAAGCCCCTAGCTGGCATTAAGATCTCTGCCTGTTGCCATGTGACTACCGAAACCGCAAACTTAGCGATCGCGCTCAAAGCGGCTGGTGCTGATGCTTTATTAATTGCCAGTAACCCGCTCAGCACTCAAGATGATGTGGCAGCTTGCCTAGTAGCCGACTATGGTATTCCTGTATTTGCAATCAAGGGCGAAGATAATGCTACCTACCACCGCCATGTACAGATTGCCCTAGATCACCGTCCCAACATTATTATTGATGACGGCAGCGATGTAACTACTACCCTAGTCCAACAGCGATCGCATCAACTGTCAGAAATCATTGGTACCACTGAAGAAACCACCACTGGGATTGTGCGCTTGAACGCGATGTTCAAAGATGGAAAATTGACTTTCCCAGCGATCGCTGTCAATGATGCAGATACCAAGCACCTGTTTGACAACCGCTACGGTACTGGTCAATCTACTCTAGATGGAATTATCCGCGCTACCAATATTTTGTTGGCAGGAAAAGTATTAGTAGTAGCTGGCTATGGCTGGTGTGGTAAAGGCGTAGCTTCCCGTGCAAGCGGAATGGGCGCAAATGTGGTGATTACTGAGATTAATCCTGTGGCAGCGATCGAAGCAGTAATGGATGGCTTCCGTGTGATGCCGATGTCTGAAGCTGCCAAGATTGGCGATATTTTTGTCACCCTGACTGGCAATAAGCACGTTATCCGTGGTGAGCATTTTGCCGCAATGAAAGATGGGGCGATCGTCAGCAATGCTGGACATTTCGACATTGAGCTAGATCTAGTCGCCTTAGAAGAAATGAGCGAATCCAACAGCTTCGTGCGCAACTTCACCCAAGAATACAAACTAAAAAGCGGTAAATCCGTAGTGGTATTGGGCGAAGGTCGTCTGGTAAACCTTGCTGCCGCCGAAGGACATCCTGCCAGCGTGATGGATATGAGCTTTGCCAACCAGGCCCTAGCTTGCGAGTTTCTAGTGAAAAATAAAGGCACATTGGCTGCGGGTGTGGTTTCTATCCCTGTGGAAATTGACCGTGAAATCGCCCGTCTGAAATTGCAAGGTATGGGTATCGAAATTGACAGTCTCACCCCTGATCAATTGGCATATATCAACTCCTGGCAAGAAGGTACCTAATTGATCGGTTTGCCGATTCTGAAGAAGGTGGGATTTGAGTAGTTCAGTTCCCCTTCCTAAACTGATGGGCGGGGGAAGATCAAAGGTTTTAAGTGATTAAAGATTGAGAAAGCGATTTAGAAAAAGTAATCAAAGTTTATTTAGCCTTGCAATCTTCTGAGGACTATAGATGAGCTTTTACTCATTGCTGACCAACTTTTGAACATCACTGGCTAACTTGTGGGTATAGCTAATAAACCTTTGACCATAGTGAATGTACCTCTAAGCGTCTACCACCAATTTTGGAGCATGACCAGCTAACTTCTAAGTATGGCTGATTAACTTTTGAATACGACAATTGAACCTTAAATTTTCAACAGCTTAGCTCTGATTATTAACTACGAGCTTCTAATCATCACTACTAAACCTTAGAGCATGGTGAGGAACTAACCTTTGATCTAAATAGATAATCCTAGTAGAATTTTTAATCTTCCGAGTTTTTAGGCAGAGGAATAAGGTAAACCCAAAGCCTATTTCCAGTCCAAATGCCCAGGTTCTGAAGTTTGCTAGTTGGATGAAGACAGAATCGATTATGATTTTTTTGCAGTTGATCAAGTTTGTAAATGCGCTCAACCCTATCTTGGTTTCATCGATTTAGCTATTTATGTTTGGCTTGCTTAATGCTGTTGATCGGAATTTCTGCCTGCGGTGAAACCAAAGTATCCCAATGCAATCGTTTGATTAAAATTCTCAATCAAGCCAAAACTATTCCTGTGCCCCAAGATGCTGCTGCGCAGGCTCAAGCCGCCAATACGGTAGACCGTCTACGCCAGCAAGCCCAGGCGGAAGTTCTGAGCGATCCGAAGGTAAAAACCTTCCAAGATCAAATTGTGCAGCACTTGAATGAAGCTAGCCAACTCCTGCGTGATGCTAGTAAAGCTAATAGCGATCGCGACTTGACCAAAATCACCAAAAATAAACAGGCTACCGAAACTTTTATGGCTAAGGAGCCGCCTTTGTTAGCTCAGATGAATAGTTATTGCGCCGAGTGAGCTTAAATCTTAAGGCTCGAATTTTAAGCTGGGGGTTAGCCAGTCCTTGGTAGGATTAGAAAATATAAATATCTGATTTTTAAACCATGCTCAAGCGCGCTGCCCTAGTTTTAATTTTGCTTTCCTCTCTGCTATTGACCAGTTGTGTAAGTAAAACTGCTGGTTTAATGCCATTTTCCGACATTAAAGATGGCTATAGTTTCTTGTATCCAGGCGGCTGGCAGCAAAAAATGGTAAAAGGCGGGCCAGATATTTTATTCCAAGACATTATTGAGCTTTCGGAAAATGTATCAGTGGTGATTGGCAAACTCAGTAGTGTAAAGGAGTTGGCGGAAATTGGCAATGCCAGCGATGTGGGTTTGCGCGTAGCGCAGAAAGTGATTGCAGCGCCGAATACTGGTAGAGAGGCAGACCTGATCAAGGCAGAACAAAGGGAGCTAAATGGCAAAACCTATTATCTGTTAGAATATGCCACCAAATTAGCAAATGGACAACGCCGCCATGAAATTGCTAGTGTGACTACAGGCAAAAATGGAGTCTATACCCTTAGCGTATCAACACCTGAGGCTCGCTGGACAAGGGTCAAGGATCTTTTCTATCATGTGGCTGAATCCTTCACGGTAAAATGAGCTTAGCTACCGCCGCTCTAGTTAGGCACTCTAGTTAGGCACATTAGAAAGGGGGCGTGGGCGTAGCCCCCGTAATGGTTTTAACAACTTAAATTAGCAAAATCATTTCACTGTGATCCAACATTTACACTGGATGTTACACAATTATATTTTTGAGTAATCTCGGCGGGCAATTGAAGAAGTTCACAATCATTCTCTGTCATCATTTACTATGTCCCAGATTTTAATCATTGATGATGATCGCACGATGCAAATGAGCCTAGCGCGATCGCTCAAAAAACAGGGCTACACAGTAGCGATTGCTTCTAATGGCGAAGATGGTCTAGAAAAAGCTAAGTCGATTCATCCTTCGCTAATCATTTGTGATTGGATGATGCCCAAGATGGATGGTTTAGATGTTTGTCGCCATATAAAGGCAATTCCTGAACTTTCTAATTCCTACTTTATTTTGCTGACTGCCCGTGATCAAGTAGGTGACATTGTACAAGGGCTAGAAAATGGCGCGGATGATTTTTTGAGCAAACCGCCAAACATGAATGAGCTAAAGGCTAGGGTAAGAGCGGGCTTGCGTCTTCATCAAGCCAACCAGGAACTCCAAGATCAAAAGCAAATCTTAGAACAGGAATTGGCTAAAGCGGCGGAGTATGTGCGATCGCTAATTCCCTTACCCCTGGATAATTTACAGATCACTACCGCAGCTTGTTTTTTGCCTTCGGCTCAGCTAGGTGGCGATTGCTTTGACTATTTCTGGCTCGATGACGACCATTTTGCCATGTACTTACTTGATGTGTCTGGGCATGGAGTAGGTTCAGCCTTGCTATCGGTTTCTATTCTAAATGTGCTGCGTACTCGTAGTCTCAGAGATAATTCTGAGGCGCAAACTACCGTCAATTTCCATTGTCCCGATCAAGTACTCAGTGCCCTAAATGAATACTTCCAAATGACTGAACATCAAGATATGTATTTTACCATTTGGTATGGAGTTTTCCAATGTTCAACTCGTAAGCTTACCTATGCAAGTGGTGGACATCCTCCTGCTATTCTCTTAATCCCAGGCTCTGAGTTTAAAGCATCTGCTAAGGTAGAGAATCTGCATACTCCTGGTTTGCCAATTGGTATGATTTCTGGGGCTGAATTTGAAACTGCAACCTGTGAAATTCCTGTGGGAAGTCGTCTTTATGTCTTTAGCGATGGGGCCTACGAAATTTCTATGGCTGATCAGAGCATTTGGGGAATGGCAGCTTTAGTACAAGAGCTAAGCGATTCATTCACTTCTACCTATAGCACTGCAACTTCAGGCATTCCCATTTTAGTAAATCAAATTCAAAAAACCTTGGAACCTGGACAGGGATTTGAGGACGATATTTCGCTGTTAGAAATTAGTTTCAAATAAATCACTAAGGTTTTAAACTTCTCTGTTTTACCTCCTTATTAACTAAATGTGCTTAAGTAAATGAGTCAGGACTTCTCTTTCCAATCGCGTCAACTTTGGCAAACATATCTAGCCGCAGAATACGATTCTCTATCGGAACTTTTGCTTTTGGGTTGGAGCCACTTTGAGCAAAATACTTATCTTAGTCTGGATCAAAATCAACGCTACGGTATCAATACTTGGGTTAGCAGTTTTCTTGGGCTTTTTTGTCAGCCTGACTATATTCTCAGCGATCGCTACATTCCCACTTTCATTCGCCTAAATCTAATTATTGCTAATGTAGTAGCGATTTCTAGTTTTGGTAGCACCGATGCGCATCTACAAATCCTATTGGTACAGCCTTCCAATTTTGCCAAACTACTTACGCTCTATTCCGCTCGTAACCAAGTAAAAATAGATCGGGCTGAAATTTTTGCTGCTAGCCCTGAGCTTGCCTGTCTTTGGTATTCCTGCTATTTGCAGGGCTATCGTTCAATGTTGGCAAATCCCGTTTCTTACCAGAATCTGCGTGAACATTTGGCATTTGTCAATGCAGTTGGTAGTGAATTACTGACGGAATTCTATCATCTTGATGATCTGATCTTTGGCTCGACTTACATTGACCCTGAACGCGATCGCGATCTTAAACAAAAAATTAATCAAACCATTCAGCAAAAGCAGCAAAATGAGATCATTCGCAACTTCCCAAATCCACAAAAAATTGCGATTGTTACTTCTCTTTGGTTCCCACAACACTCTGTCTATCGCATTCTCTCGCAATATGTAGATGCACTCAAATCTGAGTATGAACTGACGCTAATTCACCTGGGTGAAGTCCGAAATAACCTACAAATCGAAGGCTTTAAGTCAATTCGCTATATTTATTTTAAAAATGGCGTACTAGATATTGAAGCGTTACGACAAAATGAGTTTATGGTGATTTTCTATCCCGATGTGGGTATGAGTTTGGAAAGTATCATTCTCTCAAACCTGCGATTAGCGCCAATTCAGATCTGCGGTACAGGTCATTCTGTCAGCACTTTTGGTTCTCAAATTGACTATTACATCAGTGGGGAATTAGTAGAAAACGATTCAAAACATTATAGTGAGCGCTTAGTTCTATTACCCGATCTAGGCGCAATTCATAATTGCCCAGATTACAAGTTACCTTCTAGACCAAATCTTATCAGCTTAGAAGAGAAGCCCATAATTATTAATTGCTCCTGGTATGCCCAAAAAGTGAATTATCCATTACTTTTAGTCTTGAAGCAGATTCTAGCAGAAACAGATCTGCCTGTGATTTTTCGCATTTTTGCTGGTGCAGCTCTAGTTCAGAGAAATGATTTTATTCCTTTCTACCAAGATGTAAGCGCAGTTTTGGGGAATGAATGCGTGGAGATTTTCCCAGCTTTGCCCTACGTCGAATATATGGCGAAAATGGCAGAGGGCGATCTTTGCATCGAATCCTTTCCCTTTGGTGGTTGCAACATAATTGTAGATGGCTTATTTTTACGCATCCCAACTGTATGTTTGGCAGGCGATCGCTGGTTTAATCGGATTGGTGCAAAAACTTTAGAGCTAGCAGGTTTGGGTGAACTTGTGGCAAATACTATTCCTGAATATATTGAATTAATTTTACGCTTGGTCTGCGATCGCCCATTTCGATACAAAATGCAGCAGAAGCTACAACAGCAAGATTTAAATGCTACAATTTTTAACACTAAAAGCCAGAAATCCTTTCTGCAAGCAATCAGTTTCTTGATTCAAAACCATGAATATCTTAAGCATCAAGACCCTAAAATTCCAACTCATATTCACTGAATTAATGAGAGTAAAAGAGTCTAGTAAACGCTTCTACGAGGTTAAAAGCAATTAAGTGACAAAATTAACATTTTTAGAAGCTACAAATGCTCAACATCAGGAAGAACTTGTTGCGTTAGATCGCAAACTATTTAATTTTTATAATTCCGAGAAAGCAAGCTGTTACTGGTCTGATGCAGATAATTCTAACTTTACTTGGACTCCAGAGACTCATCCCTATCATTTACATCTCAAGTCCCTAGTAAAATCTGGTAGCAAGGTAGTAGAGCTGGGTTGTGGTTCAGCTCACGCTTATCGAAACCTCCGAGATTTGGGTATTGACTATACAGGAATTGAGTGGTCAGAGAGCCAAGCTCGGCTAAATGCTGAAACTTTCCCTGATGCAAAATTCATTTCGGGCTCTTTTTATAAGGTTCCTCTACCAGATTCGTCTTTTGATGTTGCCATTTCCTTGTTTACGCTTGAGCACACGGTATATCCACACACATACCTGCAAGAAATGATTCGTCTAGTCAAGCCTAATGGCATAATTGCTATTCTTTGCCCTGACTTTCGTGGTGCTGGTGGAATGAATTCCTTCGTCTATGGTACTAGCAGTTTAGAACTAAGAGAAAAGCTAAAAATGGGGCGTTTATGGGATACCTTGCTACACCTTTATGAGCGAGAATTTGCATTTCCACAGAAAATCCGTAAAGAGTACAGTAACCAGAACAAAGACAAAAAGTTTTTGATCTATTCCAATCCAAAATGTATTGAGGGAAAATGTTATTCTGATACGGATGCGATATACTTTGTAGGACAACCTGAAATCCAAACGTTTTTAGAAGAATCAAATTGTCAGATTCTCAAACAGCGATCGCACTTGATGAATAGCGAATCAGGCTTTTGCTATATGATTGCGAAAAAATCTACTTAAATTTCTTAAAATTTTATGACTATTACCTACCATGCGAGTGGTGAGATTACAGAAATCAGAGGAGTAATTCTAGCTTTTTTAAAAAAGCAAAAAGCTCTATTTCCAAACTATAAGGTCATAGATATTGGTGGTGGTGCTAATGCTTGGGCGGATGAATATGTAGATTCATATGTTGACATTTGTGAATTTAACTGTGAATTTAACACAGATAAAAAATTGTTTGTTGGCAATATTTGCGAATCAAAAATATGGTCTGAAATAGCTAATGAGGTTAGCAAGTATGACTTTAGTGTATGTACTCATGTGTTTGAAGATATTAGAGACCCTTCCTTTGTTGCTAAAGGCTTAATGACAATTTCGAAAGCGGGATTTATCTCTATGCCGAATAAGCATACTGAGATGTCAAATATAGAATCACCAGCTTATTTAGGTTACTGTCATCACAGATGGATTTTTGACATTTGCAATGGTTCAAACTCACCCTATCTGAGGGGAATTGCTAAGTTTCCAATTGTAAATTATTGGAATACCGCTCAGAATCCTCTTGTTAAATTTATTCATCTTTTAGGTAAGCATAGGTTGGGTGAAAAGATTAACCGAAGAATAGGATTTATCCCAGGTTTGGGTGGTCTAGATTGGGTTTTACCCAAATTAGCCAGTAGAACAAAAGAACTAGGATTTCAGTGGCAAGAAGATTTTGAATTTCGTCTAATCAACAACGACTATGCGGGCAACTCCTATATTGAACTGGCAAATCTCTATGTTAATCTGCTCAAAGAGGGGATCTAAAGGAAAAAGATGAGAGTATGTTTCTATCATCAGAGCTTTGTAAAGCCATTTGACTTTAATTCAATCAAGCAATATCCTGTTTCGGGAACTGTATCTACTCTGATTTATATAGCTCATAGGCTGCAATCCTTTGGGATTGATGTGACTATCTGCAATAAGACTGAGACGCAAGTAATAGATGGAGTAAAATATAGGGAAATACATTCATATTCAGAGTTTATTGACTATGAAAATCAATCCAATTTTGATGTAGTTGTTTATGTGGGTCCAGAATTAGAATTTGCATCTCAATTCGCGCCTCTATTAAAAGCAAAGAAAAAGGTGATGTGGGCGCATAATGGCTGGCAGTCTAACTCTTGCTTCAATATTTTTGATGCCATTGTTTGTGTGAGTAATAGTATGCGACTTCACTATTCTTACCTACCTATCTTTGAAAAAATTTGCTTCATTCACAACGGTGTGAAAATCAATTACTTCCCTCAAACTTTATTAAGTTTAGAAAAAACCCAAAAAGCAATTTTTATTGGCAGCATAACTCAGTCAAAGGGTTTGCACCATGTTTTAAGAGCCTGGGATCAGATTAAATCACTTTCACCAGGTGCGGAGTTGTTGGTAGCGGGTTCTGCCAAACTATATGGAATCGACCAATTGGGCAGCTTGGGAATTGCTACTCCAGATTACGAAGATAATTTTCTCAAGCAATATCTATTTACCTCCGAAGGTGGTTCGAATAATAAACTAAGAGATGATGTTCATTTTCTTGGTGCTGTGCCACATTCAAGTTTGGGTGAATTAATTGCTACTTGTAGAGTTGCATTAGTCAATCCTAGTTGGGAAAGTTCAGAAACTTGCTGTAATTCTGCATTGGAAGCCCAGGCATCAGGAACGCCGGTAGTAGGTATCAATATAGGCTCTTTACCCGAAGTAATCCGCGATCGCTCTACAGGAATAATCGTTTATAGACCTGACGATAATTTATACGCTCAATCAGTGGCAAGCGTACTGAACGATCCAACTCTATCAAAAAAACTAGGCAACTCCGCCAGAGAGTTTGTGCTGACTAATTTTAATTATGAAAATCAAGCAAAAAAATGGATAACCCTGTTTGAATTTCTACTGGTGAATGATTCGATCCCCTACGAGCTGACCCACAACTGGTATAAAGACTCGTTTCACTTATCGGTAATTAAGTGGATTGCACGAAAGACAAAACTGGGATTAATTGCAAGAGAAGTAATAGATAATTATAGGAGCATTAAGAAAAGAGATGCTAAATAAGAATTTTAACCATTTCTAGAGACACAAATAGTACTCCTAACTGTAGAATCATACCCGTTACTCCAGTTTCAAACCCACCGCTCAAATTTCCGAAGATTGCAGGCAAAAAGGTAATAAATACTGCCATTCTAAAGTAAGAGAAGCGTTTAAAAGGTGAGGCAGCTTCATTAAACCAACGGAATAGAATTCCTGGAATAATCATCATTAAGCAACCAAACAATTGATAATAGATAAATAACTCGCCTGGGCCAGTTTGCAATACTGAAGTAGTAAAGTCAGTTGATCCAAGCCTTTCTGTTAGTCTACCGATCGCATTAGTTGGGATGCTTGTAAGTTTTCCTGGAGAGAGAAAACGCGGGAGCCAAAACCATAAAAGTCTCTCCCAAAGATATTCTGGTGGTATTGGTAGTCGATCTACATAATGGACAATTGAGGTCATAGCAGTTACTTGTTCAGTAATTCCAGAGCTATTAAATGGAGTAAGTACAGTCTGCTGGTAGCCTTCCCAAGAAAGCGATTGGAGAGAATTCCAAGCTTTAGCCATTAGCTCTACAGGATCAACTTGGCTAGCAGCAGAAATCTCAGCACGATATAACACAAGTAAAGGATAAATCAGAAGTAAAGATCCCGCCCCAATCATTACAGATACAGTAAAGACTGACCAAGAGATTTTACGGCGAGCTAGGTAGTAGGCAAATCCCAGGGGAATAATTACAAAGGTAGCGAATCTGCCCTTAGAACCACTAATAAATTGATAGAATAATTCTAGGGTTACCAGTGGTACAGTGATGAAAATAATAACTTTTTGCCCTTCACTTTTTCTCTGATCTTCCTGAAATAGCAATATTATTCCATAGAGCCAAGCGATCGAGTAGAGACCATCAAACTGGGCAAGGAAACTAGATATTAAGGCTGGAATACTCTGAGTTTCGGTATTACCAGTAAGGTAAAACACTCTACCTAACGTAAAGTTCCAAATTCGGGTAACTAATCCTAAGCCAGCTAAAAGTAAAAATAAAATAAGTTCATCCGAAGATTTCCGAATAAAAAGCAGATTTAAGGAGTTGCGAGCGGAATAAAACCAACTTGTACTCAAGGCTAAAAAGTTAAAAAGCACAGGATAAATCAAGTAGTAGCCGATGTTTGTACAGATTAGACAAAGAATCAGCATATTAAAAGCAGTTGGCGCAGAGGATGATATACGCTTCCATAGATTTATCCCCTCGAATCCAGTAGGGTTTAACTGCATGAGTAAAAAATAGAACGCTACACCAACGTAGCCAGAATTACTTAGATGAATAGTAATATTTTCATAAAATTGTTTACGTTCGCAGTCGATCGCTATCAGAAACATCACGATCGCCAGGCAAAATAGAAATCTGGGGACTGGAGAGTCTACTTCTAAACCCAAATAGATTGTGCCAATAAGTGTAGATAAACCAGCTAGGGAAAAAAGCATTTGATTTCCAAATCTCTCACCACTTGTATAGCCCGCTAGGCTGTTGAGGATAATCCCTATAGAGGGCCATCCAAGCAACCCCATTAGAAAGATACTCTCTTTAAAACCAGTTTTAAAATTGGGAGATTGAGTACTTTTTTGCATTATTTTCAGTAAATTTCAAATTAATTGTCTCAGTCTAGAAATATTTTAAGAAGTTTGAGTTTTTGGTTTTTAGCCCAAAGCCATCGAATTTTAAACCTAAACTTCTTTTGCTTACCGCACTTTTATTTTAAGCCCACCACCAAAAAACGTCGTAGAGCATAGCCCTTTATTGGTTTTTATTTTTTTGTCTGTGGCAGATTTAAGCATAATTTGCCACTAAAGCCTTCAACTTCAATGAGTAGTGAAGCATATAGATTTACATTTAGACTTCTCTTCCTAAATATGCTCAATTCTCTCGCTTAATCTTCTTTATTAAGAATTGTTTACTGTTTTGTTAAGAAACGTGTGTGGCTGCCCTGCACGATAGCCCTAATATAATTTATCACTGGAGCAGTTAGTAAATTTTCTGCAAAGATATTTCGGCTAATTTCAAAACTTTTGGGATTCTTTAAACTATGAAAGAAGTGTTTTAGTTCAGCACTTTTACTTCAACACCAAATAATAAAGTTCACCCATTCCCGAAATCAGCCCAGCCCTTTGCTTAGCCAAATCTCCCGTGCCCATGAAAATATCTACCCTGCCCGCCCCCTTGATTGCCCCACCTGTATCTTGATCTAAGACAAAGCGAGAAATAGGGCGAAATTCTAGCTTGCCAGTAGAGTCAGCGATCGGAATTTGAGTCCGAATTAGAGCGATTCCGCCAGGTGGCATCAAAGACTTATCGGTGGCAATTGTACGCTCTGGGGTGACCGCTACGCCAATACTACCTGTGGCAGGTTTTCCAAAGGTTTCACGGAAAAAGACAAAGCTAGGATTACGCCAGAGATAGCCCTCAAGTTCTTGGGGATGCTGCTCAAAGTAGGCAATTAGCGCCTGGAGGGTGACATCTTCCAATTTGATCTTGCCGTCTTTGACTAACTCTTTGCCGATGGAATTGTAAGGTTGATCGGTTTTGCCCGCATAACCAACTGTAAGCGTAGTATTGTCTGTGAGTTGTAGCTGTGCTGACCCTTGGACGTGGATTAAAAAAGCTTGGAAGCGATCGCGTAAATAGGCAATTTCTAAACCCTTTAATCGATTATTTTTTTCTAAATCGGCACGGCTAGGATGGGGATTGCGCCAAGATTTCAGGTCGGCAGGTAGACGATAAAGCGGATAATTAAATTCTGAAGTACGCTGGCGACTAGCAGGATAGACAGCTTCGTAATAGCCCGTAAACTGGACGTTGCCTTTGCCATCTAGTCCTGGAGATTGCAATAAGGTAAATTCTTCGGCGATCGCTTGCTGAAATTCGGCACTGGTAGGAATAGTTTCGGCTAAATAACGAAACCGCATTAAGCTTTTTTCCATCCGATCGCGGCTGATTCCTGCACGGGGATAAAGTTTGGCGGCGGTAGGGGTACGGATAAACTTCAGGCTATGATCGATTGCTTGAATTAGCTTAGGCCGATCGCTTTCTAGTAGGTCGTCTTGAAGATTCTGGCTCTCAGTGCTAATTTTGCTCACATCTACCTGTATGAACTTAGAAATAATTGAATTATTGCGGCGATCGCGCTCGGGTAAAATTGTGGCCTTAGGCGTTGCTAGGGATAATAATACTTGCGCCAAAGTCGGTAATGCCATGGAAAGAGTGCCCAAACAAGCGCCATTGAGGATCATGAAAACCCATAACAGGCGCAGATCAGATTTTTGCTTAAAGTTTCCCTTAAGGTTTCTTAGTGAGGTTCTTAGCAAAATTTTTAGGGTAGGCCACATTTATCGGGTTTTTCCGCTCGTAGATTTGATTCATGGTCCGATCATCGACCCCAAAAAAATACAAAAGTTTCAGAACTTGATTTAATAGAGCCTGACGGTAGATCCCACGCTGACGAAAACGACGAGCAGAAGTCACTACCATTCCATCACAAAAAAGCGGATAGCTCAACTGGCGCAACTTAATACTTAGATCGGTATCGGCAAAAATTGCGCGATCGCCTGCGCCGCCAACTTTAATAAATGCCTCACGCCAGCCAAAAATACAATGGTCAAAATATAAAATACCTCTTTGTTTGCCGCGAATTTGATTGGAATACCAGGAAGTGAAGCGCAACAGCCAATGATCACGATCGAAGGAGTGATGAAATCCGCCCCAAACTTGTTTAGAAGTGCTTAGCGCTTGGCTGATCTGTTGCAAAGCATAGGTAGGTGGCAAGAGTGAGGCTGAGTGATGGAAAAGAATTATATTCCCTGTGCTTGCTTTTAGTCCTAAATCAAATCTTTGAGCGCGATTGACCAAATCAGTGGAGATCACTTTTACTTGAGGCTGCTGGCTCAAAAAATCTAAAGTCTGATCGTTACTAGGGCTAACTACCGCAATAATTTCTTCAATGATTTCTTCTTTGTCAATTTGCTGATTTAGATTTTCAAGGATTTTTGCTAGATAACCATAACGCATTTCATTCAAACAGGAAAGCACTACAGAAATTTTGGGCAGAACTTGAACTGACATGGAAATTTAGGGAAATTAAGGAAAATTTAAGTGCGCAACTGACAATGGGATAAAATCTCTGCCAACTTTTGAATTGAAACTGGTTTGCTCACATAGTCATCCATTCCAGCCGCTAAACACATTTCGCGATCGCCCGACATGGCATTGGCAGTCATCGCAATAATTTTGATTGGTTGTTTAATTCCTTGCTTGGCTTCAATTTGGCGAATGGTTTGAGAAGCTTTGATTCCATCCATTTCTGGCATTTGAATATCCATCAAAATCAGATCATATTTCTTCACTTCAATTGCCGCAACCGCCTCTAAGCCATTGTTTGCCACATCTGCACTGAAGCCAAGATGTTGGAGCATTCGCTGCGCTACTTTTTGATTTACTAGGTTATCTTCAGTCAAAAGAATCCTCAAGCTAGCATTACTAGGCAAGGTCTCAGAATCCAATACTTTTGGTGGAGATAAAGGTTGGTTAGCTGATTTCTGCTCCGAACTTAAGATCTTGCTTAAATATTCATACAATTGCGACTGCTTAAGCGGTTTACGGAAATAGATAATAGATTCAAGTTCTTTTAATTGCTCAAGGCTTGAATCTCGCACAATCGCCAGACTGATATTTTGGTAACTGGGCAATTTGCGCATCGCATAGGCTATGGCTACGGCTTCGGGCAAATCGATAATCGCCACATCAAAATGCTCGCCATTTTTTAAGAGGGCTAAGAGTTCCAACTGCGAGTCTGCCAAACGAGTCTGAAGTCCCCACTCGCGCAATTGACGGGAAATCAGGTGGCGGCTGGTATCATGATCTGATGCTAATAACACTTTGCCTTGGAGTGAATTTGGCTGATCAGATCGCTTTGCTTGCTCCAGAGAACTATTACTGTCTTCAGTGACATTATCTGCATTAATCGTAAAGTAGAAGCTTGAGCCAGTCTTACTCTGAGCCCAAATCGGTGCGATCGCGTCGGGTCTACCAGATTCTGAGCGTTGTGCCATAAAAGCTTCAGTCCAGCCTGGAGGTGGGTTACCCGCCACAATCTCATTACTTACTACCCACATTCTGCCGCCCATCAATTCGCAAAGACGCTTGCAGATCGCCAAACCCAAGCCTGTACCGCCAAATTGTCTAGTTGTAGAGGAATCGATTTGGGAAAAGGGCTGAAATAGAAGTTCCATTTTGCTTGGATCAATGCCAATGCCACTGTCGTGAACTGCGAACTCTAGCTGATGATCCTGTTCATGTTTGATCTGATCTTCGGTTTCGCTACGCTCAATTCTATTTCTCACTTGTACTGTCAACACCACTTCACCTGTGGTCGAAAATTTAACGCTATTGCTCAACAGATTTGTTATTACTTGCTTAAGCCGCAATTGGTCGCCGTTCAGCCAACGGGGTACTTCTGCCACCATGCCATAAGCTAAGGAGAGATTTTTTTCGGCAGCGTTATTTGCCATTAAATCAAAAGTGCTTTCAATACAATCACGCAAATTAAAGGGAGATATTTCCAAATCCAATTTGCCTGACTCTACTTTAGAGAAGTCAAGAATATCATTCAAAATCCCCAGTAATATGTCGCTGCTGCCTAGTACCACTTCGAGCATTTCCTTTTGGCTGGGCTCAGCATTAGCGCGAAGCAAGATCTCGGTCATGCCAATGATTGCATTCATGGGAGTGCGGATTTCGTGGCTCATCATCGCTAGAAATTCACTTTTTGCCAAACTTGCTGCTTGAGCTTTTTGGTTGGCGATCGCTAAAGCAGCATTTTGATTTGCTAACTCTTCAGTTTGTTTCTTCTCGTGAGCTAATAGTTCAGCCTGAGCGATCGCGATCCCTACTTGTGCCGCTACTACTTCTAAAATTTCAATTTCATCATCTGTCCAAGGGCGATAGCGGTCGCATTGATGTAGCAAAATTGCGCCATTGGGTTGTCCCAAATAGGAAGTGCGAATTGCCAGAATTGATTTGAGTTGGACTGAATGGCAAAGCCCGTAGAGGGAAGTGAGAAGTGGCGATTGAAATACATTAGTTGCGGTAATTACCTGATCGCTGCTGAGCAAAGCCTGACAAAATGGATGCTCCTGCACATTAACGCCCAAGGAGAGCAAAGACGTTACTTGATTGTCCAAGTATTCCCCCACACAGTTTAGCTGCTCTATCGGAGTAGTTTCGTAGGAATGAATCAAACAACGGCTTACCCGCAAGGCTTGTCCAAGCTCATTAGCAGTGGTGTCCAAAATCCGATTTGCATCGATCGTTTGGCGAATCTCAGTGGTAATCCGCTTGATTAATAGCTCTTTTTGATATTGCCTTTGCAAATTTGCTTGATCGACCTTGCGATCGCTAATATCCGCAAAAGTACCCACTAATCGCTGCGCTACCTGATTTTGATTTCTGCCTTCGACCTTAGCCCGAGCCAATAGCCAGATCCAATGTCCAGCTTCATGTTTGATCCGAAACTCATCTTCATAGGTTTCAGTCAAACCATCAATATAATTATAAAGTTTAGCGATCGCCGGAGCACGGTCATGGGGGTGTAATCGCTCTAATAGCGTCCAGGGGGTTAAAATTTGGCTATTAATATCCATGCCCATGATTTGATAAAAGTGAGGGCTGTAATAGCAAGAATCACGGCTTAAATCCCAGTCCCACAGACCTTCTTGGGTACTTTCGATCGCTAGGCGTAACCGTTCTGCACTGATTTGCAATTCAGCTTCAACTTCTCGGCGGACGGTCACATCCCGACTAACAGCGACAATTTTGTCTGTTTGCGCTAGATCTCTGCTTGGCTCACTCCTGATCTCGTTTGTCTCATTTTTCTCACTATCAGCCACTTGCCGATCTGAGGCGATCAAACGCAGAGTGGATTCCATCCAGATGTAGGTTTGATCTTGGCGGCGGATGCGATAACTCACGCAGTTACTGATTGGTTGCTCAGTCACCACGCGATATGCCAGTTCTACGCGAATTTGATCTTCTGGATGGATTAAATCCATTGGCGATCGCTCAATCAAATCTGCCTCTTCATAGCCCAACAGCCCTAATGCCGCATTGGAGACATAAACTGCTTTACCATCGGTGGCAGAATGGAGCGAAATAATATCTGTGGCATAGAGCGCCAATAAACGGTAGCGTTGCTCACTTTCTAAAAGCTGGGCTTGACTGCGTTGGAGTTCCTGCTCATACTGCAAACGCTGGGTGATGTCATATATTCTGCCTAAAGTTCCCTGATGGCTACCATCTTGGTTGAACAGCGGCGTAACACTAATACTGGCAACTAATGGCTCGCCATTGCAGCGCAAAAATCTAAAATAGCGACCCGTATCTAAGTCATCACTTTTAGTTAGGTTTTGGTCAGATTGACGAACTTTATCCGCTTCTTCTAGCTCCACAAAGTTAAACAAAGATTGACCAATTAGGTCTGCAACGCCGTAACCCAGCATTTCTGCCATTTTGGGGTTGACTAAGGTGAGCATACTATCACTGTCTACAATCCAGATCCCTTCTACAGCTGTATCTAGGATGTAGGAGTACCAATCGTGGGCAGTATCAGATTCAGGCTTAGGCAGAAATTCAGAGCTTTCGATCACAGGAGAAGACCCTAAAGGCTGTGGATAGGGGAAATTGTTTAAATAATTTTGGGCAAAAGTCTTGTGCTCAGAGTTGTGAGTAGCCTTACTTTTTTCTTGGCTAAGACCTAGGGGCAGTTTATGTAGTTCTTCTTGATCAAACACATTCACCTTTATGCAGCCTCAAACCTAAAGTGACTTTACCCTTGAGAAAAAATTTGGTAAGTAAAAAATCTAGAGTAGATAAAACTCTTTTAGACTAATCTATTCTAAGACCAGCTTACCCGTCAATTAAAGCCTTTCAATCATTCTATTGAACAATTGATTAGTCTGTGATCTAAATCACTTTAACTATTATATTTATTCATTATTTTGCTTTAGATCGATCAACCAACCTTTACTGCCAAAGTAATAGAGGAGTGAGCCAGCGATCGCTAACATCCCGATCCAGCAAAAAGTATAGCCGTAGGGCATCCCTAGCTCTGGCATATTTCCAGGTTTAGAAGTATCAAAGTTCATGCCATATACGCCAACAATGAATGTAAGCGGAATAAAAATAGACGAAATTACAGTTAAGAGGCGCATCACTTCATTGGTGCGATTGCTCACCGAGGATAGATAGATTTCCATCAAACTATGGGCAATTTCGCGGTAAGTTTCCACCATATCGATCAGTTGCACCACATGATCGTAGCAATCCCGCAGATAAACCCTGACCGTAGGGCTAATTAGGTCATAGTTATCTCGAATCAAAGCATTGATCGCATCTCGATGGGGCCAAATGGCTCGGCGTAGAATTAATAGCTCTCGTTTAATCCGATGAATTTTGTTTAGTACTTTTGGCTCAGGGTTATTCACCACTTTGTTCTCTAGGGTTTCTAGTTTTTCGCCATAAGCCTCTAGGATTGGGAAATATCCATCAACGATCGCATCAATTAGGGTATAGGCGAGATAATCGGCTCCCTCTTGGCGAATACTACCCTTGCCACGGTGAATGCGCTGGCGCACTGGCTCAAAACAATCTCCTGTTGCCTCTTCTTGCACAGTGAGTAGATAATTTTTACCCAAAATCAAACTGATCTGTTCGAGTGCAAATTTCTTGCCGCCTTTGAGTAAGGTAGCTGAGCGCATAATGATCAATAACTGGTCTTCATATTCTTCAACCTTGGGACGCTGGGGGATATTTACCACATCTTCTAGAGTGAGCGGATGCAGCTTGAATACCTTACCAAGTCGATGCAAAACATCTTCAGAACCTAGCCCCTGCACATCTACCCAAGAGACTGAGGTGGAGTCAAGGTAGGGAATAATATCTTCGGGTTCGGGTAACAATACGCCTACGGCATCATTTTGGTTGTAGTCGATTAAAAAAATGTTCGGGTTGGAACTATCCTCATTCACATTCAAGGTTCCTGGCGCACTACCTGGCTCGTTAAAGCCATAACTCTCGAAACCGTCCTCTGTTTCTAGACTTTCAAACAAATCATCAAAGGCGGCGGCGGAGTTGAGGGTTGCAGAATCAATCATAAAACTTAATAGCCTGGACGAATTTGGATTTGAGTCACGTCTTCATTATCATCGGCAGCGGGAATCTGATTTGAAAATTGACTAGGGGCTGGAATTTGGGGAGGGGCATCTTTACTAGCTCTCTGTTGCAGTTGCTTAAACAGCCAGCCACAGCCAGCAATGCAGGTACGTCGATCTTCTTCTGATACGTTCACGTTAGTTTTTAAGTATTCTTGCAACCATTTACAACCACGAATCAAGAGGTTCTCCATATCCAAATTCCAGAGAATTAGTTTCTGGTCGAGGCTGGCAGAAATCATAAATTTACCTTCGCGCTGGAAGCAAATATCTCGCACCGCAGCTTGATGCCCATTGAACGTGCGTAGCAAGGTACCGTCGATCCCCCAAAACTGAATGGTATTGTCGTCACTCGCCGAGGCTAGGGCTTTGCCATCAGGGCTATAGCAAATCGCCCGAACTTCGGCACTATGTCCGTTTAGGGTTTTAATTAAATTTCCTTCTAAGTCCCAAATCTTAATACT
>Ga0163144_10001759_pt1 | contig 50688 bp, 43 predicted proteins | sample OliLak19BULKMAT1_FD_123175 | JGI IMG/M metagenome (GOLD analysis project Ga0163144, IMG submission 123175) | Freshwater microbial mat bacterial communities from Lake Vanda, McMurdo Dry Valleys, Antarctica - Oligotrophic Lake LV.19.BULKMAT1 | ecosystem: Environmental > Aquatic > Freshwater >... | reverse complement strand
CGTCGACCGCTTTCGGGTTAAGCAAGCGGCATGCATCGATACATCGCTCTCATTTTCCTTTCACTTCACTGCCTCGCATTCGGAACCGACGCTCCGATTGAGCCCGCAATCCTGAAGCTGGAAGGGGAACCGCTCTTCGAATTCCGAACGCGGGTCGGTTCCGTGCCGCCCGCGGATCGGGTACGTCTGATTACTGCGCGATTGACTAAGCTACTCGACGATCCACTCATCTAGGGCGAAAGGGAAACTTTTTCCAGAGCCATGCGGTTCGAAGCGCGTTTCCGCTCTTAAAGGTCTAAAAAATGCTGTTTTCAGAACAGTTTAGGCGCCGAGACATAATTCCTTCAAATTTGTCGTGTATTTTTGAAGCATTCCAACAATGCAAAAATTTGCCCTCCTAAGTCTGCCTCTTATTTTGGCCTGCATTCTAAGCGGTTGCTTAGAAACGCCGGACAATTCTAGAGCGAGCCGCCTCACCCAGGCGCGCTGGCCGGGCGAGCTATCCGATGTGCCAAAATCTTCGCCGACAACGGGCACTCCGACCAGCAGTAGCAAGCTGCCGCCAAACTCGGGAATCACGGGTCCAGGGACTCCACCTGTACCTCCCATTAATAATCCTGTGCCGCCACCCCCACCGGTGAATTTCTCTGCCATGCAATTGTCTGGAAAACGAATCTCAAATTTTGCCTTCCAGTACCCACCACCCGGAGTGGGCAGAGACGTGTTGACCCAACATATTCAATCTCCTCCCACTACGATCAGGGTGGCGGACCTAAGCTCTCCTACCAAGGAGCGCTATTACGTTTTTTATTTGGGCAGCATGGTAATGGGCAGCGGCTCCTCTGGCGGATCCAACAGCGTTTTAATGGTGACGGATTCGGTAGGTGACGGTGAATGGTCGTCGCCAAAAGTTTTAAGCCGTCCCGGCGCGGATAACATTCTTAATATTGCAGTCACTTCTTCAGACGAAGAAATCATCGTGGCCTGGTCGGAATGTCCACTGGCTGGAACGACGAGTCGAAACACTTACGTCCAATTTAGTCGTCTCACTTTGTCTACGCAGAACTGGTCTGCACCCAAAGACCTAGAGATGCTGCCCAACGGGACAGAAGTGGGAGCGTTAATGGCCTCGTTTCAAGGCCGTCAGGCATATGTCTTTTGGAGGAAGCTGCAACAGCGCAGGTGGTCGGAAGCTCGCGCGGTTTACGAGGGAATTTTTACCGAAATTTCCCATGTGTCTATTCGCGACGGAATTGCCGGACCTGTCATTCACAGCGCGGAAGAGCGGCTGCAAGTGTCGAACGACGTCATGACCGAGTTGAACGGCAAGTTTGTCGACGTGTTTATGTTCCGCGATGGCGTTCAAACGATTAACAACGTCTATCAAGCACTCAAAACGCAACTCGCATCGCGCACCTTTAATCCCGCAACGGGCGAGTGGGAAGCAATGGTCGTAGTCGATGATCTCAAAGGCCCCGCGGCGAATGACGGTGTAGCAGAATCCATTCAAGCTTTTATCGTGCGCAAACATACACCGACGCAAACGCTCGCCGTTGCTTACTGGCGCTACGATAAACACCCGCGCGTTGCAGTTAGCTGCGTGTGGACCCCTGGTATTTGTTTTGAAACCAATCACAGCTTGATTTCAAAGCGAAATTCCAACGGCAGCTGGAAAAAGCCTATCTTCATGCCACCCGCGTATGCTCTTTCTTTTCTTGGCGACGGCAGGGCGCTGGTCGGCGGTTACTTTATTCAAAACTCCCAGTTTTACTCCAGCATTTCGGTTGAGCAGTCGGATGGAACTTACAAAGATTTCCGCCATCCAGACCGTAGCCAGTTTGCTCTCAGCTCTATGGTCGAAAAAGACGGCATGGTTTACGCCCTGGGAACTGCAAGCACTTCGGCTTCGGGCTACATAATGGTGCACGCGCGTTTCGCCGTCGCGGCAGAAAAATGGTCGGGTGTCCAAGTGACAACCTCGCCCATGCTGGCAAACGACCATCCGTACCTGCAATTCACCGCCAACGGAAGTTTGCTTAATATCTGGCGCGCCTACTTTGGAACGCCAGAAAAATACCCCGGCACCCAATACCCTATCGGATATCAAATCGCCGTCTTCGGCGGTCTGTTCCAAATCGCTCGCTAGCACGGAGTTTTGAATAACCGGTAAGTTTTTGTTGCCCATTTGCCCGGTTTTTTGCACCATCCACCTTCAAGTAACAGGAGCGAAATGGGCCAGAACTACCGTTGGATAGGCATGACTGACGACCGCGAAAGCGTCGTACTAAAACGTTTTCGTGGGGACTTTGCCCCTCCGAGTCAACAGGAGGACCTTTTCTCCAGTCCAGAACGGAAACTGGGCATCGTCCTAGACGTTGAGACCACCGGTACGAGTGCCAGCCAAGATCACATTATTGAAATCGGTATCCGCAAGTTTCACTACAGCCCGCAAACTGGCGAGATTTTAGATCGTTTGGAAGGCTACGGAGAACTGCAAGACCCGGGCATTCCGATCCCTGCCTTGATCACACGCCTCACTGGCATCAACGATGAAATGGTTGCTGGTAAAAAGATCGATTGGGATCTGGTTGATAAATGGATTTCCGAAGCCGATCTCGTCATCGCGCACAATGCTGGATTTGATAGACCCTTTGTTGAGAAGCACTGCAAAGCCGCTACTAAGGCGCTCTGGGGCTGCACTTTTAAGCAAATTGAATGGCAGGACAAAGGTTTTCCGACGGCAAAATTAGAAATCCTATCCATATTCCACGGTTTCTTTGTCGATGCTCACCGTGCGCTGGAAGATTCCGATGCGTTGCTGCATCTTTTAACTTTTAATGATCCAACAACCAGCAAACCTTATCTGAAGGAATTGCTGACGATGTCGGACTGTAAGTGGATGCGCGTGTTTGCTCGTCGTGCGCCGTTTGAGAAAAAAGATCTCCTCAAGGCTCGTCGCTATCGTTGGGATCAGGGACAAAAAGTTTGGTACCGCGATCTACCCGAAGAATCGTTGACCGAAGAAAATAGCTGGTTGTCGGAGCATATTTACGCGGGCCACTTGTTCGCGGAAACCACCGAGATTCTCGCGAGCCAGCGCTTTAAAGACTAGTCAGGGGTTTTTAGTGGGCATTCTGCGTTTAACTCCAACGGCGCTGGTCGGCATTTTGTCAGTATCGCTATTTCAATGTGGCGGGGATTTGCCTAGCGGGATGTCGGAAAAAGATGGTCAGCTAATACTCAGCGTCACCGACTCAGTGGAGTTGCCCGTAGCATTTAATCGCAATTTTGGATCGTTAAATACCGAAGGCGAATCGGAACTTAAGTTCCGAATCCAGAATTCGCGAAGCAGTAATATTGGTAATGGTTCTATAAACCTAAAATCAGGAGTTGCTTCTATATGCTCTTGTGATGGTGGAGCGCTGAATTTAGGCAACCTAGGCCAAGATGGCTGCTTGAAGATAAAAATCTCGCTCGATTCCTCTATTTCAGGAAGTCAGCAGGCGCAGTTGGAGCTACTGGGAATTTTAAACATCACCTTGAGCGGATCCATTTCTACTCGTAACGGGAGCCCCATTTTGAAGAGTGATCCTAGTAATCGCGATCTCAACATTGGGGGAGATTGTGGGTTCTAATTGAGAATCTGGGTTGGTTCCCAGATTAACCCAACCACTCCAAAAGTGGCGCCATCGATTCCGCTAGTCCTTTATATTGTCGGCTTTCCGGATCCATTGTGCGCAACGAGCTGCGCAGAAGATCGCGTTGGGCGGTGTTCTGCCGAATCTCGCGGCCATCAATGTAGTAAACCCGAATAAAAAATAGCGCGGCATCTACTTCGGGAATACCGACGGTAACTTGTCGTTCAAGTCTTAGAAAAAACGGGCACTCGCCTTCCGGTACCGACTGAAAGCTCCGCCCTTTCCATTTCGCGGCATCCCACCCTGGCGCTGGATCTGGATGGTGATTTAAGCGGTCATCGCTACCAAATCCCCACACAAAACGTACGAATGGCCCCTTAGAAATCATCGCGTGCACCATAGCGCGTGCAGCTTTGGAGATTGGCTCGATATGCGGCACTGGCGAATGCGTGGCCTGAAACGTTTTGCCGATTTTATTCTCCGCTGCCCAGTGGCCTGGTGAACAAAGGTGAATGGCTGCGAGCCAGTCTTTGTCTTGCTGACGGCGAACAACCGCTACGTCCTCTGAGATCTGATTTACCAACGCATCAAAGGCACCCGAATACGGTGGAGAAATAGGTGCCGTACCCGCTACACCACATAGAACATAGTTTTTGAAGGTCAGGGTTTCAGATGTGGGCGCACAATCCAACCTGCCCGTGCCGTTGCCATCACCGCGCCAACGAAAAAAGCCCGGGTATTCTTCCATTAGAATGGAGATCAATTTCTGCGCGCACGCGCTCTCTATCTCTGGTTCAAAACCACTCGTCGCAAAATACTTGCCCAAGCGTTCCGCGCGGCATTCCAACTTGTTCTTTTGGTAACGCGTAAAATTCTTATCAATTTGAACGATGCGACCGTCCGCTGGTCCGTTGCCGAAATCAGTGCCGAGGTTTTTTAGGCCCGCCGTAACCTGGTAAATCCCGCCCTCAACCGGAAAATAAAACGCTGGCTCTGGTAAGTGACCCCGCTCTAGCCAAGATGTACTTCCCATGCTTTCAACCCCGTGTTGGGAAATTAACGCCTAAATGGGGTTGTATCAAGAGTGCCGGCCATCAGGGGCGAGACTGTGACCGAATTCATTTTTCTGAAACACCCGGCGGGGCTCCCTCTTGACCTGGGGATGACTAAGGAATAGCCGGGAGATAAGTAGGGGCCGCCTTGTTGGGGCGCTTCGTTTGGGGGAATCATGCATAGGCTTTTAGCCACCGTCTCGTTCTATTCGTTTATCCTTGTCCAATCCCTGTCCCTAGCTGCAGCCAACGACGACTCCATTGACCGAGAGACCTACGAACAAAGACTATCCTCGCTCTCCCAGCAGCTTGGGGATGCGCGCAAAAATGCGGATGAAAAGGCGCGAACGTTGCTCACAAGAACCAGTGAGAAGGATCAGGCTAATCTCGATCTCGACCGCATCTCCAGCGCCAGCCTGATCAAGAAAACTAGCCTGGGCTCGCTTCAAAATACCAATGCGACTATTGCCGTGGAAATCGTCGAAAACAAAAAACGCATTGTTTCCCAAGAAGCAGTCGGCAATACACTTTCTTCTCAAATCAGTTCTCTAGCTGCCAAAGAAAAGCAAGCAGTCGACGACAAACAGGCCGCATCGCAAGGCGCCCAAGAGGCGGTAAAGGCCGTCGATACGCAAAGTGCGAATCTAAACGACATCAATCGAGAGATAACGGCAAACCAAAACCAGATGAAGAGCGTTGAGGCGCTGACCGATAGAAGTGAGACCGAGCTCGCGACTGCGCAGTCGGAACTCACCGATTTAGAAGAGCAAGAACGGCAGCTCTTGGCCGAAAAAAGCGATATTCAGCAGCAACAAAAAGATCTCCGAAACGACGCGGATGATATCGATCGCACTTTCCGCTCCCTACAAAAGCAAATCGACGACAATGATTTACTTGTCCAAAGAGCTCAGGACCTCTTGCAACTAAAACAAGATGCCGTTGGGAATAACCAGCGCACTTTGGAGGAGCAAAAGCGGAGACTTACCGAGGCAAGCGACAAGTTAGCCAAGGAAAACCAGAAATTATCTGCTGTCGTTAAAGCAATTGAAGAATTAAGGAAAAAGCAAGCAACTGAGAATACGGCGCTCAAAACAATCGACATTGAAAATGATAGCCTCGTCGAGTCCATTGAGCAGACCGGTGCCGAAATCGCTTCGCTCGATTCTCAATTGGAAGCGGTCAGAAACCAAATCGCGGATGTTCAATCCAAACTAAAGGATGCTACGGACCGGGCACCGCTCGAAGATCGCCTAAAGGATCTGCGGACAAAAGAGACCGACCTAGCGGCGTCATTGAAAAAACAAAAGGATTCCCTGGCTAAAGATAAAGCCGCCCGCAACGCCCTGATTGGCAAAAAAGCAGATACCCGGCTAAGACTCGTCGACATCGACAACGAAACCACTCAAAAGGCGGACGAGCAGACCGCTATACAGCAGGCCGTCGGTGCAGCTGCCAAAGAAGAGCAAACGGCCACAGCGACTATCGATACGTTGTCCCGCGGACTGGACAAAACCAAATTAGAACTCGCCACTGCGAAGGCAGAGACAGAAAGATTATATGGCATTGGGGACAAGCTGGATGAGCGCTGGCAAGATCTCGACGGATTGCAGGATCTACTAGCTAAGAAAGGCCCCTTTCTGAGTACGGTCCTTATCTCGGTGAATGCCTCCTTGCGCATTGTCCAGGACGAAGCGCTCCCTAAAACCCAAACCAGAAGGACCGACTCCAAGCTGGCAGTGGCGGATTTAAATGCCCAGCACCAGCAGCTGTTAGCCGAGAGCCGAAATCTTCAGAGGGAAAAGACAGATGCAGCAGCCTCTCTCACAGAGTTCCAACGTCAATCCAATATGCGTAACGCAGAATTACGCGGCGCCGAGAAAGTGGTGAGTGATACCCGCAACTCGCTTACGGCTGCTCGTCAAACATTAGCCGGAATCAATTCGGAAGTGACGTCGCTTCGGAATTCGATCGCTGAACGCGAAGCCGTCATTGCAAAGAATCAAGCTAGCATCAAGGCGGCGATCGATGAGATTGCGAAATTAGACGCCCAGCTGCTGGCGCAAACGAAAGCCCTCAATGACGCACAGGCCGCGGAAAAACTTGCACGTGATCTTTGGGAACCTCTCGAACAAGCAGCAGTCGCAGCAGCCAAGGCCACTGAAGATGGAAAAGCGCTGCTCGCAAACCGGATGGCTGGTTACCAAAGAGCATTGGCGGATGTTGTCCAAAAAGCCATGAGAGATGCCCAGGATCCGGCAGCAGCCGAAGGTTTAGCCGGAGAAGTACCGGGAGCAACTGCGGGCGCGCTCGCAGGCGAAACCAGTTGGCAACAAGAAGGCAGCTCGCAGTTGCGTGCGACGGAGTTTGCAAAAGCCTTTGACGTCGCCAAGGCCGCGGCACTGACTGCCAATGCAAACGCCGATATTCGCGAAACTGCCGTACAGCAAGCCGAGCGCGCCGCTCAGCCTTCCCTACAATCCGCGTTTGAAGCAGGAAACAAGCGAGGCAGAGCCGATGGCGTGAAAGCGGGCATTTTATTGGGAGACAATTCAGACGCTGAAAAACGTGGATTTGACGTCGGGTACACGGTCGGAAAACAACGAGTCGAAGCAGAAATGGAACAGGCGCTTCTTAAAGTGAGCTACCAAGAGCGAGAAGTGGAAATTCTCAAAGACAATCCTGCTGTGATCGAACCCACTCGTGAAAAACGCGACGCCACCAAAGACCAAGGGGCTCGTGCCAGTTCCTACAACTTCTTCCGAGTGATCGCTTCTCATTGCATTGGGCTGCTTCAAGAAAGCATTGCGGTGGCTGCAGACGGTTTGGGAGTTCTCCCTCTCTCGCAGGTGCCCAAAGTCACTTTCAGCGGTAGGAAATACCAGGACAGCGGATTAAAGCCTTACCACTCCGATTTCCCGAGAGTTTATCGCACTGCTTACGACGAGGCCTATGGCAAGGCTTACGTGACTTCTTATCTGGAAAGTTACCGCTCTAAATTTGTCAAAGCGCACGGCGACGCCTTTGCCGCGGCAAAAGCTAAGTCTCTTCAGGACGGATTTGTCGACGAAGCGAGAAAGGGCACACAAGCCGGCAACAAAGAGGGATTGTTCGAAGCGATGGGGTATAACGCCGGCCGGGACACGGGTTTAGGCGAAGGAAAGAAAAAGGGCGAAGCAACCGCTTTGGAACGAGGCAAGTTGGCGGGCGATGCAAAGGGTTATAACGACAATCAGCAAGCCGCTCGGCTATCCGCTATTGCTAACGGGCGCGCAGATTGCGACTCTGCCTACCGCAACAGCGTCCGGCTCGTCGTGAAGACTCCAACGCTCGCCTTGGTGGAGGAAACGCCCAACAAACGAATCGAGCTAGGCGAGAAATTAGGCTGGGGTGGAGTTTTGAGAAACTTTGGAGGCACCCGCGCCGAAAAAGCTACCGTCTCCATCCAGGTCGATGCCACTAGTTTGAGGGGCATTAAGCTGGATAGACACACCGTTACTCTGGGTGCCATCGAAGCCAACTCCGAAGTGGAGTTTTCTAACCTGCTCACAGGCGTGGTCGTTCCCGACTCCCAAGTCTCATTCAAAGCCGGAGTGTTTTTTGATTCTAAAAAAGTTGCAGAGTTAGCATTTACCCAGGAAATCTACTCGCCGTTTGTTATCGCGTTCTCAGATTATTACTTTCCGACCAAGTCGATGCGCGTTGGGGACGTAGGCAAAGGGAACGGTTTTCTCAACGCGGTCCGAGTAAAGAGCTTAGGCGACGCGAAGTTACTAGACGATGTGAAAGTAGCCATCACTTTGGTGGATACCGGGATTGGAAAAACCAGCTGGTATCAGGCCACCGGAGAGTTTGTCGTGCTCGACGAAAAAGGAACGGATGGCGCTAAGGTAAAAGGCTTTTTCTTAAACGCCACGGCTTCCAGTGGACTGGCAAAAAACAAAATCCGTGTGCGTCTGCAAAACAAGCTAGGACAAACTATTTTCGACAAAGTTATCGACGCGCCGGTGGAGGTGAGACCGTGAGAAAAATCTTCGTAGTTTGTGCCATGGCATTGACCTGTATCACCCTCCACGCAGAGCCACCTGCTAAACCGGGCCGTGACGGGAACCGGGGGGATCGCCGCACGCATCGACCAGGCAGCCACTTTAAGCAAGCGGAGATCGAGAATCTCATTTCCAGACTGTGTAAAGAAATAGCGACCTATCGCACTGCTTGTTCCAGTCTTATCGAGTTTTCAAGCTTCTCTAGAGATTTGCAAAATTTTGACTCGACGCTAAGCGGAGTCAAGTCGGGCCTTGGACGCGGATTTGAAAGCTGCGGCCCCGACCTAAAGCGGGCCATCCGCGAATTTGAAGTCTTAGATCAAACGTTTCAATCTTCGCTTTCCACTCACAGGAACTACAAAGTCCGTCTAGGCTGGACGAAAATCAAGACTGCGTACCTGAGATTTAACTTTGCCGCGACGGGCGGTCGCTCGTTGCCCTTCTAAACTGGGAGTCGGTTGTATGCGGAGCAGTCGCTGTGTGTAGCAGTTTTGCGTACCGACTCCTCTAACAGCCCGTATTCCCTCAGTCTGCTCACGGACCGAAAGCTAAAAAGAGTGTTCCCCGTGTGGTATCTCTCTTGCATCGAGAGGTCCCGAGATGAAGCACGTTTTTCAAAACCCAAAATTACTCGTAAGCCTGGCGTTTATCTTGGCCTCGGGAGCCACAGCCCAGGACGGGCGTCCCCAGGCCCGGGAGACCGTATCTCCTCCGTCAGGCCGCCCCGTTTACCAGAAAATGATGGACCAACATTTCCATCAATCAGTTGAGACGATGGGCGAGCTGATTATTGTGAAACGCACTCTGGATCAGTACGACCAAGAGCAAACCAATTTGCGAGGGGGCTTGCGTTTTTATGGCGAAAAGAGTCCTGAGCAAGTGCGCGAGTTAGCAGAAAAGATTAAGCACAATATTACCGGCTACCACAAATCTATCGCAGCCTCTAAGGCGGGCGATAGAGTAACTCCTAAAGACGTAGTTTCTGCGGTGGAGAAAGTGGTCGGCGTCGCTAAGAGCACTAGAGGAAACGTCCCCATCACCGGTGTTTTTGCGGCGAGTGAACTTTATGCTTTGCAGACTAAGTACGAAAATGAATCTCGCGGCACCCAGTCGCTGCTGTTCTTAGGTGAAAAACGCGCGGAAGAATTACGCACTGGAACCACAAAGTTTTACGACGTCATATCTAATGGTGTGATGGAACACTTTATCGATCCAAATATCGCCAAGGCTTTTGACGTCAACTACGCCGATAAGGTGCACGGTTCCGTACAGGCAGACGATGCTACGAATTTGCGCAATCAGGAGCGCTATTTGCAGGAACAACGGGCAAAAACATCCGCGTCCGACACGATAGCGGGTCGCCAAGCTACGCGCGCCTTAGATTTACAATTGGCCATCAACAAAAAACGACAAGAAGCCGCCGCCGATAGACGCAACGTCACAAAGGCGGAAATTCAAGAGCTGCTCAATGATTTCCAGAAAAAGATAAATGAGAACATTATAGAAGACCGCAAGGCAATGCTGAGTGACCTGGGCGCGGCGAATTCAAAGCCCGAGAGCTTAAGCGAGACCGAACTACGTAACTTACGCCGCTCCACTCTTCAGCACGGCGCCAACACACTTGTGGATCTAACAAACTTCCTTGGACCTGGTGGAAACGATCTGGGCAAAGTTATCGGTGGCATCTCGTCGACGGCGCTGGATTTTTCAGATGCATTAGAAATAGCGCGGAAATTTGCAGATGATGGCAAGCGTTTGGAGTCAGTAGGCGCCGCTGCGCTGGGCGGGATTGGTGCAGTGGTTTCTCTAGCACTGCTCTACAAGAACCTCCTGTTTCCGAGTAAAGATATCAGCCAGCACACCTACGAACAGGTCGTGGAATTGCGCAACGAAGTGCGCGCGCTGCACGAAGAGATGCGTGCGCATTTCTCAGCCCAACACCACCAAATTTCTGCCGTTTACGTTGACCTCCTGGGAAATTTAAACCGAATTGAGAACAACCAAGCAGTTGACGCCCGCGCCATGGTGAGTTCTTTGCGGAAGTTAAAATCGTTAGGGGATCAGCTTTCATTCACGGCCCTAGATCAGCAACAGCTGATGGAAACGCTCTCCAATCGCATTCTGCTTGTTCCTCACATTCCGGAAGTGTACGAGCCCGATGCTCCGATGAGTGAACAAGGATTTAAATCCGCTCTTGCGGTCTTAAAAGATTGTGCTTCAAAGCACGTATTTGACGCCATTGCGAATGCATCGACGTTAAAGTCCACTGGCTCTCCGATCGAGAAATTGAGTTTCCTTGCTCGTCACCCAGAGCAGGTCGATCGCAATGGAGTGGCTAGTTCGATGTATTTCGCGTCGCTAAAAGAAATGTTCCCGACCGAGGCTGAGGGAATTTCTCCAAGTGGTAACGAGTCGCAGTGGATGTACTGCGCGGCCGTTTATTTAGCCGCGATGAAGGCTCGACCGGACCTTTACCGAAAGTATTTGTCTGATAGCAGCCCTAGCGGTCCTTACGATCTGCGCAAAATCCGCGAGGCTGGTGAAATTCTGCAACAGCGATCCGATGCTATCTCCCCAGAACTCATAGTCAGAGCATTAAGGAATTACAATGAAGCGCACGCGTTGCTGGGCAAAGCGTACGGTAATGCTAAGTACCCCTACTTGAACGCCACGCTGGATAACTCCGCAAAATTTGGTCTACCCGAGAACTTTTCGATGAGTGGTTTGGATCCATGGGCCAACACATTTGAACAAAAACTACAAATTCGCGCAGGATTTCGAAGCGAAGGATTCGTTATTAATCACTGCAAACTTGCCGATGGAAAGAGCCCACCGGAGTTTCCCGCCGTCGCCTTATCGTCCAAGTTTACCGATCAGTTGGTAGACAAGTACCCATACTACGCACAAGCCGAAAGGCTGAAGTTAGGCACCATTGAGATCTGTTATCGGCCTAGGTGGATCGAGACTGAATATAAACCCTATGAAGCCAAATCAGAGCGCGGTTTTGGCTTCGGAATGGAAATTCTCCCCCGTCATACCCGCTCCGTGCACGCAAAGTTACAGATAGAAGTAGAGGCGGTCTTTCACACCGGTAAGGGTGACCGGACTATTTTTCAAAAGACAATAAATTCGAACGAGAAGCTTTATCACAGCATCGAAGTCGGGATTAAGTTTGACCAAAACAAGCAACCTATCGATTGGCAATGGTGGCGCGGGCCAGATCAGGCACAGGAGCCCAAAAATCCGCTCCTGCATTTCTCCAAAACTTCCGCATCTAATTTCATTGAGCAGATATTTTTAGGACGAGACCACCAGAGTTTAGGAACGAAAACTTTGATAGTGCCATCCGTAGCAGCTGCCGCGCCTTTTAGCGAAACTCCTTTTGAGCGAACCAAGACGGTTCCGGACGAAGCGTACAGAGCCTATAGCGATTTGGCGGAGAAAATGATTCGCGACGCCAGAACGACCCTTCTCGATGTCGTGAAGGTGGAAAGCAGGAGCACATCTGCAATCCATGAGAAGCTTCTCGCTCTCTCTCAAGCCGGTGGCGAAGGACACCAAGACTCGCTTCAAAAGGCGGCTGAGTACGTAGAGGGAACCCGAGAAGGTTTGGACTTCTTGGTTTCAAATCGACTCCCTCACTCTCTCCATAACAGCGCCTATCTGCGGCACTTCTTTTGGGGAGCAGGTTCTCTGCCAGAGGGCGAACGCGCGTTAAAAGATTTTTCTTACTTCAATTCCTACAAAGTTTCGGCAGAGGATTTGAAATCCAGCATTGCTTACACTCAGGACATACGAAATTGGGAAAATGCTCAGAAACTGGGGTTTACTAAAGAAGATTTCGAATCCTTGCAAAAACGCATCGACCAAAAGGTGCTGACTCCGGTTCAGCGCGTGCATCTGACTCTCTTTATTCTTTATAAAGAGCTCATTGCCACTCGTCTTGACGTTAAGGGGTATTCGGAATCCGACCCACGACTTAAAGAGCTCCTAGATTCATTGCGATTCTTCGAAGAAAACTTCGAAACTTTGAAAAATAGTCCTCCTATCGAGCCTGTTGCCGATACAGGCGGGTTGATTCGACCGGAGCGAACGACGCTGCCACACCAGCGTTCTGCGAAGTAAAAGTCGGCATGGTAAACCTTATAGACACTTCGTTAGGTAAAGTTTAGTCAGTCGGGTCGAGCTAAGTGTGCAATACCGGGTTGGGTTGAGCGTGCCTTAGAGGCCGGTTTTTAGGCCGAATCTTTGCATCTTAAAGATGTATGAAATTAACCAACTTAAGTCCCGGCGTCGTAAAAATGTTTGTTTCGGTCTTCGTTCTTTGCGGCATGGTTTGGAATGCTGCCGCCGATGACGGCAGTTGCCGCATTCACATCCAAGAGACGTTTAAGAAGAGTGAAACAACCGTGGGAAAAAAATTGGATGTTTCTGATATCCCGGTTGCCTCCCGTGCAGACTGCAAGTCGGAAGCAATGAATCGCAAAATCGCATCGGCAAGCAAAGAAGACGTAGTCGCCGTGAAAGCCTATTTCAGTTTTAAAGAAGCTTCGATCTATTAAGACCCCGTGGAATTTAGAGATCCACAGCGTGGTTGCCTTGGGCAGAGACAGAGAATTTTAGCGTTTGAGTGAACACTTTAGTGCCGGTGGTCCAACGCGTGGGCCATTCGACAAACACATAGCCCTTCTGCGCTTCGGCGTGTTCAACCGCATCCCAAAATCCAATCTCCACTAATTGTTGTTCACCGACTTTTTCTAGTCGATACCAATCAAAGTGCTCTACGCAGGGGTTTAAATCGTAGGATTGGTGCAATACGAAAGTGGGGCTGATAATCCGAGGAACAGGCTGCGAGGCTTTCTTGCAAAGTGCCTCGATAAAGGACCGGACAAACGTCGTCTTACCTGCACCTAACTCGCCTTCGAGTGCGACCACTGCCCCTTCTGGCCAATCAGCCAAGCACTGCTCCGCAAACTGCTGCAGCGAATTTAAATCAGGCAACTCGCGCATTAGAGTTCCCCGATAGCGTCGCTAATCGTATTGGCAACTTCGTGAGCAAGCGTTGAATAAGTGTGGCCGTGTCGTTGAGTGAGAATCTCGGAGGCTTTGCCATGCAAGTAACTAGCGGCACTCGCTGCTGCAAAGGCTTCCGCCCCTTGGGCCATAAAGCCCGCAGCAACTCCGGCAAGTACGTCACCTGTGCCGCCCTTAGCAAGTCCCGCATCTCCCGTAGGAACCACTGCTAGTGGTTTACCTTTTTCCGCCAAAATTGTTCCGGCACCCTTCAACAAAATCGTCGCGCCAAACATTTCTGAGAGTGCTTGAGCCGCTCTGTAACGATCTCTTTGTACTTCTTCAACTGAGCTATCTAACAGCCGGCCCGCCTCTTTGGGATGTGGAGTGAAGAGAGTTTCAGTGCCGCCGCGCAATTTTTGATAGGTGCCGGCTGGCATTTCAGAAATCAAAGTCAGGGCATCTGCGTCGATAACCAGCGGTACTTTTGACTGCAGGCAGTCTTCTAGGATCTTCTTGGCCGCGGCACTTGTGCCGAGCCCTGGTCCGATCACGATGACAGAGTTTCCTGGCTGCCACTTGGATTGATCACTCAACACAACTTCTTGGGCAAAGAGCGAACGATCCAAAGACTTGGAATCGGGCGCAACTACTTCTGTGAGACCTGCACCGGCGCGCAAGGATCCCAGACACGCCAGCGTTGCAGCGCCAATCATCGAGTGGTCACCAGCAATGACCGAAACTTTGCCAAAACTTCCTTTGTGACTGTCTCGCTCTCGCTTAGGTAACCAAGCGCGAACATCCACTGCGTCGAGCAAGTAAGCAGCTCCCAGACCATCCGATAAATCCCGCGGGATCTGAATCGGCGCCACAGTAAGACCGCCCACATAATCAAGCGCCGCGCCCGTCACCAAACCCGTCTTGGCAAAACCAAGAGTCACCGTGCGCGATGCGCGCACTGCATTTGATAAAATCTGACCGGTAGTTGCATCCATGCCGCTTGGCACGTCGATAGAAAGGACAAATTTTCGGCCCGCGTGGCTGTTAATCGCAGTAATCCACTCGTCAAACGCGCCTTCAGGAGCACGTGACAGGCCTATGCCAAAAATCCCATCCAAAACCCAATCCGCTGCCGCTAACGCAGCTTGATAGTCTTTCAAAAACGGAATCCCTAGTTGCTTGGCCATGCCGATTTGAGCTGCCCACAAAGGCGAAGCTTTGGTCTCCGGCGTAATCACAATCGAGATCCCGCGTTGGCCATTAATCCACAGCATGCGCGCCACCGCGATTGCATCCGCCCCGTTGTTGCCAGGACCGGCAAAAACAATCCCACGTGTGCGGCCGAGTGAACGGCCAAAGCGCGACGCCAAAGAACCCGCCAGCGCCATCGCTGCGTGCTCCATCAAGATCATCTCGGGAATGTGGAAACGTTTAACAGCAAGAGAATCAATCTCTCGCATGGCATTCGCAGTAACTAAAACCTGCATGGAACTAACCTAATTGTGCGCGGAGTGTTTGAGAGATTTCGGCGGCAAATGCACGAATACGAGCGTCGTCTTCGCCTTCTACCATCACGCGAGCTAGGGGCTCAGTGCCAGAGTATCGCACTACTACTCGGCCTTTTTGTCCTAGCTCTTTTTCTACCCGTTTAATGACTTCAACAATCGCCGGAACTTCAGAAAACTCACGTTTGTTGCGGACAATGACGTTTTCCAAAACTTGCGGATACAACGTCACTTGCTTTTTAAGTTCCGACAACGGCTTGCCGGTCTTTCTCATGATGGAAAGAATATTGAGTGCCGCGATGATGCCATCGCCGGTCGTGTTGTGGTCGAGGAAAACTATGTGGCCCGATTGCTCGCCGCCTAGGTTTAGGCCCTGTGCGCGCATCGTTTCGACGATATAGCGATCGCCTACTTTGGTTTGAATCGTTTTGCCGCCCGCCTGGCGAATAGCGATATCGAGACCGATATTACTCATCGGAGTGGTGACAAGCGTCTTCTTCTTCAGCTTGCCCTCTGCCAACATGTGCAGACCGCAAATTGCTAAGACCTGATCGCCGTCGACGATTTCGCCTTTTTCATCGGATAAAATTAATCGATCCGCATCGCCATCGAGCGCAATACCAATCTCTGCACGGTGGTGGTGCACTGCTTGCGCCATCGCTTGCGGATAAACCGCTCCGCATTGCTCGTTAATGTTCATGCCGTTGGGCGAGCAATTAATCGGGAAAACTTCAGCGCCCAATTCTTCAAATACAATCGGAGCGACTTTGTAAGCAGCGCCATTGGCGCAATCCAAAACTACGCGGATGCCTTCCAAATTCACGTCTTGTGGGAAGGTATCTTTCAAATAAACAATGTACCGACCAATCGCATCGTCGATGCGGCTAGCGCGGCCGATGTGTTCCATCGTCGGGCGGACTTTATCGAGTTCTTCGGATTGAATTAGGCGCTCGACTTCGCGTTCTTTTTCATCCGGCAACTTGTAGCCAAAGCGATCAAAAATTTTAATGCCGTTGTATTGATAAGGATTGTGGCTGGCAGAAATAATCACGCCAGCATCCGCGCGCATGCTGCGGGTAATGAAAGCAATTCCAGGTGTAGGCAGTGGGCCTACCAAATAAACCCTGGCGCCCATCGAGCAAAAGCCAGCGGAGAGCGCATTCTCTAACATGTAGCCTGAGAGACGGGTGTCTTTGCCGATGACAACTTTGGGATTGGTCCTACGCGAGTCGCGTCCGCAGAGTAAGTAGCTAACCGCACGCCCAATGGCCATCGCGAGCTCGCCCGTCATGGGATACTGATTAGCGATTCCCCGAACTCCATCCGTGCCAAAAATTTTTGAGTTGGCTTTGCCGTTGTCCATAACGAGCGTCACTTTTTCTTTTTATAACGTATTTTGACCTGAACAGTCTTATCACCGGTGAGCTGCAATTTCTGCATTTTGTCGACTTCCAGCCCACTTTCCGTGGACTGTGCCGAACCATCTCGGGTCAATGCAATGGGTTCAGTGGGGATAAATTCCAAGCCTTCTACTGCAGATTTGGGTCCTAAAATAGAGACCTTAGCGGGAATCACGGTGGCAACGGCTTCCATCCCTGCAGGCGGCTCCCCTCGCAGAATAGGACGAACCGTAATGGATTTTTGCGCCACTTTCTCTAAGCGGATTTGCACCATCGCCGGCGTGAAGCTCACTACGCGCACACCCGTAGGTAACTCACCAATCAAATCTTCGCGAATGGGGAAGCCCACAACGCCTTCTTGCGCCTGACGGTAGTCAGGCTGAATAGCGCTAAGGCCCTGCTCTACTTTTTTCAGCAGCACACGAGGACCAGAGAGAACAAAAGTGATGTAGTTGGGAATTTCGTTGGTGATGATGACGTCTGGTGAATGGAGAGGCTTGAGGAGAACGCGTTTCTCGAGTTCTTCTTTTTTGAAACCTAGAATGGTAATCCAAAGAATCAGCGCTAGGAGCAAGCTCACGGCTTTGAGTGCGAAGCTCTCGCTCCAAGACAAAGAGCCCTGCTGGCTAATCAGAAAACGGCGCAAAGCGGATGAAAGGGTTTTCACGTTTGAGCCCTTTCTGTTTCACGCGTTTCTTGCTTGCGGAGACCCAAAAGTTCTAAAAGCTGATGACGCAACCCGTTCACATCTAAGTCGCGAACGATTTGGCCATGGTGCACGAGCGACATTTCGCCGCGTTCTTCGGAAACCACAATCACTACAGCGTCAGTTTCTTGCGTTAAACCAATCGCTGCGCGGTGACGAGTACCAAGCTCCCGATGCACGTTCGGATCGCGCGTAATGGGCAGCAGACAGCCCGCAGAAGTGATTCTAGAGCCGCGAATGATCAAGGCTCCATCGTGAATCGGCGACGATGGATGGAAAATGGAAATAATCAGATCCGTGCTGACGCGGGAGTCAATCAGAGTACCGGCTTCGATGTAGTTCTTCAGACCCGTCTCACGTTCCAACACGATAAGTGCGCCGACGCGCTGGTGCGCCAATGCGGTCGCGGCTTGGCATATGTCTTCGATGATCGCGACTTCTTCAATCGTATTGGTACCCGCAAAGAACGGATTTCGGCCCACCTGTGTGAGTGCTTTTCGGATCTCATCCTGAAAGACGATGATCAAAATTAGAATTAGATTATTAAAGAATTCGACAAGAACTGTATGCAGCGTGTGAAAGCGCAACTTGTCGGCAAGGAAATAGAAAATCAAAATGATGCCGAAACCAGTCAGCATCTGGACTGCGCGCGTACCACGGATCAAAAGCAAAACGCGGTACACGATGATCGTGACCAGCAAGATATCTACGAGATCTTGCCAGCGAATAATCTCGCGGATGTCTGTGAAGAATTGTTGAAAATCTAAGAGCATAGAAAGTTTCGTGGACCACAATGGTCCATGACTAACGAATACACTGCTACATTAGATTTCGGCAAGTTGCGGAAATACTTTAGGAATACTAGCTAGGTTACGCGAGCCTTGTCACAGGCCGGTATGCAGCGCCCGGGACGTCATTTACTGCTTCAGGCTTCTTCTCGAGCGCAGGAAGAGTCTTACCTTCCATAATCATGTCGATTTCCGACTTCTCGAGCGTTTCCCGCTCTAAAAGTGCATCGGCCATCGCGTGGAGGATAGGCTTCTTCTTTTCGAGGATTTGGCGACCGCGTTCGTAGTTGGTGAAGATGAAGTTCTTGATCTCAGCATCCACCGTCTCGGCCAATTTCTGGCTGATATTGGATGTTTGGTGCATTTCGCGACCCAAAAACACGTTTTCTTCCTTCTTACCGACAGCCATAGGGCCAATCACATCGCTCATGCCCCACTCGCAGACCATTTTACGAGCTAAGCCCGTGGCGCGTTCGATATCGTTGCCCGCACCGGTGGTCTTCTGGCCGAAGATGATGGATTCGGCGATGTGGCCGCCCATCAAGAAAGCAATCATGTTCTCCGCTTTTTCCTTAGAAAGAGTCAGCTGATCTTCCTTTGGTAGCGTCTGAGTTAAACCGAGAGCCATGCCGCGAGGGATAATCGTCACCTTGTGGACTGGATCCAAGCCTTCTAAGGAGAGTCCGACAATCGCGTGACCTGCTTCGTGGTACGCAATGGCTTTCTTCTCTTCAGGGCTGATGATCATCGACCGCCGCTCGGTACCCATGATGACTTTATCTTTCGCTTCATCAAATTCGCGTTGGCTAAGAGAAGTGCGGTTTTTGCGTGCTGCAATCAACGCTGCTTCGTTCACCAAGTTTTGCAAGTCAGCGCCGGAGAATCCTGGCGTGCCGCGAGCAATGTGATCCAAGTTTACGTCTTCAGCCAATGGAGTCTTGCGCGTGTGTACTTGCAAAATGCCGTGGCGGCCGCGGACGTCGGGACGATTAACAATGACGTTACGGTCAAAACGACCCGGACGCATCAAAGCTGGATCTAAAACGTCAGGACGGTTCGTCGCTGCAATTAAGATCACGCCTTCTTTGGAATCAAAACCATCCATCTCAACCAAGAGTTGATTCAACGTTTGTTCGCGCTCGTCATGTCCGCCACCAAGGCCTGCGCCCCGTTGACGACCGACAGCATCGATTTCGTCGATAAAAATAATGCACGGAGCGTGTTTACGACCTTGTTCGAAAAGATCACGAACGCGGCTGGCGCCGACGCCGACGAACATTTCTACGAAGTCAGAACCGCTGATGCTAAAGAACGGAACGCCTGCTTCACCCGCAACTGCTTTAGCGAGCAACGTCTTACCAGTTCCCGGCGAACCAGAGAGCAATACGCCCTTTGGAATCCGGCCACCGAGGCGCGTAAATTTGCGAGGATCTTTTAAGAAATCGACGATTTCTTTTAATTCTTCCTTGGCTTCATCGCAGCCTGCGACGTCACCAAACACAACGCGTGTGTTGCCTTCGGTCATGAGCTTGGCGCGCGAGCGGCCAAACTGCATCGCTTTGCCACTCCCCATTTGTACTTGGCGCAAGAAGAAGAGCAGCAATGCCAAGAAAATCAGCATCGGTCCCCAGTTTAGGAGGAACGCTAGCCAGAGCGGGTTGCCTTGATCTAATTCGTAGTTCGGGACGACGCCGTGATCATCAAGCATCTTGATGTAAAATTCTGCCGATGTATCGCCGGTCGTTTCGAAAACTTGGCCACTTAAAATCGCCGGCTTAAACGCGCCTTCGATTTTGCCATGATCCTTGAAAGTGACTTTTGCAATGTCACCCTTCTTCACGTGCTCAATGAAGAGATTGAAGGGGATTTTGGTTGGCTTTTTTTGGATGCGCGCTGTTTGAAACAGCATCATCGTCGCAACGACTAAGAGAAGCCAGGCCACTAACGTTTTTTGGGAAGATTTCATATTTGAAGGACCCTTCTGAAGGTCTCTTCGGTATTAATTCCCAAACGCTTAAAGCCCAGATTAAAGAATGTTAAACGAGGCGCGCCCGGTTTTAGCTCGGAGCGCAAAGCTCGTGATGACTAGTACTTAGGGCTCCTTGGTAAAGGGCTAAACAGATACGAACGGGAAGTCACAACGCGCAGTGGAAACTTCCAGCATAGATTCGTCGCTACCCAAGTACCAGAGCACCTGGGATGTCGACCGACGTGCAAGTACGGGAATGAGTTTGCGCTCTGGTGCCGGAATGCGGCGGCGTTGGAAAATCTCTTTGAGCTTTTTTCCAGAACTGGCCAAGCGATCGCCCGCTTCAAAGTAACGCGCTTCCCAGCCGTTCTCTAAATTCGGAACCAGAATCTTTAAATCGGTTTTGATTTCTTCAAAATGGAAAGTGCCATTTTCGCCGCGCTCCGGCAAACCTTCTGGAGTTTCTTTATCGAGGAGCAAGTACCAATACCCCATCGAGACGCGCACTTTGACGCCGTCTTTAAGATGAAAACGTTTTTGGCCATCGCGAATGTGCTTTTGCCAAAGTTTGAGTTGCTTGCGGCAGACAGTCTTACCTAAAAAGCGTTCACTCATTTGATTGAGCACGTGCGCTTTGAGTGGCTTGGGAACTTGGCTCCAAGCTTCGCACGGAACGCGTACCCAGAACTCAGTCTCGACAGCTAATTCATCAACTAGACGCTTCACTTGCTCGTCTAAATAATCTTGCACTTCAACACCGCGACGGCACCACTCGGATACGTTATCGAGTGCCGCTTGGCGCGACATCCCGAAATTCTCTGCAACCTGTAGCAATTCCTGCGCGGCTCCATGCCGAATCGCATTTCGAAAATACCGCGCATTGTAATTAGACAGATCGGAGCGATAAGAGACGGCATTTTTCTTCGCGTAGCGTTCAATGTTGTCGCGAGAAATCGCCAGCATCGGGCGCAGCCACTTGCCCGCCCTCTCCCGAATTCCACCCATTCCGCGCCAATCCGTACCACGCAAAAGCCGCATGAGAATTGTTTCTAACTGATCGTTGGCGTGGTGCGCGGTTAGGATGAAATCAAAGTTATGTTTCTCTGCCGTTGATTCCATAAATTCACGCCGGAGATTGCGCAGGACTTCTTCAGGGGCCGGGCCAATTTGTTGGCGGCTACCCTGATAAAACTCAACGCCCAGTTCTTCGCTGGTGTTGCGCACAAGCGTGGCATCTTCTTCGTTCTCTTTGCCGCGCGTGCGGTGATTGAAGTGCGCGACTGCAAAATCTTCCTTTGAAAATTCCTGAGCTACAGCGTGCAGCATGACCATCGAATCCATGCCGCCCGAGACAGCAAGTAGAAAACGTGGTTTGACCGCGATGCCATCGGGTCCATCAATTTGTCGGGGAATTTTTAGTCTCAGCTCGGTGCTCATACGCTTACCCGCATGGATACTGGATCCTGGGGTACGCCGTCAAAGCGCAGGCCGTCGTGGGATTCGTCGGGGGATTGCCTCGTCGCTTCGCTCCTCGCAACGACCGGTGGGCAACCTATATCTCGTCTTCGGGATTCTCTTCGCCGCCGCCTGAATCGCCCTCTTCATCGTCTTCTTGGGCTGCCGCTTCTTCGTCCTCGGCTTCTACAGGGGCGGCTCTTTTGCGTTTAATCGCAGTACGTTTTGGTCCGCCCACATCGGCTTCGGCTTCGGCTTCGGCTTCGGCTTCATCTTCATCAATCTCGCCGCGATCGGCATCGCGACGATCATCCAAATTCGAATCGATGGATCGCGGTCGCGCCATTGGAGCAGGAGCTGCTTGGGTCGCAAGCGGTGCAACCGGTCTCGATTGCGCAGGAATACGAGCCGGCACTTGCACGGCAGCTGGCTGCTGAATCACTTTAGGTGCCGCAACCGGAATGAGTTCTGCTTTTTTATAGAATGCGAAGTAGTAAGCACCGACGACACAAACCAAACCAGCAAACGCAGCCCGCATCTTCGGCATGAACTCCGAGGGCTGGCGTGTACTCTTTTCAAATTCGTCGGGTTGGTAACTGGTATCGACTTGATTCTGATTGCTGGTCGAATGCGGCAACAGATCTTCAGGAGCAATGTTCTGCCAGTTTTCGGGAAGTTCTTTGAGTGCAGCAATGCGCTGTTCGTCCGCAGTCAGAGTCTTGCGACGGTCTGAATTTTCTTTGGTGTTCGTAGCATTGACTGGTTGGAGGCCACCACGTCTATCAAATTCGATGTACTGCCAAATCAGTTTCCATTCGCTCTTCCTACCGTCGGCTTCCGCAACGACACTGGCCAAGTCATTCCGGCGAATGACTCCCTTGGTAAGCAATTCGCGGATCTCTTCGGCTGAAAAAGGTCCCTTAGGAGCCTTATTCAAAAGCACGATCCAACGACGGGTTGTATCCAACTCCCCCATGCATCCTCTCGGAAAGGGGGCGGTAAACTTCCGTCCTTGGGCGTTAGCCGCGAATTAGTTCTAGAATCGGAGAGTGCAAAATGCCATTCGTGGCAACCAACTCACCCGAATCTACTACTGTCGGATTGCCGCGGTAGTCAGTGACCTTACCTCCGGCTTCCTCGATCAAAATCATTCCTGCAGCAACGTCCCAGCTACTTAAGCCTCTTTCCCAGAAGCCGTCGTAAATGCCACACGACATGTACGCTAAGTCCATCGCTGCCGATCCAGGACGTCTCACTCCAAGTGCCTTGTCCTGAACCTTTCTAAAAATCTCTACTTCTTCAGCGAGCTTCTTGCCGGTCGTGTAATAAAACCCGGTTCCCAGCAGGGCGTCGCGCAATTCTGTTGTTTTCGACACAGTTATCTTTTTACCGTTCCGTGTCGCTCCCCGACCCTTCTCCGCGTAGAAAAGTTCCTTCGTCAGCGGCTGATAAATCACTCCCGCGCGAGGCTTTCCGTTCTCGTGCAATGCGATCGAGACGCAGAACCAGGGGAAACCATGGGCATAATTCGTCGTGCCGTCCAGCGGGTCTAAAATCCAAACGAGATTACCCGTGCCAGCGTGCTTTCCGGTTTCTTCTGTAATGATCGTACTTTTGGGGAAATTCTTGAATATTTTCTGCAGCGCATACTTTTCGGACTTGTGATCGGCCTCAGTGACCAGGCCTGCGCCCTCTTTGCGATCGATGTAGGCGACTTTGCCAAAGTACTTCAGATGGATCTTGCCGACCCCTAAAGCCAAATCGCAGAGAAACTTTTTAAGCTTCGTGGAACTTAACGCTCTTGAGCCGTCTGTCTTGGATGCTGCCATGACAGACTTATACTCGCGCATATTGCGCGGGTATAGCGCTTAAAGCTTGGGGCTAGGAGCCGTTTTTGACTTGGCGTTTAGCAGAGTCAGAAATTTGTTTCATTTCCTTCTCGGCATCGCGTGCAGCTTGTCGGCGCAGCTGATCTTCGCGCTCGCGGTTTGCCTCTAACTTGCGTTCGAACTCCTTCTTCTGGAACCGCTCAATCTCTTCCTGCTTGATGGCAGCAGAGATTTGCTTTTCCATATCGTCGATTCCGTCCTTTAGAAACTCAATGAACGCCTCATCATCGTACGGAACTGCCTTTAAGGGCTCTTTTTGCTGACGATAAAAGCACAGCGTTTTTTGCACCATGATATTGACGGGATTACGCTCGCGCCCAATGCGAATGGTCTCGGCGACCTTGTCCCTTAAAGCCATCAGACGAAAAATCCGCTTAGAAAGAGCATTCTCGGTAAGCAAATTGCCGCGCGCGACTGAATCTAAAAACCGAATGAAGGGATCCGTGTCCGGTAGTAATTCGGAACAAGCCATGGGCAGCAAGAAAACGGGCGGCCCCGCCGGCGCTGCTACCGCACCAGAAAGAGTAAGAGTCATCAAACCAGCTAAAAAGAGTTGGCGCATAGCGTGCTCCATAAAGGGATATCCACTAGCATATTCCGGAGTGGTGGGTTTTACCAACACTGGTGAGACGAATTACCGACTCAAAGTGCGACGCGTCAGCGTAGGTTTACAGCTCCCAGACTAGCGGCTACGATCAAAGTTCTTAAAAGAGGAAAGCAACTTGCAAGAGTATGAACTCGTCGTAGTGGGGGATGAACCAGCAGGACTCTGGCTGCTGCGACGCTATTCCGAAGCCATGGCAGAACATGGTGGACCCGGAGCGATGGGCTGGCTGTCGTTAGAAAGCGACCACCGTCCGCAATCCATCCCAAGCCTCTTAGGCAGTGCCTTTGATTTGCAAATGAGCGAGAGCTGGAATCTCGAGATCGTTAGCCCTCAACGCAATCTGGTTTGGCACCCCGAAAATATCCGCAAAATGTTCCCGTCGTTGCCCGAGCCCCTCGTGCCAGTGAGTGCGACCGAGAAAAAAACCGGGCCGGAAGAATTACTGACGTGGGACAAACCTTGGCTCGCTGAAGTTCGCAAGACTCTGCAGCGCCACCCTGAATTATATTCTCTCTCTCAAGCTGTTTGGAAATGGATGGGCCGATCGCATCCGACCGTTTCGGAAGCACAGTTCCTCAATGCCTATCGGTTTCATGATTTTGCTTATTGGGATCCGTCGAACATGGTTCCTAAGGATGTCTCGCGCGTGTCGTTATCGCTGGGGCTTCATCCAATCGAAGAATGCACGCCAAATAAGCACGGCGGCATGACGATTTCGTTCCGCGGTTTTGGTCCTATCAGCGCTAAGCGCTGGATTTGGAATCTGCCGTGGAACCAGTTGACGGCCCTCTGTCGCCATAGCCCACAAGCTTTGAAACTGCAGAATCAGTCGACGAGCCAGGCTTGTGCTGATCAATCGCTGTACGGCTTGCGCATCACCGCAAGTGCCGAAGCTTGCCCGGCTCCAATGCGGCCTGTGACCGTGTATCTCGACGATTGGCATATTCCCGATCCACAAAGTGAGATCTGGCCGGTGCAGTTATTTTCATTTGGCCAAACCAAAGAGCTCTGTATCTGGTCGAGCGCTAGCTCCGATACGGCACTAGAAGCTACGCAATCGTCTTTTGTCGAAGCCACTAAGCGCCTCTATCGGCTCTTACCGTTTTTGCCGACGATGGCCCGTAATTTTAGTGTAGGCCTTGACTCGGGTTGTTCGTTTGAAGAGCAAACCCGCACCGCATGGCTCGAAAATCTTCACACCAATCGCATAGAACTCTATCAGCAGACCCTCTCTGGAACCGGCGCGCGGCATTCAGCGTTTCACCTTTTGGTGCCCGCGGTGGATTGCCACTTGCCCTACCCGTTTGGGACTCTGATGGCCGCGAAAAAACTCGTTCGTGAGTTTGTCCCCAAGAAGAAACGCCCGACGGCAAACGCCAGTCCGACTGCCCAGGCGCCGGCACATCTACCTTGATAGATTAGGCTCCGTTCGATACTCTCCCGGGCGCGGAGTTGCACATGCCCTTTGTGGATTTAAGGTCGGATTTAGCACGGAAAATAGCGGAATATTGGAAGAATCCGGAGATCACGGCGGACCAGGTTTTGGCCGAATTGACTCTCCCTCCCAACCCCGCCATGGGTCACGTTGCTCTGCCATGCTTCCGCATCGCCAAAGCACTCGGAAAACAGAATCACGAAGTCACCAAAGACTTAGAACAGAACTTCAAACAAGCCTTCAAAGGCTCTCCCATCACTGTCAAAGCCGCAGGTCCTTACGCCAATTTTAAATGGCCAGTGCCAGCACTCTTAGAAGCTACTTTGCATCAACTAAAAGTTGATGGAGCGCTCTACGGCAAAGACGATTCCGGTGCCGGCCAAAAAGTTTTAATCGAATACTGCTCTCCGAACATCGCTAAGAAGTTAGCGTTCCAACATATCCGCAGCACTTTGATTGGTAGTGTGCTGGCGAATGTGTACGAACGCTTAGGATATGAAACCATTCGCATGAATTTTGTCGGCGATTGGGGCTCTCAATTTGCACGCCTCTTAGCTGCAGTGGACATGTGGGGCGATACTTTGATTTTGAATGGCACATCGAACGCACAAGCGATGCAGCATCTGTTTGAGTTGTATGTGCGCTTTCACAAAGAAGCCGAGCAAGAGCCATCGTTCAATGAACTCGGATCCAAATGGCTGCAGAAATTAGAGAGCCGCGATCCCAAGGCCACGGAGCTTTGGAAAAAGATCCGCGATCTCAGTCTCACCGCTGTGCAAAATACGTTGCAGCGCATGCAAGTGCGTTTTGATCACGTTGAAGGCGAAAGCGCCTATATCGCCGAGATGGCTGAAACGTTAACGATGGTGAAAAAGGAAGCCGGAGCGCGGCTAAGCGAAGGCGCTTATATCGTCGATGTCGAAGGCATTGATGTCCCAGCGCTGATTCAGAAAAAAGACGGCACCACGCTTTATCTCACACGCGATATTGCAGCGGCGATTGATCGCGAAGAACGTTTTGGCTGCCAGAAGATGCTTTACGTAGTTTCGGAACAACAGAAGCTACATTTCCAGCTGTTGTTTGGAACGCTGAAGAAAATGGGTCGCGATTGGGCTTCGAAGTGCGAGCACATTTCGTTCGGCACGGTGATGTTTGGCCAAGAGAAAATGTCGACGCGCGAAGGCCGCGTTATTTTCTTGGATGATTTACTAGACGAAGCAAAGAGCCGCGCGCTCGTCGAATGCACCAAGAAGAATCCAGATTTAGCAAATAAGGAATCCGTCGCCGAGATGGTGGGCATTGGCGCCGTGATCTTTGGCGAAATGGCAGCACACCGCCAGCGCGGAATCGAATTTGATTGGGATCAGATTCTGGCTTTAGATGGCGAGACCTGCCCGTACGTGCAGTACTCGCTCGTGCGTTGTTACTCGCTGCTTGAAAAAGCTGCAGGTATCGTCGATTTAGACAATCCGCCAAAGGTCGACACCTACGAATTCGCAATCGAGGAAGAATTACTGATTTTGCAATTGAGTCGCTTCCGCGGCGCTTTGCACCAAGTAGTGGCGGAAAACGATCCATTTGCGCTGCCTAAGTTCTTAGTGGAAACCGCAAAAGCATTTAATCGCTTTTACTACCAATTTCCCGTGCTCCAAGCGAACGATCCGGTTCAAAGGGCAGTCCGAGTGGGGCTTGTCGATGCGACACGGCAGGTACTGGAAAACGGACTGGGCCTTTTGGGCATCCAGTGTCCCAAGGAGATGTGATTGGCCGAGACCTTCTCCAAGATTCTCATTCTCCGATTTAGCAGCTTAGGTGACATCATCATGACGACGGCAGCGGTTCGCTGCCTGCGAAAGCGTTTTCCCGACGCCCAGATTGATATGGCCGTGCGCGCGGATTTTTTGCCGTTGGTAGAGCATAATCCGCACCTCAATCGGGTTTGGTCCGTCGATAGAAAGGGCGGCACTGCGTCCTTGCGCAAGCTCGTACGCGACATCAACGAAGAGAGGTACGACGCAGTTTACGATGCGCATGGTAGTTTGCGCTCTAGATTGATAATGCCGTGGATCGACGCGCAATCGAAAAAGCGCTTTAACAAGCATTACATCCGTCGCAGCTTGGCTCTGACCTTCAAGCTACCGTTGTTGGACGACCGTCGGTTTCTGGAGAAATTCATCGACCCCATTAAAAGCTGGGGCGTCGAGTACGATGGTCTCGGACCTGAAATTGCAATTGATCCCAAATCGCTGGAGCGCATTGAGTCGGTCCTAGCTGCGTATCCAAGAGGCTCGCGCGTCGGATTAATTCCATCCGCTCAGTGGCCTGGTAAACGTTGGGCACCCGAAAAATTTCGCGAGGTGCTCAGTCGATTAATTGATAAGACCGATCACTCGTTTCTCATCTTCGGTGGTCCCGAAGACACTTTCTGCGAAGAGATCGCACAGGGGTTCCCCTCGCAGCGCGTGCTGCAGCTACAGGGCAATCTTAATCTTCCCGACGCGATTGCGGCCGTGAGCACCTGTGAATATGTCATCGCCAATGACACAGGCCTGATGCACGTTGCCGACGCTTTGGGAGTGCCGAGCGTTTTGATTTTTGGACCCACATCGGCGGCCCTAGGTTGCTTGCCCTATACTCCGCAATCGGTTCTCGTCGAGAAACAATTATGGTGCCGGCCTTGTTCGAAGAACGGTCAAGCGCCTTGCATTCGGGGCAAGCGAGTTTGCCTCGAAGACATCACTCCCGAAGACGTGTTTAAGGCCTCGCAACATCTCGAACGCCGCCTATTTTCTAGTCCACCGATGCCGTTATCGTGGGAAATCGATCTTCCCTTCCCGACTCTGGAGCCCTTCCCTGTATGAAGCCGTTTTTTATTTTCTATGGCCTGGGCCTGCGGGTAGCGATTGCGATTGCATGGACGCTCTCTTTTTTTAATCCAAAATTACGTCGATTGGTCTTGGCGAGACGTGGCCTGCAAACGCGGCTTTCGCTGTTCCGCGAAAATGTTCCGGGCAAGCTGTGGTGGTTCCACGTCGCTTCGGCTGGCGAAATGGAACAAGCCATCCCGCTGATGGAAAAAGTCCGCGCACGCGAAGCCGACTCCGTGATTTTCGTTAGCTTCTTTAGTCCGTCGGCAGAAATGGCCGCGGCAAATGAAATTAAACGGCGCGATGCTGCCACTTTGGCGGTTCCTTGGGATTACGCCGATTACCTGTGCTGGGATCTGTCGGGCCCTGTTCGCAGATATGTAGAGCTACTTAAGCCAGATTATTTTGTCTCGCTACACGCCGAACTTTGGCCGGTGCTTTTTGATCGGTTGGAAAAGGCGAAGGTCGCGATCTCTGTTGGAGCCGTTCACGTCCCCACGCCTCGTTCGATGTCGTGGAGCCGACGAACCTATTGGAAAAGCCTACTGGCCCCGGTCACTCGCATTGCAACGATAGATTCGGAAACTTGTGCCTATCTACAAGAAGCGTTCCCGCGGAAAAATATCCAGATGCTGGGCGATCCTAGAATTGATCGCGTAGTAGAGCGCGCAAGTCGCAATAACGAAATCACCAAAGCCGCGAGTGAAGATTCTCTCGAAGTGCTTCTAGCCAGTGTTGAAGATACAGATTGGAAAGCCATCAAAGATTGGTTGGCCAAGCCGCACGAAACTCGCATCAAACTTTGGATTGTTCCGCACGAGCCCAAAGAAAAAGTCATGGCCCAGATGGAGCAAACACTGGCCCATGCAAAGTTGCTGACCGTTCGGCTTAGCCAGTTAGGTGGCGTGGTGGGCACTGCGTTTACCGCCAATCCAGAGATCGATGCCGTTATCGTCGATAAAGTGGGTGTGTTGGCGGAGCTCTACGCGCGGACTGAATTAGCTTTTGTCGGTGGCAGCTTTCAAACCGCCGTTCACAACGTGCTCGAGCCTGCGGCTTACTCGGTTGCCATCGTGACCGGTCCCCAGATTGAGAAGTCGTGTGAAGCCACGGAAATGCGCAACCAAGGCGCGCTTTTGCAAACGGATTCAGCGGATTCACTAGCGATTGGACTCGATGCTTTGATTGCGAATGAGCGTTACCGCCAAGATCTTGGCCAACGCGCCAAACGCTTCCTCACCGATCGCCAAGGTGCCAGTGAACGTTACGGCACCTGGTTGGGCGAGCTGCAATAATCACGCGTTATAATTATCAAGGCCCTGTCAGCTGTAAGTTAAATAGATTGAGCTCCGGCTGCTGCAGGGCGAGTCCTAAACTAAAAGATCCCAACGCCATTCTCTTTCGAACCGTGTCTGTCCCGACGTTTAGCGCGCGCGCAATGGCGGGAGTGTTTTGCCCTTCGAGCACTCGCATGGTCATAACCTTTCGAACCGAACTATCCATATACGCAATCTGCTTAGCGACTTCCGAGCGAGCAGCGACGACGGGCTGACGTTTGTTCCGCCGACCTCGATTGCCCGCTTCCTCAATCAGCATTTCAACGAGATAAGAGCGCCCCTGAGAGTCGGCTAGCACCGCTTGCACGCGATCTCGGTTGTCGCCGATTAAGCAGTAATAGGGTTTTAAGATACTAATGTCCGCAGCCTCCCCGCCGATAGCTGCATTTAGCTTCACGCGTATGCGATCGATGCGCCCCATCAATGTAGCGGAGGGAATATCCAAGGCTTCGATAATTTCTGGCCGCTCCAGGCCAAACGCGCGCAGAAGAGCGTATTCCCCTTCCGCTTGGCCAAGAGTGAGTTGAAAGGTTTTTACAAAGAGCGCCTCTTTGCCAGCATACAGCTCGTCAAAATCTCTTCTTCGCTCGTAGATCAAACGCAGGTAGGTACGCCGCGCCTCTAAACTATCTAGGTCTAATCGTCGGATGGTTGCCTCGAGGCTCTCTCCTTTGACCCAACCCCCGACAATTTGAATCTCGCCCAGTTCGAAAGGCAAAGGGCCTTCTGCCAGAAGGGTTTCTTTTTTACCGTTGAAATTAACGAGAATAAAAACGCGGTTGTTCGCACTCATGTCCGGCAGGTACGAGAGGTGTGAGCGACGGATGGCTGTGTTTTGCAGCATCTCTTGCACTTTCGTTTCCACATTACCTATCGAATCGTGCACTTGTCGGATATCTACCTGCAGCTTCTGCGCGATTTCTCCATGCGAATCACCCGTCGATAGACCGCGTATCACTCCGAGTTGCCGTGCGCTCAGCGGAATGGGCGGAGTGGAGAGTTCTGAGTAATCCTCCATCGATACAAACGGCGGAACGTAGAGCTGCACCTCACCGACGGCTAACCCTTGGTGCAAACTAAATTGGTTGCCTTGAGTATCGGCAACCCACCGCATGTCACCCAGAGGCATCGGGTAACGTTCTTTCCGGGCCGCATACAGACGCTGTTTGGCTATGACGTAAACCATTGGCAGAAAGGGCCGCGGCGGTGCATCGAGCTGTCTCTGTCGCCGCAGTAGACGATTCATTTCCAGGTAGGTGTCGTGAAAGACTTCCTCGGAAAACTGGGAGTCTTGGCTGCGCCAACTGAGATAGCGCATTAGCTCTAGCTCCATCCAATGGTAGACGAGGGTTTCAGAGAGACTCTCTTCTGAAACAGTAACCGCGTACCGAGCCTTCTGAAGAGCGGCTTCTAATTGTTCTCTGGGACCGCCATGGTCAACGACAAGGACGGAACAGATAGAACGAATGGGATCGGGTAAATAAAGAGCTCCGGCGCGCGAGCTAACAGAACAAAGACTGGCTAAAAACACCGCTAAAAAGAATAGAGTGCGTCGCTGCAGAACCTCTCCCCTGAAACCTGAATAGCCAGCAGTAGCACGGCTGAATGCGCCGTGTCGATAAGCAGGCGAGCGCTACAGGTACCAGTAGCCAAGGTACCGGAATAATGTGTTTTTCCAGTACTCCTGGAAGATTTTAATCATCGCTCCCTCAGAGGGAACGGCAAAGCCAACGATGTCGAAGCCCGGTAGGGCGCGCACAAAGACCGCCAGCGCGCGATCCATATGGTAGTCGCTCGTGACCACCACCACGTGCCGCAATTGCCGCTCGCGCAAAAGCTCGCCGGAATTTTCGGCATTTTGCAGAGTGGAAGTCGATTCGGCATCGAGCACGATCTTGTTCCAGACCTCGTGAATATGAGTCGAAGCATCGCCCTGGCGATTCACCAACTCTGTGAGCGTAATGCCCTTGGCGGTGCCAGAAATAATCAGCACCTGAGAATTGCGTTTGCGTAAAAGCTCGAGGGCTTTAGGAATCCGGCGGTTGTCGCCAGTTAATACGACGATAGCTTCTCGCGGTGGCGCGACACTCGCTAATTGTTCAACACCCAGAAGTGCTTGGTGCGTCCAGTAATTAAAGACCATCCAAAAGCGCAGACCATCGACGATGAAAAAAATGAGAGCCACAAGGGTCAAGTACTTTGCCCATTTTTTCCAAGCTGTTTTCATCAAGTTGCGGTTAGTTGTCGATTTCGAGTGTCATGGTCTTCTCCTTAGCGGCGGGAGAAGAGCCGTCCATGACTCTGATCCTAATAGTCTCTCCCACCTTGCCGCCGGTGACGACAAGAAAACGAGAATTCTCGGCTTCGAAGGAGGCACCCGCTCCGGAGAGAACTTTGTAGCGGTAAGGGGCCACTCCCCCCTCTGTGATAATTTCTATGCGATCATTTGGCAGGACGCTTGGTCGTTCAGTGCGAATGCGAAACATTCCGCTGGTCGTTCCACCAGTCGTTGCGCGATCTCCAGGAGCCGCTTCCTTGTTGCCGCAGCTACCAAAAGGACCCACGCTAAAACAATCATCTTCTCTTCCACAGGAAGTAAGCACGAGAGTGACAACCGCCACCGACAAAATTACCGATAAACACTTTTTCATAACCGCTCCTATTTCGAGACGGCGTACGTCTACCACTTCCCCAAAACCGTCTCAATAGTCTCAACGTAGAGACGAAAAATATCAAATAGTTGTGACTCGACGCTAGAAGCCTGTAGGCAAGCAGATTGCAGTAGAGAGCAGCATGATGAAACAAAACTATTGGACGTCACCGCTACTAACCTCTTCTGAATACGACCAAGCTAAGCTCTATGCCCGCTCGCCCTGGCCCATTCTGATTCAAGGTGAAACGGGTGTCGGCAAAGATTTTTTTGCGCGTTGGGTACATGACCATTCCGCAAATAAAGACGGACCTTATGTGCCAGTGAATTGCGGCGCACTGCCCGCAAATCTCGTCGAGAGCGAGCTCTTTGGATTTGAACGAGGCGCTTTCACGGGCGCGCAAACCTCGAGTTTAGGACTGGTGCGATCAGCAGAACAAGGCACTTTGTTTCTCGACGAAATTGGCGAATTGGATCTGCTCGCGCAAACGAAGCTACTGCGATTTCTCGACACGGGTGAAGTGCGCGCACTCAATTCTCGCAAATCTCAGCACGCGCAAGTGAGGGTCATTGCAGCGAGCCACGTCGATCTCTTAAGCGCCGTGAAACGTGGAAAGTTTCGATTAGATCTTTACGAGCGTCTTTCGGTGCTGTCGCTGCAAATACCGCCTTTGCGGCAGAAGCGCGCATTCATCACAGTCATTGCGGAAAACCTCTTGCGCGCACAAGGGTTTGAGTGGGAACCCGAAGCACTATCGCTTTTGACGCCCTACCCTTGGCCCGGTAACATCCGCCAATTACGAAATGTCTTATTGCGAGCGGCAATTCTAGGAAATGGCCGGGTAGCTCGCAAGGGACTGGGGGCGGTTTTATCCGAGCACCATTGGATCTGGGAAAATACTCAGACCTCGCATGCAACGGGTGTGTCAGACGGATCAAAGCTCTGGGAGATCGAACAAGATGTGGTCCGCAGTCGGCTTCGAAAATTTGGCGGCAACAAAAAAGCAACCGCAGAAGATTTGGGAATTGCTAAGTCGACGCTGCACGAAATGCTTCGGCGTTGGAAAGAGTTCGACGGCCCTGCCGCTACCCCGGCTGTTGCTGGTGCTTTGCCTATTGAGTGCGATAGTCGCGCCCAGCTCAGCGCAAGCGGTGATTCGCCGCACCTGGTTCCTTGAAGAATTGGCTCGGCCACCTCAGGGCACGCTGGATCTCGCTTCTCGTCGACAGTTTGGAGTTTCTGCTGCCACGCTTACGGACTCGATGGCGGGCCGCGTTTCGGCATTGGCATCTCTGGGCTATTTGGAGCTGCAGTTAGACGCTGGCCAAATTTATTTTGGTCTCGCGAATTCAGATGAAGGCAAACAGCTACGTTCTAATCTAGAACCCGAGAAATCATTCTTCGCCTTCGAGCTGGCGCGCTACTTCGTTAATTCAAATGGTTATTATGGCCGCGTGGGGTTGAAATTTATCACCTTCCGCCCTTCTGCTCTGTGGGTTTGGCGCGCAGGTTTGCAAACCGGCGTTACAGCCACACCGTCTAGCCCATGGGACGTCGAGTTTAGCGTCAACTCTGTGGTCTATTTTGTGCACCTGTCAGATGTGGTTTTGGCGTCGCTGCGCACGGGCCGAACGTTTTATTTCGGCGCCGGAGAAAAACAAAGTTTGCAGGTCTCGGGAGGTTTTACTTTCGGCAAGAAGACACGGTTCCTAGAGGGCGAGAGCCTACTGTTTAGCATTGGACCAAGCATTGGATACTCCGCTCCTGGAATGGGAGAGATTTCACTGAGTATTCCATTTCGCGTTTGGATTGATAATGCGCGTTTTGCCAACGGCTCGATTGGCTACCTAAGCGATTTTGATCCGCCGGCCGCGCAAGTAAACTGGACGATGTTTTGGTAGAAGTAGCAATTTAGAGAATTTCAGCAAGCTTACGACGAAGAGCAACCATTTCCATCGCAGCATCTACGGATTCAATTCCTTTGTGGCTATGCTCTCCACCCGAGCGAGCCATCGCCTGAAATTCATCATCCGTCGTCAAAACGCCAAAAATCACCGGTATGTCATACTGCAGCGCCACACGCTGGCAGCCGTAGCTGACTTGATTGCAGACGTGGTCGTAGTGCCCGGTATCGCCGCGAATAACCGCGCCCAGGCAAACGACCGCATCAAATTTTGCACTCTCAGCTAATTTTTGCGCGATAAGTGGGATTTCAACAGCGCCTGGAACCCAAACCACGTGAGTGGATTCGTTGGAGATATCCAATTCCTTCAAGCGATTGAGCGCGCCGTCTAAGAGCCGCAATGTCACTTCGTGATTAAAGCGACTGACAACGATACCTACCCGAAAACTTGTTTTCTCATCTTTAGCGTGGATGACTGGCATAAACTCCTTCCGTAACACTCATGGCAGGTGCTTCCATGCGTAAGCGATATTCAATTAATTGCTCGATGCTAATAAGATCAAAACCGTGCTTTTCGCAAAAAGGAATCAAGTCACTACGTCTGGCCATCGTGCCATCTTCATTTAAAATTTCGCAAATCACAGCTGCTGGCCGCAGTTCTGCAAGCTTGGCTAAATCGACACTGCCTTCGGTTTGGCCGCCGCGTTCCAATACGCCGCCTGCCTTTGCACGAAGGGGGAAAATATGCCCTGGCACTGCTACATCAAGCGGACCAGATTTAGGATCTGTCGCCACTTGAATAGTGCGGCAACGATCCGCAACTGAAATCCCCGTCGTCACTCCGGTCGAAGCTTCAATCGACACGGTAAAAGCGGTGCGAAACGACGAGCGGTTTTCCGATTCGCTGGCCATCAACCGGAGACCCAAGCGATCGATTTCTTCGGGCGCCATGGACAGGCAAATCAATCCGCGGCCAAAACGGGTCATGAAATTAACAAGTTCAGGGGTGGCTTTCTCGGCGGCAAACACCAAGTCGCCCTCGTTTTCCCGATTCTCGTGATCGGTCAATACGACCATGCGGCCTTGGCGAAGTGACTCCAAGGCTTTTTCAATGGCGATTTTTGTCGATTCAAAATTAGACATTCGACTCCCGAATCCAATCTACTCGCTGACCAAGATCTCTCAAAACAGTCTTTACCATCCAATCAAATTCCAAGTTCACTGGCGATAATTTAGCTAGGCTCTTTAAATTCGTCTTCTCTAAAGTGTGCGGAATCAGCATGATGCTAAAACCAGCTGGCGTGACTTCATTCACAGTCAGGCTAACGCCGTTTACCGTGATGCTTCCCTTGGGAATCAGCCACCGATGCATCTGCGGATCGATTTGCCCAAAGCTCATTTTGGTGAATTCGCCGATGGACTCCACGGAAAACACGGTGCCCACTGTATCGACGTGCCCCGTAACCCAATGACCGCCAATGGCATCGCCAAATTTCAGTGCGCGCTCCAGATTCAGCACGGCTCCAACACCGGCCCCGCCTAAATCTGACCTTTCCAAAGTCTCAGGCGAAATCTCCACATCTAAATGCTGCTTGGAGCGATCGGTGGCAGTGAGGCAAACGCCGTTCACGCTAATGCTCTCGCCGGGAACGAGATTTTGAAATTCAGTCTCGATCACCATGATGCGGCCAGCAGACAGTGGCTGCCCCGCAAAGGGCCGCGACTCTAATACGCGCCCAATGTGGTGGACTATGCCGGTAAACATTTATTCCACCTTGCTTCTAACAAGCCATCGCCACCCAAACTCGACCACGTGCTTTGGCTCATGCTGGTGAAGAAATCTTCGGGCAACGCTTCAAACGCCGGCAATGCATCGCTCCCGAGCCAGCGATTGCCTACAAGCATAAACGCGCGATCCATCAGGCCCGCGCGGTAGAGACCTAAGAAACTTTTGCCGCCGGCTTCGAGCCACACATCGTGCAGGCCCTCTTTGCCTAGGTACTCGGCGATAACCTGCAGATCCAAGCCATCTGTCGTCGTGGGCACTGTGACTAATTCCACTCCGGAGCTCTTTAAAGTCTCCAAACGGACCTCATCGGCTTCCATGCCGTGAAACACGGTGAGCTTTTTTGCAGTGCGAATGACTTTCGCAGTCCACGGCAATCGTCCGAGACGATCTAGAACATAAATTCTTTTGGCAGCATTTCCGGATTCCAAACGCGCGTTCAACGAAGGATCATCGGCGAGAATAGTTTGCGCGGTAGTGAGAATAGCGTCGGTATGGAGGCGATGCGCGTGAGTGAATTGGCGGGCTTCATCGCCCGTGATGGGCAAGGGCCTGCCGCCTGCCGCGGCGATTTTGCCATCTAAGCTGACAGCAATTTTAGCGGTAAAGCGCGGTCGTTTGGTTTTCCACCAAAAATCATACGCACTATAAAACTCAGAAACTTCTGGGCACTTGACGTGCGAACAATTCACGCCGGCTTGCTGCAACGCTTGCAATCCCCGGCCGCCCACCTGCGGATTGGGATCCACATAGGCAAAGACGACGTTGGGAATACCGCGAGAGAGAATTAAATCGGTGCATGGCGGGGTTCTGCCGAAATGGCAGCAAGGCTCTAAGGTGACGTAGAGAGTAGAGAGCCGGCAGTCTTCATCCGAAACCGAGCGGAGTGCTTCGACTTCCGCATGTGGCTGTCCGGGGCCTGTGTGATAGCCCGTCGCAACGACTTGGCCGTTTTTAACCAACACGGCGCCTACCGCGGGGTTAGGTGCACAGGATCCTTGGCCTTTTCGGGCCTCGTCTAAAGCAAGTTTTAAGAACGTTTGTTCCACACCCCTGACATAACAAATTCGGAGCTTTTTTGCGAAGTGGGGCTTTCGGTGAGCCATTGGGCCACGTCCCGGCGGTAAACGTCCCAGGTCAGGCCTTGGCGGTCGGAGAGGAGAGCTTGTTGGATTTGCTGCACCAGAATCGGGTTGTCCTGGAGCTTACGAAGCAGTTCGCGCAAGGGCTCGGCCTTGCCAGCGGGAATCTGAAAACCAGTTTTGCCAGCGACAATGCGCTCACTTGCGCCGCAACGATCGGTGCTAATGGGAACCAGGCCGGCCGACATGGCTTGAATCACCGTCTGGCCAAAACCATCTTCCAGCGTAGGCATCACAAACACATCATGATCCGAAACTTCGGCGGCGAGTTTTTCGCCAGAGAGCGGATTTAGATATCTAACGCCCGAGCGCATCGCGCGTTCTAGCCGCGGACGAAAAACTTCTTCGACAGGTCCCAATAGAGTGAGGCGAATATTCTTCAAGCCCTCGCAAGCGTCTAATAAGTAGTGCACGCCTTTGCGAATCGAAATGGAACCAAAATAAATAATATTTAGAACTCCGCCGGTGTAGCGACGGCCGGAAGGGCCAAACAGGCGGGTATCCACTCCTAAGCGTAAAAGTTTCAATTTTTCAGCGGGCACTCCGCGCTGCAAAAACGTGCGACGAGCAAATTCAGAGAGAACGATGATTTCGTCTGCTAATTCGTATTCCTGGCACTCACGCCGGATGACGGCGCGGCGATCTTGCATCGGTACGCCAAATTGCTCGTACTCCTTTTGCAAAACTTCCATCTGGAATTCGATGTGAGAGGAATCGCGAATAACTGCATGGCGAGCAAAGAGTTTCTTCTGCAGCGTCTCTAAACCAAAGGACGACCAGGTGATGAAAGTGCCATCTTTGTCGGCGTGCTTTTGGAGGTTGCGCGCCAAGGCTGCGCCAAAGTTTCTCATCTTGAACTGGTCGGCCCAATTCTCCATTCCCAGCAAACGGCCCGCACGGAAAACCATCTCGGGCCACAGGATGCTGTGCACGCGAGAACGCAACGCGGCTGGAAATTTAGAGCGCGGAAAACTCGTCCATAACGAGCAGTCATGGCCCAGCGCAGCGATTGATTCGAGTAAGTAATCTGAGTGGAAACGGCCGCCAACGGCAATGGTGACTTTAGACTTAGGCGATTGTGAAGGGGGGTGAAGGTCCAAGCTGGTCTAATGTTACAATGCATCTATGCGCATCACTATGCTGGCCGCGTCGGTTGGAAATCCATTCGGCCAAGAACGCGTGTTGGGGCTATCTGTGCAAGCTTTAGCGGGCTTGGGGCATGAGGTGAATATCATCACCGATCGCCGCATCGAGAGCGTGCGCGGGGCTGCGGAGACCCGTGCTATTGCAGGGATGTCGTCGATACAGCCGTTTACTAAGACGGCTGCCGTTAACAATATGCATCACGATCTCGAACAAGCGCTCGATCGCTTTCGCCCCGATCTTATTCACTTCATTGATTTTCTCGACGAGAGAATTTTAGAAACAGCCGCAAAGACTGCGCCTGTCGTGCTCACCGCGCACACTGTCGCTCCCACCTGCCCGGCCAGCACGCGCCAAAGTAGCAAAGTGGTTTGCTGCGAACGCACGAGTGGCTTTGGCTGTTTGATTGGCCATCACCAACACGGTTGCCTGAGTTTTTTAAAATCAGACCTGCATCGCGCGCACGCTATCTACGGTTTCTTACGTCGCAAGAAAGGTTTTCAGAGGCACGTGCAAAAAGTTTTTGCGATTAGTGAGTTTGTAAAAAAGTGCCTGTTAAACGACGGGTGGTCGCCCGAGAAAGTCCAATTAGTACCAAACCCGGTCGAGCATTTAAGCGTTGCGCCGGTTGCCGGAAAAAAGAATGGCCAAATTTTAGTAACCGCTCGCCTAACGGATCTCAAAGGCGTGGACACGGTCTTGCACGCAGTACGGAAATTAAAAACGCCCCATTCTCTTATTATCTGTGGCGACGGACCCAAACGCGCAGATCTAGAAAATCTGGCGCGGGACCTGGAATTAAAGAACGTGCTCTTTGTTGGTAGTCAGCCATTTGAGCGCGTGAAGAAGCTAATGTTGGAATCGAGTATATTCGTACAAGCGAACCGTGGACCCGAAGCGTTTGGAATGGCGTTAGCAGAAGCCATGTCGGCAGGCTGCGCTTGTGTCGTCACCAATGTGCCAGCTCTTAACGAAGTATTGGCAAAAGATTCGAATGGGGTTTTGGTAGAGAGAAATGATCCTGAGAAATTAGCAGCCTCGCTGGAGAGACTGTTACAGGATTCGAAATTATCCGCCCAGATGGGTAGATCGGCTCAGGTAGATATTCAAGCGCGCTATTCTATCGAAGCGCACATCCGAGAAACCTTAGCTGGATACGCTAACGCTTGCAGCGTTAGTGCATCTCCGAGCCGCCAAAGCCTTGCGGCGACATCGAGATAAGTTTCTTGCAATCCCGCTGACCAACCGATTGCGGCTTGCCCTTGCGGATTTCCATGCACTGAACAAAGAAGCGCATATCGCTTTGTTGTTCGCCCGCTACTTCACCTAAGCGCAGATTATTCTTATTCCACTCAATCCACTGATTAAGCGGTACGCCGTGAATCATTTTTTCTTTTTTAGAATCGCGTTTAGCCAAAGCACCTTTGCTTCGAGCTTTGCGCGCGACTTTCTTTGCGGGCTTATCAGCTTCTACTGATTTTGATTCTTGTTCTTTTGAATAGATTGAAGGGAGTCCTTCAGCTTCTGAAGTGCGTCCTGCAATTCCTTCAGACGTTCCATGAGTCGCAACTTTTGGACCGTTGCTTTGATTTCGTTGTTCATTGATCTTGCCCCGGCTGATTTGTGTTTGCGCTTGTTGTAGCTCTAAAGGCGGCAGCTCGGCCTTCTGGAGAAAAAACCAGAATCCAACTACGACTGCTACGAATGTTCCAATAATGAGAGTGTCTTTCATGGTCGCCCGCCTCCGGGAACCCTAAGAATGCAAGGGCACTGCCAGGGGTGCTAGCCGAGAAACCAGCTGGGATCTATTGGACAGAGTGCCGGTTTTTGTCACTGTGCAGCCTTAGAGCGACGTAAAGTGCGCTCAGTAGCGCGACGAGTAACCCCCAGAGCGGTGGCCTGTCGGGAAAAAGGGCTGCGAGTGCAGGCACTTTTACGAGCTCGGGATTAAAAAGCTGGGTGCCCCAGAAGTAAGCGAGAATGCCGAAGCCCAGAATCCATCGCCAGTGCCTCGCTAAACCTGGCGCCAAGCTCTGACCCCACATCCAACAAAGCAACGGAAAGGCCAGCACGTAGCAGTAACGCCAAGCCATAGGTGAACAAACCACCGTCACTGCCGCCGTCAGTGCAAACACCGTAAACTTGTCTTTGATCCTAGAACTAATCGCAAACGCAAAGGCGATTCCCGCTAGCTGAAACAACCACCATAAATTTGGCGACATTCCCCAACTCGCAAAGAGACTGGGCAAGCCATTGTTATCTTCACGCGCGACGTGAATAGGAGTCACCCCACCCGCTTTTGCCCACCAAGCTAAGTGGTCACTTAGTAATCGATCCCACCCCAGAAATAATCCGTACGCGACTGCCAGCGACGCTAACATCGCTACACCGCCCGTTCCGAACTTCCAGAAATCCGTGCTCTGACCACGAGTTCTTAGTATCGGCGGACCAAAAACAATCTGCGTAGGTTTGAAAAAAAGCGAGAACACATACGCCGCACCTGCGGGCACTGCCGCTGTTGCAAACACCGCAGCCATTGCCGCTAGCAGTAAGAGCACATTAAACTGCCCAAAGATCAGTTCCGCGTTGAATGAATTAAACGTGCAACAAAACGCCAAGAAGCCCACCGCGCCTTTGGATACGCCGTCGATCTGGGGCATCCAACTAAGTGTCCAACCGATACAAGCTGCAATCGCAAGCAATGTGAAAAAATCCCAAACCCTCTCTGCATAAAAGCGCGGCAGCATGCTAAGCGGTACAAACGCCAACGTCGTTAGCGGCGGCTTGGTATGCGTGTGATATTCGGCGGTGTCATAAACCAACTCCGCGCTCCGCATGCGAGTCGCAGCGTCGAGCACTAGAGCAAGATCGCCTCGCGATGTCTTTTTAAAAAGCGTGACGTAAAACTGCGACAGGTAAATTGCGCAAAATAAAGCGACGAATAGCCATTTCAAGACTGTGAGAGGCTTCATTTGCGCACCCCACTAAAAATCATCATCGAAGCTAATAGCCCTAAGAGCGGAGGCCGATTGATAAACATCCAATTAAAGAACCAAAGCTTCTCGGTAGTGGGATTAAAAAACTCCGTGCCCCAATAGTAAGCAGCAATAGCCGCCAGCACCCTGAATCGATCCTTTGGCGCATCAAAAAACCTTCTCCACAGTAAAAATACAAACGGCACCGTCAAAACATAAACATGCAACCAAGCCATGGGGGAAACAATCACCGTAATACAACTGGTCCAGGCCAAGGCCTCAAACGCGTTTGCAACCTTGCGACAGGTAAAATACGTGCCCACAAGGCCCAGTACTTGAAAAACCGGCCAGTAACTCGCCGGCATGCCCACGTAGACAAACAAACTAGGCAACCCATAATTATCGGGCCGGCCTAAATGATACGGAGTCACCGCGCCGGTTTGACTGGCCCAGACTCGGAAATGCTCGACCAAAGTTCCGGCCCCATGAAACGCGCAGTACAGAATTGTCGTTAAGAGAACTCCCACCACACCGCTCAGAAACCACCGCACGCGGTGCGCATTAAACCGCGCAATCCACGGCAGATAAATAATTTGAGTCGGCTTAAAGAAAATAGAAAATGCGAATGCGGCTCCGGCTAGCGGCTGGCGTGCGGCGTAAACTGAAATTACAGCTGCCAAGAGCAGCAACAGATTAAATTGCCCGTAGGCAATTTCAGTATTGAGCGGATTAAACGTCGTCAAAAGTACAGCCACTGCCAATTTAGCGCGGCTAATTGATTGCACACCCACTTGCCTGCTCGACCAAGTGAAGAGCCAAACCATGCACCCCACGAGCATCAAGTCCCACAACCGATCGAGCACCGGTGTGGGCAAAAGAGTCAGCGGCGTAAAGACAAAGGTCGCAAGAGGCGATTTAGTATGTGGCAGGTACTCGCTGTAGGGATAGAGCTCCTGGCCCTGTGAAAGTCGCGCGGCTGCGTCGATAACCAGTCCTAAATCCACTCTGCGGTGTGGGGACAAAAGAACTTTGGCAAATTGGGCGACTAGAAGCAGCGCCAGCAACCCAAAAAAGACCCGTCCCAGAATGCGCATTTTATTCGATGGCAGAAATAGCCAGGCGCAAACTCGCTTTGGCCCAATTAAGTGGAGTGATAGGCGATGGCGCAAACCGACGAATGCCATCTGCCAGCACGACGGTGTTGTACGACTCAGGGCATGCCCAAGCTGCCACGCGTTTGCCGTCGGCGCCAATTTCAGGATTACTCTCGGTGCCGCCTGTAACTTGCCCCAACGAGCGGTGCAAGTGGTGCATCCGTTGTTCGGTCAGTTGGCTGCGCTGAGCCTCTGAGAGGTCTCTGCGCTTTAGGAGCTGCGAAATACCGTAAGAAATCCAAGAGTCGAAGAACCACTGCGCTTCTGTACCGCGCAGCATATGCGAGGTGCGTTTCTCAAAATCCGCTGGTGCACTGCAGTCATCTGTCCAGGCATCGGTGCCCTCAAGCCCTGCTTCTTGCACGCCCTTAATCCAGTAATTTCCAGATTGGTACGCATCATTAAAATAGCGTCGCACGCCACGAGGGCCGCAAAGCAAATCCACCGACGATAAAGTCGAAACCAATTGCGAAGTGGTGACTCGCTCCAGTTGGCAAGGTGCTAAAAGATTGAGCAGTGCTGCGTCCGATTTACGAAACTGTAATGAATCCACTTCGTGCGTTGGTGACTCGAAAGGAATCTGCGCATGAATACGCCGGTATCCGTGATCTAGGAGCTTCGAAAGACGGGCAGAATCTCCCAAAACTTCATCGGTATACGAAACGCCCTGCTGCGAAATCGCTGCACGCACGGCTTCCGAAGACTCAAACAGCTTCTTCCACTTTTCTAAACCGTCGGTGACGAGTGCAATACTCGAAGTATTAATCCGCTCGAGCTCTTCCCATGCACCGGCATCGGGCATGTTGAAATATTCAACGCGCTCAAAATACGTCGGCAAACGCGTGAGAAACTTCCAATGAGCAGAGTTCAGTTCCTCAGGTTTTAGCAAACCTGATTCTAAGTATTCCGCGACACTGCTGTAGAAAATCCCCAGCGCGTCGTTCTGTTTGTGATTCCAAAACTGTGGTTCGCCATTTACATGGACATCGCCAAAGGTCTCGCTTCGGCCATCAAAGCGGATATGCAAAACTTCCATCGGGCCCGCTGACCCTTGAATGCACTCAGGGGAGGAAACTACTTTATCCAACCGCGCCAATTGCGCGTCACTACCAAAGTAGTCGAGCAAAGCCACGACCATCGCCTTGGCATCTTGCATGCGGCCCTCAGCTAGCAGAGCTTTAAAGACCCAAACGGTGTCCCTCACCCAAACCGCATCGTAATTAGTCGAATCACGCTCTTCGCTTTCTAACCGGTTAGAGGCTTGGACCAACCCGCGGGGAGTTACTGGGATTTCGAGTGTGTCCTTTAGAAGATTTAGAAGATCGGCCTTTAATGTTTCCGACCAAGGCTTTTGGATAAACGGCATGAGCTTGGCGTTCTGCACCCAAATCGGGCGACCCAAACTGCTTTGACATAAAACTGCTGCGCGGGGTGTAGGGATGTTGTTCGAAGGGCTTTTGGCGTCTGCCATCAGCGCACTTCCAACGGTGCTGCAACCAAGCTTCCGCTTGAAGCAAAGAGGTGGCAGTTACGCGTATCAAATCCCAATTCGATTTCGTTATCGGAATCCGCCTCAGTATTGCCATTCAAGCGCGCTACTATCTGCGCGGAAGGTGCCTTGCCATTTCCGTCGACATTCACGTGCACCAAACTCTGATCGCCCAAGCGCTCAACTGCGTAAATCTTGCCGCGGATCTTAAGAGGCGCATTTGGATCGAGAGTGAAATGCTCAGGGCGTAAACCCACTTCCCAGTTATCCCGATCTTCAATCGAGCTAAGATTCCCGCCTAATCCCAATTTTGCTCCGCCCGGAAGTCCGAGCAAAGGCTTGTCGGAACCATCCATGAAACTGACTGGTATAAAATTCATCGAGGGACTGCCCAAAAATCCGGCCACAAACTTATTTGCTGGGCGATGATAAACATCGAGCGGTGTGCCTTGCTGTTCAATCTGACCAGCACGCAAGACGACGATCTTATCAGCCAACGTCATTGCCTCCACTTGATCATGGGTAACGTAAACAGCCGTTGCACCCATCGATTGACGCAGGCGTGCAATCTCAATGCGCATCTTAGTACGCAACGAGGCATCTAAATTCGAAAGCGGCTCGTCGAACAAAAATACTTTTGGGTTTCTTACCAAAGCGCGGCCCATGGCGACCCGTTGGCGCTGACCACCAGAGAGTTGCTTAGGCTTGCGTTGGAGATAAGGAACGAGTCCCAAAACATCGGCTGCTTTTTGAATCCGGGCTTCTGCTTGGTCTTTTGGAATTTTTAAAGAGGTAAGACCAAAACGTAAGTTCTCATAAACCGTCATGTGCGGATAAAGAGCATACGATTGAAACACCATCGAAACGCCCCGCTTGAACGGAGGCACGTCGTTGACGCGTTCACCAGCGATAATTACATCGCCTTCCGAAGGAGTTTCGAGGCCTGCAATCATGCGCAGCAAAGTGGATTTTCCACAACCGGAAGGTCCGACCAACACCGTTAGTTGGTCGCTTTCCATGCGAACGGAGAGCTTCGAAATAATCTCCGTTTTACCGAATCGCTTTGCGACATTTTGAAGAACTACACTGGCCATTTAGATACCCCTACTATCCCTTCACCGCGCCAGAGGTCAAACCACTGACAATCTGCCTTTGGCAAATGAGCACCAAAAGCACGAGCGGGAGGGTAACGACTACAGAAGCTGCCATGATATGCCCCCACGGCAGTTCGTATTGCGAACTACCACTTAGCATTGCAATGGCGACAGGCACTGTGCGCTTATCGCTCGATAGCGTAAACGTCAGGGCAAACAAAAACTCATTCCAAGCAGCAATAAAAGCGAGCAACCCAGTGGTCGCAATCGCAGGCTTGGCTAGTGGGAGGAATACCTTCCACAGCATCTTCAACGGGCCGCAGCCATCCAAAATCGCGGCTTCTTCGAGCTCCTTGGGCAATGCTTGGAGAAACCCACGCAGCACCCAAACGGTAAATGGCAGCACCAGGCAGAGATAACAAAACGTCAATCCAGCAAGGCTGTTGTAAAGATTGAGGTACCGAATCAATTCAAACATGCCCGAGAGGACCGCGATCTGCGGGAACATCGACACGGAAAGGATCGTCATCAAAATCAGCGCCCTGCCCCGAAACCGCACTCGCGCCAAGGAGAACGACGATAAGAGAGCAATGACGAGCGATAGAATGACTGTCAGGCCCGAAACCACGACGGAATTCACCAGGCTCTGAATAAAACTCTCTTCGCTGAAAAGTTCGATGTAGTTGCGCAAGCTAGGATTAGTTGGAAATAGCTCCACGTTAAAGAGACTGCTGCCGCTCTTAAGACTGGTCACAATCGCCCAATAGAAAGGGAAAACGGCATAAAAAATAATGACCGTGACGATCGCGTAAAACACTATTTTTTCGAATCGGTTCTTCATCTTAAGATTCCCGCTGCGAAGGACGAATCAGCCACAAATAGCCGACCGTGAAAAATCCAATGATCAAAAAGATCAAAACCGAAGCTGCGGACCCGCTGCCGAACTCTTGGAACTCCATCAAGCGCTGACGAGCATAAACGCTCATCGTCGCAGTTCCCTTGGTCGTTCCGGCCATGACATAAACGAGATCGAAAATTCGCAGCGCATCGAGCGAGCGAAAAATCACAGCAATCGAAATGGTGGGCTTAATCAGCGGCAGAGTAATCGCGAAGAAGGTCTTTAACCGTGAGTCACAATCCAATTTGGCGGCTTCGTAAACGTCCTTAGGAACCATTTGCAAGCCTGCCAAAATCAGCAATGCCATAAACGGTGTAGTCTTCCACACGTCGACAAAAATCAAAGCTGCCATGGTAGTCGATGGATTGGCCAACCAGGCGACCGGCTGATCCAATACGCCTAAAAGCACCAGAATATGATTCACGACTCCGTAGATATCGTTAAACATCCACGTCCACATCTTCGCAGAAACTACAGTGGGCACTGCCCAAGGGATCAAAACCGCTGCGCGCAATAAGCCACGGCCGGGGAACGTGCTGTTTAAAACCAGCGCGATGCCCAAACCAAACAGAGTTTCTAATCCGACGGACACGACGCTAAAAACCACCGTGTTCCAAACCGCGGTCCACCAATCGGGATCCGTAAGCACTGTGGTGTAATTGGAAAATCCTACGAATTGGGCTTCATCTAAGGCGAGCAACGACGCGTCGGTAAAGCTAAGCCAGAAGGTGCCGAACAGCGGGCGACCCGCCACGACTAAGAGCGCAATCAATGTCGGCGCTAGAAATATCCATGCCCAAAGCACTCTGGAATAAAGCAGGAAATTCCAAAACCGCTTCATCAGCCCTGGTTCAGGGACTGCGATTAAGGGGGTCGTTTCTGTCGCTTGCACTTAAGGACGCTCCTAAACTTCTTACCAGGCCGTTCTTCCTAGGCCACTACCACTTGCCACCGTTGGAGGTCTTAGCAAGGCGTGCTTCGAGTTTCTTCAAACTCGATTCTGCAGTCTCTGCTTGGGAGAGGACCGCATGCACCGAATTCCAAAATTCCGCGCTTAAGCGATTGTATTTCGTCTTGGTCGGACCAGCTGGACGAGGAACCGCGCTCAAGAACACTTGCTTTAGTTCTTTCAAATGCGGATTGGCTTTCAACACGTCTGCATCGGTATAGAGCGCAACGCGAGTTGGATTGAAGCTGCCTTTGATGGCGCGCATTTTTTGTTGCTCAAATCCGGTGAGGAATTTCGCAAGATCCACAGCTTCTTTTGGATTCTTCGTGTACTTCGAAACGCCGAGCGACCAGCCACCCAGAGTTGCTGCCCGAGGTCCGCCAGTAGAACCGGAAGGCAACGACGTCATGACAACCTTGCCTTTTACAGCGCTGTCTTTGGAATTCAAAAGGGCCCAAGCATAAGGCCAGTTACGCATGAAGATTGATTTGCCAGATTGGAAGATGCCGCGAGCTTCTTCTTCGCTGTAGCTCAAAACGCCTTCTGGCGTGACGGAACCCTTTTTGCCGACCCACGAAGCCACCAAGCCAATGGCTTTTGCAGCTTGTGGATTATTTATCGTAACAGCGCCCTTATCGTCGACAATTGTGCCGCCGCCGGTGCTAGCTATCCATTCCAGTGCGTTGCAGGTCAAACCTTCGTACGCGCGGCCTTGGTAAACAAAGCCCCAGAGCTCGGAGTTACCGATAGCGTGTTCTTTTTCCAAAATGAGTTTCGCGACTTTCCCGAGGTCTTCCCAGGTCTGAGGAACTTTTTGTCCGTATTTCTTGAGCAGGTCAGCGCGGTAGTAGAGAACTCCGCCGTCCATGAACCAAGGCAGCGCCACAACTTTGCCGTCCACTTTATTGCTGTTTAAAGCGCCTGCTACGTGTTCGGACATTTCTTTCTCCGATAAGTACGGAGTAAGATCTAATAAATGAGAAGCCAAGATGCCTGGCCACACCACATCGATTTGGTAGAGATCGACATCCGCAGATCCAGCGCTCAGAAGCTGCTGGTAAAGACCTAAGCGTTCATTGCTATCATTAGGAGTGGAGAGAATTTCCACTCGCTGGCCCGTTTTCTTGGACCATTCGTTCGTGCCTTCAATACACAGGTCGCGTTCGATTCCATTGGAACCGCACGAAACAGTAATTTTCTTGGCAGCGTCCGCATGCGCGGTAACTCCCACCCCTGCTACTAACCCCAGAACCCCAGCCAACAAGAAATTTCGCAACTGTCTCACGTCCGCCTCCAATAAAAACCAGCGCCGGGTAAAACCGAACCGCATCCCTAATGATTTGCTTTTTTCGCCTCCGAGTTAGCTAACATCAAGACCTTTTGACTACAAGGCAACTCCAGGTCCAGGTGCTCCCGATCGCTTACGTCCTTGAGCCGCGCAAAGAAATCACGCGCCGTTTCACTCTGCATCGCCGTCGAAAGCCGCAACAGGCTCAGCCCATGGATATGAGAGTAATCTCGTACGACGCGTTCCATTCGGCCAAGGGCTTCTGGATTGTAAACATTGCCTTCTAAGGCGTTTTCTAAATAAAGCGGAACCTTGTGCTCGCGGCCCAGCAGCGCATACGCGCGGACCAAATCTCTGGCGCCCGAACGAGCTTGGTGCTGGCGCCCCTCGCCAGAGTGGATACAGTTGTTGCACTGGCCAAAATGACCGCTGTCCATATCCATGCACGGAGCTCGGCAACTATCGATTTCCGCGCAGGTAAAAATGCCGACCCAATCCGAACGCTGGCGCAGCGGAACCAAGACGTCAGTGAAAATTTGGTTTAGCCCAGCACCCAGTTCAGGTGCCCATTGTTTAGGCTGCCAAGCGTGCGGCGAGGCCTGGCCATTCTTGTGCGCCCCGCGGGTGGTAGTGAGGCCCGCAGTCAACAGAGGCAATCTATCTTGCCACTGCCAGTGTACTCCGCCGGTTTTCATGGCGAGCCGCTTTTTATTAAGTGCACTCCCTTTGGCGTGGAAAATATCCGTCGCGACATTGCCCAGCTTCAGTCCCGCTTTTAGCAATGCCGAATGATACCAATCAAAAAAGTCCTGTCCCATCGCGCTGTATTGGCGATGGTTCGAAAAGAACTCGCTTACCTCAGCGTGGTTTTTTAACACCACCGCTGCCGCAAAAGATTTGAAAGCAAACGGCAGTTCCGGAGTCGACCAGGCAGAGTTGAGTTCCTCAATGGTTTTATATTTTTCTTCAAGCCATTTTTGAAAATCCGCTACCGCAGCGGTTGAACAATGCTGAAGCACTCCGCGTCCGGGGAACTCCGCTTCAGAAGCCGCCCCCGGAGGCGGCTTAGCGCGGTCGTGGCTGTGGTAGGCGGGGTAAACCAATTCGCCCGCAGGTCCCATTCCGATCACCAGTTTCGAGATTATCTCGATCATGTTGATGCCGTTGGGGTGATCGTGATCCTTAAAATTGAGTGGGTTACTAAGGAAGTCTAGGAACCCATGATAAAAATCCTGTATGTCGGGCATTAAGCCATCTAGGCCCCAAGGTGAAATCGCCTCGGTATTCACGTTGCCGTACTCGCTTACATAGCCCCAGCCATTTTTAATGATCTTCGAAACCACAAAACTCGGAAGGCTAATGGAGGCACCGCGGTCATTCACATTCCCACCGTAACGGTGCTTAGAGAGAATCGGAGCGAGCTTTAAACCTTTGTCATGAATGAGTTTGAAGAGCTTAACGTAGTAGCTCCAATCGAAAGACGAAGGGCTGCGTCCTTCGGCAATGTGCGCGAGTCCCCACCAAACATCGACGGAGATAGTTTCAACTCCATTGCGTTTAGCGATTTCCAGGAGCCCGGCTAAGTTGGACCACTCTGTGGCTCCCTCCCAATCTTCGCTGCGCGGATCGGCGACGAGTGGCGGCCCTAGCACCATGATCTCGAGAACGCCTTTCGCGGACATCCTATACAGAACCGTGTCGGTGTCTTTGGGGTCGGCTCCAAACGTGAGTACGCTTGAAACAAACAAACAGAAAATCACCGAGATGATGGAAATACTTTTCTTCATCTAATTCGTGTCGAACGCGTCTAGTTGTCGAAAAACCTGTTCAATTCAAACTTGCGAATTAGGAAGAGTACGCCTCAAAAAATGAATACACGTACCCCGCCCCTCCAAAACCTGAGGCCGTGGTACCACGCGTTTTCAAGAAACGTAAAGTTCATCTTGTTTAATTCCTGAACAATTACGACAAGATGATGGCTGGATAGGCTTGAAAAAATCTTGACAGAAAGAAAAAGCGGCTAGCTAAAGCAGCGTCTGCTACAGCCCTTCACGACACCACTTCCACAAGCGATGCGCGTCTTCTTGAGGATCGTTAACAAGCATTGGCTCCGCAAACTCAATGCTGGCCTGCATTCCCTCACGAAGACTCGCGAGCTTCCAAAGATGACTCACAAACAGATCACTGCCGATATAAGCGGCCGTTCTCATCTGCTCAGGGTTTGAACCATAACGAATACGAAACGGCTGAATTGGAAATCCATACCTCTTCGCAATTACGAACGCTCCCCAGCGCCACGGTTTTTGCTCGTCTACGGTAGTTGTGCCTGAAGGAAAAATCGCGACGCTCTGACCATCGTTCGCAATTCGCGGCGCAACCGCATCTGCCGCGTTCTTGCGCGACTCGCGGCAATCGCGATCGACAAAAACAGTTCCCACACTCCGCATGGCGTCGCCAAAGAGAGGCCAGCTCGCCAATTGTTTCTTCCCAATAAAAACAACGGGCGATAGCG
>Ga0163144_10001758_pt1 | contig 50691 bp, 48 predicted proteins | sample OliLak19BULKMAT1_FD_123175 | JGI IMG/M metagenome (GOLD analysis project Ga0163144, IMG submission 123175) | Freshwater microbial mat bacterial communities from Lake Vanda, McMurdo Dry Valleys, Antarctica - Oligotrophic Lake LV.19.BULKMAT1 | ecosystem: Environmental > Aquatic > Freshwater >... | reverse complement strand
ATTGATCAACGAAAAACCGAGGAAAATCCTCGGCTATCGTACCGCTTTTGAAGTAGCCCTCTCAGCTGGTATTATTACAAATATTAATAGTGAGAGTGTCCTAATTGAGATGGGAATTTAGGTGGCTTCGCATCGCGATATGGTAGCAGAAGATTGTTATTTATTCAATTCTTCTTCACCAAATTTTTTTAATGAAACCTCATCTCCTGACTCTGTGGCTACTTGCTCCAAAGGAGCCGTAAAAATACTCGGCACTGGAGTTTTTTTAGCACGCCGGGTAAAAAGTGGGCTTTTGCGCTTCGCATGTTTTTCACGATAACTAATGACTGCGATAGTAAGTGCGATCACAATAAAAAATGGTTCTTTCCAAGAGCTTGGAATAGAAATAAAAGGAGTAGCAAGCACTGCAAGAACTCCCGCTAAAATAGTAATGAGGTTTTTCTGCATAGAATTTAGTCTAGATTATTTTAGCATCCCGAAACCAGCACCACAAACTCTCCTTTCTGTTTTTGTGGGTTCTCTTCTAAATATTTTTTCACCGCAGAAGCATTTCCTGAAATTATTTCTTCAAATATTTTGGTGAGCTCCTTTGCCACTACCACAGTCCGATTCTCCTCAAGCACTTTTCCAAGACTTTCAAGTGTCTTCATCACGCGATGGGGGGACTCGTAAAATACTGTTGTCCGTTTATTCTCAGCTATTTCTTTAAACAATGTCTCTCTCCCTTTTTTATGTGGCAGAAATCCTAAGAATAAAAATTGATCGGCGGTGAGCCCCGATATAGAGAGCGCACTTACTACAGCGCTCGGTCCTGGAATAACTTCCACTCTGTATCCTGCCTTACGAACTGAGGAAATGAATCTCGCTCCTGGGTCAGAAAGTGTTGGAGTTCCTGCATCAGTCACTAGTGCGATACTTTTATACTCACCAAAAAGCTCTGTGATATTTTCCGCCACCTCACCCTCGACGTTTGCGTCGAGGCGCTTAAGCGAAGTGGTAATATCGTACTTTGCCAAAAGTTTTTTAGTGACTCGAGTGTCTTCACAAAGCACCACATCCGCTTCTTTAAGTATGCGAAGTGCCCGAAGAGTGATATCTTCCAAGTTTCCTATAGGAGTTCCCACCACAAAGAGAGTGCCTTCGTTCATCTGCCAAAATTAGCACATACAAAATGAATTGACCACAAGTTAAATTTTCACGTATAGGATGAGTCCTGTTCTTTGGAGGCACCAATACAAGCCAACACCTCACGCACCTTCGATGCGAAAGTGCATAAATTGGCTGAAATCACGGTTTTTTTCGGGGGTACAAAAAGCTTCCCGCGATGGGAAGAAATCCTCGAGGAGATCGCTTTGAGCCATGGCGTTTTCTTCAACCTCGCCTCAAACTTTTTCTTCCCTGCGTCACACAACTACAAGAAAGTTCAGCAACACTTACCGAGGAAGAAACTTAGGGAGTTCCACTCGACCCAGGCGCCCACAACAGGCGCCTATTTTTTTTAAATAATTATTTCACTCCCTTATTCCCCATTCCATTTTCTACACCCCTCACAACATTTAATCTAACAGTCTTAAGAATTTGAGAATAGTTATTCCACGAAAAGTGAGTTTATGCCGAACAAAATTACCATCATGTCGCTTCATCAGTAGCCCGGCAATAGTTAAGCGTTGTATGTGGCTCGATGTATTGTTAAAATTTGTTTTGATAGCTTTCGAAATTTCTTCAACTGAAAGTTCCGGCTTTTTATGGAGCAAATCAAGAATCCACAATCGCCGATGATGGGCAATTCCTTTTACAATTGTTTCCATCTTCCTTGAGTTCATAATCTAAGACTATCACACTCTCCTCATCTATACTACTATTCCATGGAATAGTAGTATAGATGAGGATTAAAACTATTGAAAGAAAAAAGACACTTGTAAACTAACTTAATAAGGTCTCTCCTACTTTGTAGATATCTCCCGCTCCCATAGTCATAATAAGAGCTTCTCGATTAGAGCTTTTTCTGAGCTCTTCTTCTATTTGTTTAAAATCGGAAATATTTTGGGCTCCTCCACCCCGCTTATTTATTTCCTCCGCTAGAATTTTTGAGGAAACACTTTCATCTTTTTTTTCTCGTGCTGCGTAGATATCTGCGAGTATCACTTTATCAGCACATAACAAGCTTTCTGCAAAATCATTACATAAAAGTTTTGTTCTACTATAGAGATGTGGTTGAAAGGCGAGTATTATTTTTTTATCAGGGAAACGTTCGCGCGTTGCAAGAAGTGTCGCTCGTACTTCACTTGGGTGATGCGCATAGTCATCGTACACAAGAGCTCCTTCTTTTGTTTTTCCTTTGTATTCAAACCGTCGCCAGGTACCACTAAAATTCTGCAGTGAAGCATCCACTTTCTCCTTTGGTATATCCAACACCTCTGCTACTGCCAAAACCGCCCCAGCATTCTTTCTATTATGTTCTCCTGGCACTTTTAGTTGCATATCTTTTTCTACATAAAGACTGTAGTCAATCACTTTACATTTCACTCCCCTACTTACCTCCTCACTATGAACACTCCCTTTATCTAAGAAAAGATAACCATCTTCAGGGATTTTATGAGCCAGCTCAAAAAATGCACTTTCAATATCTTCTATGTTTTTATAATAGTCCAAGTGGTCTCCATCTATATTAAGTATCACCAAAATCTTCGGAGTGAAGTTTAAGAAGTGCCTCATATATTCATCTGCCTCTACTACAAAATACTTGCTCCTCCCCGCTTTAAAATTACTTTTTGTTTTTACTCGTATTGAGCCTACTACTACCGTCGGGTCAAGCCCCGCATCTTCGAGCACATCAGCAAGCATTGCGGTCGTTGTCGTCTTCCCGTGGGCCCCTGAAACTGCGATAAGGTAATACTCGCTCGCCACTTTTCCGAGCGCTTCAAAATATGAGAGTACTGGCACGCTGCGCGTTTTTGCCTCAGCGAGGATTTGCGGATTATTCGTAAGCCAGGCATCACTATAGATATAAAGATCCGCTTGTGGAAGATTTTTTGGATCTAAATTAAGTGAGATACTGACGCCCCTCTCTCGCAATCCATTTAGTGTCTCTCTGCTCTCACTATCATTCGTCCCGGATATTTCCTTCTCTTGATGGAGCATAAGTCGAGCAAGCGCAGAAATACCTACTCCCCCAATCCCAATAAAATGCACCCTCTTTGCCCCGAGTACTACCGAGGAATTAATTTTTTCTAAATCAATATCTTTCATATTAATTTTCTAACCCATTTATTAAACTGATCTCCTCTATCATATTCATTTTTGAAAAGTCCGAAAGAAGCAAAAGCGGGACTCATCAAAACAATATCTCCCTTTTCTGCCGCCTCGTATGCTTCTGCTATTGCGTCTTTCATAGAGCTGTACTCAACTGCCGGAGTTTTAAGTTTGCCCCAAAGAGGTTTTATTCGCTCTGTCCCAGTCCCTGAAAGTAGGATACCAAGCTTGCAATACTTTGGAATAAGCGTAAGAAGCCCGCTCATATCAAGTCCCTTATCACTCCCACCCATTATTAAAATAATATTCTTCTTGCCGAACCGCCTCGGGCCTAAAGCCTTCAAAGCTGCCACTGTCGCATCCGGCGTCGTCGCCGTCGTATCATTGTAAAAAGGAACTTTTTTGACTGTTTTTACGAGCTCAAGGCGCCCAGGAACCCCCTGAAAGCTCTTTAAAGCCCTCTTAAGCAAAGTATCCTTAATACCTATAGATTTGGCTACATCTAGCGCCAAAAGGGCATTATAGACATTGTGTTCCCCTGGTATAGATAGGCTCCATCCTGCCGGCAGTTTCGCCTTTGGAGTAACTATTTTACTCTTAATACCCTTAGTCCAAGTACTTATAAAAGGTACTACCTGCTTGCCCACCACCAATAAATCTCCTTCTTTTTGATAGCGGAAAATACTGGCCTTATCGTTGAAATAATCTTCCAAACTATTTTTATAATAGTTCATATGATCCATTAGAAATGTAGTGAAAACACTTATGTATGGGCTTATCTTGGAATCACCGAAGCCCTGTAGCTGCCACGAATCGAGCTCAAAAAGTGCGTAGTCTGCATTCTTTGCTTTCGGCAAAAGCGCGAGTGTTGAAACACCGAGTACATTGCCCCCTAGTAATACTTTCTTTTTTGCGAGAGTGAGTATGTGAAAAAGTAAATGTGTCACCGTCGACTTCCCACGAGTACCCGTGATTCCAATAACAGGAATGCCGGCAATCTTAGCAAAAAGTGAAGCACTCATTTCAACTGGAATATTATGTTTTTTTGCTTCAGCAATTTCGGGAGAATCGAGAGGAGTGCCCGCACCCTTTAACACAAAGTCACAATTTCTAAAATCTTCTAAATCATACTTTCCAAATTTGAAACGGATATTTTTATATTTCTTAAGCTTATCGACCGATAGTTGCATCACTTCCTGCGGAGCATTATCTACCACTAAAACATCTGCCCCACACTTTGCTAAAAAAGCTGCGTCTCCCACCCCACGACCTAAAAGTCCAATACGCATCAAAGTAACTTTCTTACCTCTAAAATAGTCTTTGTAATTAGTCATGTTGTAAATACGCTACCCAATAAAAACGCTTATAGCTTCGGTTATTATACTGCGCATAGTGACTCACCCGCTCAAGTTTTATAATAGTAAAATACTTTCCATACAACTCTTTAAAATCTTCTTCAGAAAAGACTCGTTCAGTAAGCCCCATCCCCGGCATCACGTAAGTATCTTTTTCTCTCCCAGGAAACATCTTGATAAGCTCTTTGGCATTCTGATCACCCTCTTTAGCAAGTGCTCGCATAAAAAAGTATCCCTCTTTCTTTAGTACCCGAGACACCTCCTTAAGATATATGTCTCGCTCACCTTCATTGAGCGAGTTCGAAGACATAATATCGAGCACTAAATCTTGTGATGCATTCTCGAGTGGGTATGCTTCTCCTATATTTTGCTTTTTGAAAACTATTTTTTCATTCGCCTTTTCTGCATTTTCTTTTGCAATATCAAGCGCGGCTTGAGAGAGCTCGAAACCTGTTACTTTCATACCTTTTGATGCAAGATACAAAGAATTTCTCCCCGTTCCGGACCCAAGATCGAGAGCTACCCATCCCTCATTAAGAAATTTTTGCTTTCTTAAGTAACGGAGAAAAACCACCAAATCAGTACGTGGCTTTCCTCCTAAAGTAAGGAGTAGAGGATTGCGATATTCCCTCTCCCAAACATCAGCGTTTAACGACATTTTTTTAGCTTAGCACATTCACCCCAAAGCTTCCTTCTTCAAAAAATTCTTCTGCTTTAGTTATAAAAAATGGAGAATCTTTAGAGATAATGAGCCGCATACTACCATTTTTCGAAGTGCTTTCTCCAAAACGAGACACCACCTCTTCAGCTACTACCTCCGCCGGATCAAAGATCTTTGCGCTTCCTATCTTTTCTTCAAAAAGAGTACGAATGAGAGGAAAATGGGTGCAAGCAAGAATGAGAGTATCGTACTTGCCTATTCTTTTTTCGAGTGCTTCATTAAGCATTGCTCGTATAGCAGGTTCTGAAGTCCCTCCTTCAATTGCGCCTGCTAAATGTGGAAGTGCTATTGCTTCAATATCCATACCTAAGGCCCCAAACCCATTTTGATAAATCCCACTTCGAACAGTGGCAGATGTTCCAATGAGTAACACTCGTTCACTTCTTCTCCCACGAAACGCGCGTACCGTAGGACCGACCATTTCCACAATATCAAAAGGTTTAATATCCAAAATATCAAACATTGGCATCACAATATTTGCCGAGACACTATTACAAGCCGAAACTATTTGGGTCGCCCCTTCTTTGAGTAATCGCTGAAAGCCAAAAACCGTAAGAGCCCCGAGCTCTTCTGGAGTACGGTTACCATAAGGAGCGTTTTGCAGGTCACCAAAATAGACTATGTCCGCGCGAGGCATCCTCGCGCGGATTTCTCTTAGCACAGTTAGCCCACCACTCCCAGAATCAAATACCCCGATCATTCTACATTAATTTTTGCCCGTCTGAATTTTCTGGTAACCCGTCCATTCTTTTCGTATCCTCCTCTACTACAGAATCTCCCTGCTTAGGAAATACCCCTCCTGACTTCTCTTGCCCTTTTAAAACAAGGTCGATAGCCGTTGAATAATACTCAATTTCATTCTTAAGCCACTCCAAACGCATTTTTGCAAAATAAACTTTTTTTCTGGAAATTGCCTTTACACCATCAGACCAATTTTGAACAACTAAGCCTTTTTCCTGTTTAGCAATTTGATCTACCTGTACCTCAAGCTCAGCCTTGTATACTTCTAACAAGCTAGCTCCTTCCGTAAGTGCTTGTTCATCTCCATTATTAATTGCTTTAAACCAAATACCTGACTGCTCGTCTATCCACTGTTTATCCGGATCGACTATGATCTCGGGTTTTATACTTGCTTCGATTTTCTTCTCAGCGATACTCCCCAAGGCCCCAGCTGTTCCAGCAGCAACGGCGCCACCCAAAATACTTCCAAGGAAGCCTCGACGTGACGGCTTCACAAGATTTCCATTCTTTTTTTCTTCTTCTGGTAAAAGTGGCGCTCCTTCCATAATGATTTTACATAATGACTACGCAGCCTGTGCGTGACGGTGTGCCAACTTCTCATAGACGTTTATATACGCCAACATCGAGAGTGGAAGGGTAAAAAGAAGCCCAATACCAAATGCCAATGCTCCGAGTAAATTCACGAGTACAGTGACAATAACAAAACCAAAAATCTGCCAGGTTTGCCCCCTGGTTGCATTCCAACTAAGCGAGATAGCTTCAAGTGGTCCCACGTGCTTATCCACCACAAAAATCTTAGTGAGAGAAAGGCGCATTGCGATATAAAGCCCAGGGAGAATGAAAGCAATAAGTCCAATAAAAACAAAGAGTCCGGAAAGAATAGTACTGAGTACAAATGGAACAAAACGGTCCTCACCGTCAAAAATATTTCGTAAATGTACCGTCTCATGGCGACTTACTTTTAGATAAATCTTAGTAAGTCCAATACTGAGAAGTGCGATAATAATCGCCCCAATAAGCCAAACTACCATTCCCATCAAAGATTGAGTGAGAGTTGGTACTCCATCAGCGTAGGTGTAATAGTGATTCATCCCCCAGTCATTGCCTTGCATCATCATTCCTCCACGATCCCATTCTCCAGCAGTAAAACTCTGGTTAAAACTTTGAGACATGTCTCTCTCCCATTGCCCATGAGCGTGCGGATTTACAATATTGTACATAAAGCAAAATCCCCAATAAAGAAGCCCGACAAAGGCGAACGAGCCTGCGAGGAGTTCAAATTTCTTTTTGAGAACATTCCAGGCCTCTTTAAAGGATTCGACTGTCGAAAATGTAGTGTGATGCATAAAAATATAAACGCTTAATAAGTACCTTTATTGTATCCTATGTTGAATATTTAACATCCACAGTTTTGCGCACGCGAAAGATTTCATTTCGACCGCTCGAGTGAGAAAGCGATGAAGAGGAGCTTTCGCAAGACTTTTTGAGGTATTTTTAGTTTTATTTAACTTCCTTTGTGCGCGCGGAAAGATTCGAACTTTCGACCGCTCGAGTATCAGTCGAGTGCTCTACCAACTGAGCTACGCGCGCACAAAAGAAACTATTCCACATAAAACTTAAAATATCCAAAAAGTGGACAGCTCCTGTAAGGAGTCAGTCAGGGCTAAACGTGTATAAGCATGACCCGCCACGGTGTGGCTTGAAAGGCACTATAGCAAAAAAGCTTTATTTTCTCAATCTTATTGGAAACTAAGACCCCCTCAAGGCTTTCGCCTTGAGGGGGTCTTTACCATTCCTTATTTCGTTCCGTTTTCCCTCCACTCTTCTAGCAAAAGAGAGCAGATGTTAACTCGCTAAAAACGAGAATCTCAACTTACAGTTCCGAGATTAACACTGACTATGAAAATAGTATCGACGCGATAAATCACTAGCGCACAACGGCTCTAGCAACATTTTTTTCTCTTGAAATAATCCACGAACAGCTTCCGCTACCCGTGCCTTGTTACGACTTACTCCCTGTCACCGAATTTACCGTGGGCCGACATACGTCGGACTTCGGGTACTCCCGGCTCCCTTGAGTTGACGGGCGGTGAGTACAAGACTTGAGAACGTATTCACCGCGGTATAGCTGACCCGCGATTACTAGCGATTCCGGCTTCATGGAGTCGAGTTGCAGACTCCAATCCGAACTGGGCATACGTTTATAAAGATTTGCTCAGGGTCGCCCCGTCGCGTCTCGTTGTCATATGCATTGTATCACGTGTGTAGCCCAGGGTATCAGAGGGACATGCTGACCTGGCGTCATCCTCGCCTTCCTCCCCCGTAACTGAGCGCGAAGCGCACAGGCATTAGGCTCTCGGCAGTAGGAATTTAGAAAAAATCTAAAGCCTAATGCCTAAATAGCTAAAACCTGCGCACGTCTCGTGCGCACTTACGGGGGCAGTCTCGCCTGACACTTGTAACAGGCAATAAGGGTTGCGTTCGTTAGCCCACTGAAGGGAACAGCTCAAACCACGAACTGACGACGGCCATGCATCACCTGTCCAACCGTCCTTGCGGACGCACTAAGTTTCCCTAATGCTTCGTTTGGATTTCTAACCCTGGTGAGGTTCTTCGTTTGGCGTCGAATTAAACCACATGATCCACCGCTTGTGCAAGTCCCCGTCTATTCCTTTGAGTTTTAGCCTTGCGACCGTACTACCCAGGCGCTTCTCTTAACGCGTTAGCTTCGCCACTCAGAGGGTCGATACTCCGAATAGCTAGAGAAGATCGTTTAGGGCGTGGACTACTGGGGTATCTAATCCCATTCGCTACCCACGCTTTCGTATCTCAGCGTCAGGAATGTGCCAGTATGTTGCCTTCGCATTCGGTGTTCCCCATAATATCAACGGATTTCACCCCTACACTATGAGTTCCACATACCTCTCACATCCTCGAGCTTTGCCGTTTCTCCCGCAGATCTAGAGTTAAGCTCTAGGTTTTAACGGAAGACTAACAATGCCGCCTACATACCCTTTACGCCCAATAATTCCGGATAACGCTTGGGGCTCTCGTATTACCGCTTCTGCTGGCACGAGATTTGAAGCCCCTTATTCATGAGGTAACGTCAATAATTTCCTCCCTCATAAAAGATGTTTACGTCCCGAAGGACTTCATCCATCACGCGGCGTCGCTCCGTCAGGCTTGCGCCCATTGCGGAATATTCTCGACTGCAGCCACCCGTAGGTGTATGGACCGTGTCTCAGTTCCATCGGTGGAGGTCAGCCTCTCAGCTCTCCTAAGCGTCATAGCCTTGGTAGGCCATTACCCTACCAACTAGCTGATACTGCGCAGGCCGCTCCGAAAGCGATAAATCTTTACTAGCTACATCTCGCCACGCTCGATGTACAATTTTCAATTTTGCAATTTAAAATCAATGTGTAATGTCCAAATCTTAAATGTTTTAAACATTTTAATTTTTGCTTGATTTTAAATTTTGAATTTGTATCGAATGCAATGAGATGCAGCCAGACTATCAGGAATTACCTCACCTTTCGGTGAGCTATGCCTGACTCTCGGGTGCGTTCCTACGTATTACTACCTCGTCTGCCGGTTGCCCAAATTATTGCTAATAGAGCCCCCTTGACTTGCATGCCTAATCCACGCCGCCAGCGTTCATCCTGAGCTAGGATCAAACTCTAAAAATAAAGAAAACGGAACTAAATAAAGAATGGTATCTTTATCGTTTCGAATCAAAATCGTTGTTTGTAGAAAGAAAATCAGTCTACGATCCTATACTGACCCGTCTAAATTTCTTAGAAATTTTAGCGGGATTACACTCTCCTGCTGAAGGAATTACTCTCTGCAGGATGAGTTTGGAGACTTGCGTTGCCCCGGAGCACAAAGCGCTTCGAGGCGTCTCTTAACCCTAAAAAACCGGTGGGGTTCCTTAGGGCGTCTTGTACCTTGAAAGCCTTACGGTTTTCAAGGTTTTTATTATTTCAAGTTTTCAAACAACAGGCCCCGACCTAATCGGGACATTGGGGAATTATACTCAGAAAAAGGTCCGAGTCAACCCCGTTAGAAACAGGGTGCGGTTGGGACACAAATAACGAATAGAGCAAGTAAAATAAGGCCTAAATTAAAACAACCCGAGCAAAATAATTCCTGGGAACCGCAGTTTCTAACAGGGTCAAGCTCGCAAAGAATGTGGACTTAACGCAGAATTACGCTAATAATTAATGCTATTGTCCATTTTTTAAGCGGTGAATTTATTATGTTCATATATTTATTTTAACCGCCACCAACAATCATCACTGCCACTGGGAAACTTCACCGCGAGCAAATTCAATGGCGTCTAGGCTTGTATACATCTCAGCTGGGTCTCCCCCCATCTCCTTTACACCTTCTGCATGGCCTTCCCAACGAGCTCCTAATAATTCTAATGCTCTATCAATAACTTCTGGCGTTAGAGAATTTATATAATCATCTACCTTTTTTCTTTCTTCTCCCCACATAGCCAAAGGATGATTATCTACCCCCTGTGCAGCTAACCACGCTTCGCCTAATTGCCCGTAGACAACACTAAAAACATGATCTCTACTTGTCGCCCTTTCAATATTCTTGGTATTACCTGCTTTTTCCATAGACTCAATCCCTCTTTTTAAATACCCACCACTGACAAGTTCCACAAGCTTATTTTTTGGCTTTTCAATACTTGGCTCACCTTTTGGTACACTATCAAATCCCATATTTTCATCTCTAATTTTTAATACCTCAATTTTACCCCCCCCTATAAAAACACAAGCGAAGCCCCTAGTTTTACTTCAAAACTAGGTGGTTTGCTCTTGCAATCATAAATCATAAATCCCCCTACCTCTTCTCAAACACCTTATGCTCCAACTTTTTTACTCGATAGGCTAAAGCACCATAATCGTGATGAACCACTTTTATATGTCGCTCCATCGAATCTTCAATATTTTCTTCAAGTTTTTTTATATCACTTCTTAACTCAGTTCCTAGTGAATCAATCTTATTATCTAGTGCAACAAAACCTTTCTGCACCATAATTGCTAGTTCATCGGTAGTTATGCTTTTTTCTTTTTTAGCGGACTTTTTTACCATAACCCCATTATTCCACCTACCTCAACTAGTATCAAAATAACCCCTTACTCAAAGGAGTACGTGCGTGAAAGACTGTCTGTCTGTAAAAATTCCTATTCCCCACCTACATTATATTTATGCTATAGCGTGAAGATAAAGTAGGTGAGGTTTTGTATATTATGTCGATTTTTTATAAAAAAAGGCTCGGCGGGTTGCCGAGCCTTTCCGAGTGCTCCATGATTGGCGCTAGTCCTGCCCTACCCCATCGGGGTTAAGGCGTGCACGGGTTACAGTCGCATCTTGTCCAGGGAAACTTGTTTCCCTGGCATTCGCCTGTACCGTTTTTAAAAAAAAATTCTTTTTTTGTTGCTGAGCTGGGTTAGGCTTGGCAAGCCCCTCGCTTTCGCACATGATACCCCCAAAAGATCACCGGAAGTCCCGAATTTCATTATACTCCTAAACAAGCTAGTACAACAAAAAACACCCTCAGGTGTCTCGGGTGTGTTTTTTGTTGGAAAGGTTGTTTATTTCTTCAATTGCTTTTTAGCTTGCCATCTCTCTACAGTAACGAGGAGCGGAGAGGCTAAAAATACTGAGGAATACGTTCCTGCGATGATCCCCACAAGAAGTGCAAGAGAGAACCAGCGAGTCGCATCACTGCCAAAAATGTATAGAGCAAGAAGGGTTATGAGAGTCGTGAGTGAAGTGTTGATCGATCGAGTAAAAGTCTGCGAGACACTCTTTCCTACTGTCTCCTCAAACGTTTCCTTCTGGCGACGTTCGTTATTCTTACGGAGATTTTCGCGTACTCGATCAAAAACCACAATCGTGTCGTGGATGGAGAAACCTAAGATAACAAGAAGAGCGGTCACAAAGAGTGAGTCCACCTCAGCTCCCTTAAAATGTCCGAGAAGCGCAAAGACCCCAGTAGGCACGACAACATCATGAATGAGGGCGATAATAGCGATGATGCCATACTTCCATGAAGCAACAGGTTCTGAAATTTTGCGAAAAGCAAAAGTAATAAAGATAACAATAACAAGGATGACTAATAAAAGTGAAATGAGTGCTTTACTTTTAAGTTCTTTTCCGAGAGTTGGGCCAACTGAATCAAAACGCTTCACTTCCCCTACCCACCTGCCACCATTTGAAATCGCCGAGAGCGCACTCTGTCGTTCCACCTCACTCAAGTGGGGCGTACGGATAATGTAGCCATCTAATCCTGCTTCACGCACTGAGTACCCAGTAATTCCTGAGGAAGCAAGGCCCTCCTTCATCTCTTCAAGTGTAGGCATGGTCCCTGTATAGCGAACATCAATAATTGACCCGCCCTTAAAGTCAATACCGTACGTCAATCCGTAGAAGAAAAGAGAGAACAGTGACCCAAGCATAATTAAACTTGAGAGTATGTAGAAGAAAGTGCGATTTTTGACAATAAACATAATTAGAAGATTAGTATATTAGGCATGAGCTTATTTACCAGAAAAACCTGAGCCAAATAAGAAGTTGATAATGCCTCCACGACGCTCGAGATTAAATCCGAGAGAATACATAAAGAGACGGCTCGCAGTAACCGCAGTAAACATAGATGCCACAACACCGAACAAAAACACAAGCGCAAACCCCTTAATCACTGCGGAGCTTCCAAGCCAGTAAAGAATAATGGCGGTCAAAATACTTGAAATATTTGAATCTCGAATAGAAGACCACGCTCGTGAGAATCCTTCGTGAATTGCATCCCCAAGTCGCTTCCCCGCTTTTAATTCTTCCTTAGTTCGCTCAAAGATAAGAATGTTTGCATCCACCGCCATACCGATAGAAAGAATAAATCCTGCAAGTCCAGCGGCAGTGAGTGTCACTGGTATAAGTTTAAACACAGCTAGCATGATCGCGGCATATAAAGAAAGTGCAAGAATTGCGACCACTCCAGGAAGTCGGTACCAGAAGAGAAGAAAGAGTGCCACGATTGCAAAGCCGATGAGACCCGCTTTCATACTGCTATCAACCGCCTCCTTTCCGAGAGACGCTCCGATTGTCTCAGTAGAAATAAGTTCTATCGGCACAGGGAGTGCTCCATAGTTGAGATTACGCACAAGTGCTTTTGCACTCTCAGGAGTAAAACCACCAGAAATCTGCGCTGTTCCGTTAGGAATCTCTTCACGAATAACAGGCATTTCAATAAGTGCTCCATCGAGGAAAATAGCTAGATATCTTCCCTTGTTTTCTTTCGTGAGCTTAGCAAACATATCCTGTCCCTCTTTATTAAACTTCAAAGAAACCTGTGGGGTATTGACTGTCTGATCAAACTCAAGTGTTGCGCGACTTAGAAATTGACCTGTTAAACCAGTGTCGCTGAAGTGCGCCATAAACTGAGTAGTATCCTTGACACCTGCAAGTACTGCTGGTGAAGCACCTTTAAACATTTTAAATTCGAGTATTGGTGTTTTACCAATCGCCTCAATAGCTTCAGTAATATCAGTGACTCCAGGAAGTTCTACAATGAGTCGCTCATCACGAGATCCTGAAGCAAGTCCCGAGTGTTCTACCTGAACCAATGGCTCAGACACACCAAAAACATTCACACGACGCTCAATAACCTCACGGAGCGACTCCATAGCTGCGTCAACGTCACCCGATCCAACCTTAGAAACGTCAGCTTTATAAAGAAGATGAGTTCCCCCCTTAAGATCAAGACCGAGGACAAAAGGATGTTGCCCAACGTATTTCCCGACCACGGGGAAACGGTTTACTTCACTCTGATAGACAAAAAAGGCGAGAAGAACTCCCAAAAGAAGCATACCAAGGGCCAATAATCTTGTTTTTAACATATATAGAAGATATTATGCCTTTTTTTTACTCGTTTTTCTAGTTGACCGAATGGGTAAACTATTATGCTTTCAAGGCTCTCAAAGTGAAGAATGCACTAAGTAATCCCACCAAAAACCCAGCAAAAATATCAAAGGGATAGTGCACCCCAGCCCCTACCCGAGCAACTCCGACACAGAGAGCTATACAAAGGAGCACTGACCCAAGTTTCTTTTCTTTAAGAAAAAGAAGAGAAAAAGCAAGGCTCGAAAAAACAGCGGAGTGTCCCGATGGATACGAAGCGCTATCTCTTGGCAAGAAAAGTGGAACTACCTCACTCAGTACTGTATGTGGGCGTGGAAGTGGAAAAAAGTATTTTATTGCAAATACTATCCCCCAGGCAACTATCGTTACCAAAAAAACAGAGAGGAGTTTCTTGGCATAATTCCCTCGGTTCTCAGAGCGAACAAATAAAAAACTGCTCAAAAGAGCAAGTGGGATGACATACACCATATCAGTTGCAATGAACAAAGTAAGTGCCTGAAGAGAGGGGTGCGCTGAAATAAATTGTGTAAAAGAAATCGCAAAAGATTCGTTGAGATTTTCCATTGCTCAGTATTCTACACTATACCCCTACTTGAGAAAGAAGGGTTTTAATTGTTTTGAGAGCAATTTTAACATCAAGCGTGAATGAGCGGTTCTTAATGTAATAGAGATCATATGAAAGTTTATTGCGTGTCTCATAAATGTCAGCACTATGGTGAGGGTGCTTCTGGTGGTAGATCTGTGCCCATCCTGAAAGTCCTGGGGTTACTAAATGACGCACAGAATAATACGGAATTTCCTTTTCATAGACAGCAACGAGTTCTGGTAATTCTGGACGCGGACCAATAAGCGAAAGGTCTCCTCGTAATACATTCCAGAGCTGTGGCAACTCATCGATTCGACTTGCTCGCAAAAATTTACCGGAGCGTGTTACCTGCTGTTTCTCCTTCCCTTCAACCTTGCCCATGGTGCGGAACTTAATTATAGAAAATGATTGGTTATTTTTTCCAATACGTATCTGTCGAAAAAAGACGCTCCCGCCATCATCGGATTTTATAGCGACATACACAAAAGGGTAGGCTGCTAATGAAAGGATTCCGAGTGGTGCCGAAATAATAATATCCATTAACCGTTTACTGCTGTCGTACATGAAGCGCGGAGTGAGAGAAATATTCTCCAAAAACCAGCTATGACGAAGCAATGAAAGTGGCATACGATCAAAAAGTTCTTCATAAAGTTCGTGCATATCAATGAAGCGAACTTTAGAAAAAATAAGATTATAGAGATGAGCAAGTATAGGTTCCAACTTTTTATTATCGAAATCAATCACCATAACTCCAATTTGATCTTGGTAGACCCGGTCAATAATCACTTCCTTAAACTCAACCTCCCGAGCCCGATCAAGGTCGACGCTATCAACAAAAGTAAGGTTGTAGCGGCTGTTATTATTTATCTCTTCTGCCATTTCAGCAACTTCTTCCCCACTCCCCACAATAAGAGCACGCTCTTTTACCCGGGGGCCAAAAAGTCTAGTACCATAAATTCTCCAGAGGAAAAGCCCCACAGAAGAGACAATGAGGAAAAGGAAGAGATTTGTTTTAGGTTCGATCCCGAAATTTGGAACGATATAGAAAAAAGCGATTGCAAAAAAAGCATTCGCTACTTGCGCATTGAAAAGTGTGTTCGGTAACTTACTACGAAGAAGGAGTGTCTGTTTCTCATAAAGTCCTGCTATAAAAAATACCACCGCCCAGATGAGGGAAAGAATAAGAAAAGGGGGGATATGTGAGAAATAAACCGTAAGCGTCGGAAACTCAAAACGGCGCAGAAAAAGTGCCAAAAAAAGACTCCCAAGAAAAATAATAAGATCCCCAAGTAAGAGGAAAGCAGCCTCTTTTTTACTTAATACGCCCATAGAATAGTGACTTAATCATACAGAAAACTGTTGTAAAAACAACTTAGTTACAGCATCGAGCCTCACCACCTCCCTCTCTCTTGTGCTAAGGTGATATCATCATGAAAATGCAAGAAGTAACCCCTCACACTCAAAAAGTGCTTTTTGGTATTACCAAGGGAAGCTGGGGGGGTGCCTCGCGCTACGTTTTTGACCTAGCCACAAACCTTCCTCAAAACTATGAGTGTGCAGTTATAACCGGAACCCCAGGGCTTCTCATAGAAAAACTTACGGAAGCCTCTCTTCGCACCTATACCATTCCAACCCTCTCGCGTGATATGGCACTCATTAAAGAAATTCGCTCTTTTTTTACCTTACTTTCTCACATAAAAAAAGAGCGACCGGATATTCTTCATCTTAATAGCCCAAAAATGATAGGTCTCGGCGCACTCGCTGGAAGACTCTGTGGAGTGAAAAATATCACTGCAACTATTCACGGCTGGAGTTTTAATGAAGAGCGTCCTTACTATCAAAAAGCTCTTATTTATTTTTTCTCATACATAAGTGCACTCCTCTGTCACCACGTCATTGTTATTTCAAAAAGTGATCTTTCGCAAGGGCGAGCTTTGCCATTTGTCAGTAATAAAATTTCTCTCGTGTATCTCGGTATCACTAAACCTCCCCTTCTTCCAAAGGAAAAAGCTCAAGAAATTCTCTTCACGGGGAAAATTGCAGAGTATATGCATAAACAAGTAGTTACCATAGCCGAACTTCACACTAATAAAAATCTTGAGAACGCTGTGCGTGCAGTCGTGAAGTATAACTTACAATTCCCTGCTTCCCCGCTTCAGTACACTATTATCGGAGGGGGTGAAGAAAAAGATCGACTCACGGCACTCATTCGCTCATTTAATGCCGACGGACTTATCACCCTCACCGATTTTAAAAAAGATGCTTCACAATATTTAAGCGCCTTCAACGTCTTTCTTCTTCCTTCAAAAAAAGAAGGACTCCCTTACGTTCTCCTTGAAGCAGGGTATTCCGGACTTTTTCTTATTGGAAGTTTGGTGGGAGGAATTCCTGATATTATCGATTCATCCTTAGGAGGAGCACTTCTCTCCTCTACTACAGAAGAAAGTATCTTTGAGGCACTTTGTGCTTCCCCCTGGGAAGAAAGTTTAGTGGTAGTTGAAGCACGCAGTGCTTCATTTCAAAAAAAATTCGCCTTAAGAGATATGCTCACCAAAACCTTTGCACTCTATAAATAAACTACACTCCTAAAAATTCTTTTCGCGTATCATCTCGATGTACTACACGCGCATACTGGCGCATACCCATTAATATCCCGAGACCAATAAATTCAGTCAGTAAGTGCGACCCTCCATAGCTTAAAAAGGGAATGGTTGTCCCTGTGACGGGAAGTAATCCGATATTGATTCCTACATGAAGGAAAAAGTGGGTCATAAAAAAGATCGCGAGCCCCACTGCATAAAGTCTCTCAAAATTACTCTCTCCTTCAACCCAGTTTGCCAAAATGCGCCAAAATACAACACCGTAAAGGAAAAACAGAAGAAGAACACCCACAAAACCCCACTCCTCTGCGAAAGCAGCAAAAATAAAATCTGTTTGATATTCTGGCAAAAACTGTAATTTACTTTGGGTCCCGTATCCCAATCCTTTGCCTAAAAACTGGCCTGAGCCGACGGCAATCGTCGCCTGGTAGGCGTTATACCCCGCTCCATGTATGTCAGTAAGGGGATGAATAAAAGTCATAATGCGTTGCTTCTGATACGGAGCAAAAACTGAAAACCAAAGAAAAGAGAAAGAAAGTACACCCAACCCAAAGACCAGGAAAAGGTGCTTTTTTGAAATACCAGAAACGAGCACCATCCCAAGCCAAATTGAAAACACAATAATCGCGGAACCAAAATCTGGTTGTGCTAATATCAAAAGAAAGAAAATTCCCGCATAAAGTCCTGAGATAAGAATATGTTTTATATGAGCAATCTCGATATGTCGCCTCGAAAAATACTTAGCAAGAACTAAAATAAGGACGAGATTGGCCAAATCGGTCGGCTGGAAACTTGCAAATCCTAAGTTAAACCACGAACGCGCCCCTTTAAAAACAGACCCGACAAAAAATAATAGTGAAAGAATTCCTGCCGAAAAAAGATAGAGTGTGACCAATACTCGAGTACGACGCAAAAAATGAAAGTCGATCCTTGAAAGAGCAAGGAAGATAATACTTGCCACCACAATCCATATACCTTGCCGTTTAAAGAAAGTGTTTTCGCCTACAAATGAACTCATTGTAAAAAGTCCAGCAAGAAGAATGGGAACTAATGCTCCTAGGAGCACCCAATCAAGGTGCCGGGGAAAAAAAGTTGAAACAAATCGAGATCTGTCTTCCCGTCTCACTTCAAAAAATGCCATACACCTTTAATAAACCGCTCGTGGATAAATCTCTACCCTGCTAATTGGCACTCCAAACGAAGAAAGCCATGTAAAAACAAGACCCGTTGACTGATTCTTACCTAAGACATCGACAAATGTTTCGGAGGCACCAAGTGCATTACCGTTGGTATCATACACAATCACCACAACTGATAAATTCTTTGTTACTGTATAGCTTTGATTTTTTATATCTACTTCAACCTTCGGAGTAGGCTCAAGTGTCAGTGCAGGAGCACCTACTTGTATTTTCGGATAATTCCCCGCACTCTTCTCCCAGTTTGGTGTTTCTGTAAATTCAAAGAAGACCGACTTCACCTTTGCCTTACCCACCCCAATACCACCTTCAAAAACCGGGAAGTCTGATTTTGCCGGAATATCAATAACACCTCTATGTTCGACTATTAAAATATTTTTCTCGTCATAAAATTTAAAATTATAAGGAACATTGCGTGCAACAAATGTCGGGTTTATATTTGAGACATACGCTACTGCACTGTAGACTCCTTCAGCCACAGGAAATGGTCGTTCCCAAAGTACAGCAAGCGGAGCTGCTTGTATGCTACAAACTTTTTGGCATATACCTCCACAATCAATCTGTATCTCGTCTTGGTTTTTCTTTTCATCAAAACAGGTTGGTTTTGGAGAAAGGGCTAACACAAATGGAATAATCAATGCCAAAAGCACTACGATAATTACCACCACAATCATGCTTTGTCTTTGTTGTGCCCAGGTTGCCATATATACGCACTATCATAGCAGAACACCCCGCCCTTCTAAAGAAAGGCGGGGTTTGGTTCTAATTAAATACTCTGTAATCTGGCGATTTATCCCGTTAGAAATTTCTTAAATTTCTAACGGGGCGACCTCCTTCCCTTACAGGGGCTGTATACCTTTTGGGTAGTTTGAGAATCAATACTTTTTGAATTCTGAAATCTGGCAGCTAGCTACTTTCCCTTTTCAAGTATCATCGCTACTACAAGGCTTAACTTCTCTGTTCGGAATGGGAAGAGGTGTGGCCCCTGCGTCAAACCACCAGATTTCAAACTTCAAAAACTATCCAACTATACAGTGACTACCTACTGTCACAAGTATTTTCTTGCTAGAAAATCTCGCGACCCCCGCCTCGGCACGTCTGCCTCCGGCATTATGGCGTGTCCCCGACACGCCATAACCCCTTACGAGTATCATCGCCACTACAATGCTTAACTTCTCTGTTCGGAATGGGAAGAGGTGTGACCACTGCGTTAAATCACCAACACTAAACAATGAATTATTTTATGAATTTTCGTGCGAGGCACGCTTTCTCGGTTCGGAATGTAACCGATTTGCCCACGAGGCTGCCGAGTGGATGCAAATCGCAATCCCTTATCAATTTTTAATCCTAAAAATTGATAAGGGGAGGAAGACCCGCTCGAACGACTGGTATCGTTCAGTCCGCCCGGATGAATCCGTTCGGACGGGTCGAGCGGGGGTGTGGCCCTTGCCGTAAGTCACCAAAAAAAACTCAATTTTTGTTTTTTAATTTTCAAACAAGATGTTGCGCTTCGCGCGTGCAAGCCCTGTTACATTTATTACGTTCGACGAAAAACCTCAAACATATTCAATGCAACAAGACTCAATTTTACCGCTACACATTTTGTAAAAAATGTAACGGGGCAAGTACCATCGAGCAATATCTCAAATAATGGCGATTTTTAAAGATCCTAATAGGAATGGACGTATTAGTACACCTTGGCTCAACACATTACTATGCTTACACCGAGTGCCTATCAACGTAGTCATCTCCTACGGGTCTCATAACGATTCCTAATCTTGAAGTGGGCTTCCCTCTTAGATGCTTTCAGAGGTTATCCTTTCCCGACATAGCTACTCTGCGGTGCCCTTGGCAGGACAGCAGATAGACCAGCGGTCAGTTCACTCCGGTCCTCTCGTCGCGAGATTCTACCGGACTCACCCTGTGGCGAGACATATAAAATCACAGTCCCCTATTTCTAGGAGCGCAGACTATACCTTCTCCCTTAGTTAAAAATACTAAGGGAGGCTGCATCTTACCCATATGTGCAGTCATTCTCAGGGGAATGATTCCTCAACACATGAGTCTTATCCTTAATGGATAAAGTCGTTACGGGGTCAAACCTAAAACAGCAAGGAGCTCTTTCTTTGTTTTCTTTTTCTTGGTAACATAGTTTTCTTTCTGTATCACCAGTATATAATCAACAATTTTCTCAAGCTTTTCTTTTTTTAACATTGAAAACTTTGTTTGTTCGAGAATTTTGCAAGAAGCCAGTAAGGCTTCCGCTTGAATTTTTTTGAATCGAATATACGGAAAGAGTAACGTAAGAAGAACTCTTACTTGCCTATACCCATTTATTCGCAATTCGGTCATTCCATCATTTCTTTTGGAAATATAACCGATACCAAAAACTTCTCGTATCCAAGACAAAGTCTCCGCGTGTCGTGTGTCCTGATAAAAACAAATAGTCGCCATAAATCGAAACCCTCGATTACTGTCGCTTCTTTTTTTAATTTGAAGCATAAGACTACCGTCCCCATCAAGAAACCCCGCACAATATGCTAATTCTATTTTAGATCGACTTCCCACGGTATTACCTTAAAGAGGGTTCTGGTCCTCAAGCAAATCATACCACCGAGACCGTTGGTGAATATAATTCTCAGACCAAAACCATATGAAGGCTCCACCGTTATGAGCAGCATTTTCAATCGTGATTACTCACGAAAGTAGCAATTACTTACTAGGAGCAAGTCTTCTCAAGAATCAACGCCTGCAGCAGATAGGAAACCAACCTGTCTCACGCATGTTCCCACACATTACTGTGTGCATTGGACTATAGCTTCATCCTAAAATAAATTGGGATGGTAAACGATTAGTCTCTACGGGCGCCCTGATTTTCTTATTTTCTTAACAGTACTCTGTTTTAGAAAATTGAAGTGTAGTTGCGTCTTCGCAAGCTGCCACAAGGCTTCCCTCGGTATTATCCTCTTCTTGTTCGAAAAGTAGGACTCCACCGATATTAGTTTACTAGTGTGCGTACATTACTATACGCACCCGCCGTGATGTGATTGTGTTTCTTTCTATCATTATTTTCAAAGACGAAAATTCCCATGTCGTTTATTAGTCGTTAAAAGTGCTTTAAATTTTTAACGTACTTCCTCGGGGTTCAAACTGTTTAAAATTCAGCGGACAAGGCATTAGATAATTAGGCTTTAGCATTTTTCTTGCTAAGGCCTAATGCCTAATTCCTAGCGCCTAAATCCTAAACGGTTTGAACCCAGCTCGCGTATCTTTTTAATTGGCGAACAGCCAAACCCTTGGTAGCTTCTCCACCACCAGGATAAGATGAGCCGACATCGAGGTGCCGAACTGTGCCGTCGATATGAACTCTTGGGCACAACTAGCCTGTTATCCCCAGGGTAGCTTATATCCGTTAATCTTTCGCCGCGTCTAAAGCGTACGATCGGTCCACTATGCTCTGCTTTCGCATCTGCTCGGGATGTCCCCCTTGCAGTCAAGCCATCTTCTGCCATTACACTATCGGCACGGTTTCCATTCGCGCCTAGATGACCTTAATAGGCCCCTCCGTTACTTTTTAGGAGGGATTCGCCCCAAACAAACTACCTGCCAGATACGGTCCCTCGCTGATTTTTTCAACGAGGTTAGCGGCTACATATATACAGAGTGGTATTTCACTGACGAGTAGAGCATGACCGAAATCACACACATCAGACCTCTCCCACCTATGCTACGCAGTAAATACATAGACGCAATATCAAGCTATAGTAAAGCTCCTGGGGTCTTTTCGTCTTGCTGCAGGTAGCCGGCATCTTCACCGGCATTGTATTTTCACCGAGCCATTCCCCGAGACAGTTCTCCAGTCGTTACACCATTCGTGCGCGTCGGAACTTACCCGACAAGGAATTTCGCTCTTCTATTCCTCACAGAAGGACTCTCTCTTCATCCGTTTTATAAATAAAATGAGGATGTGTGGTGTTGGTCTCTCGTCAACCACATATGGACTATTTCTACATTACTGCAGAATAGGTAGCTTTTTTTGTAACATTGTTTATCAAACTATAACCGTCCCAGTCCTCCACGACGCTTATTAAAAAATAAACGCCGCGGACCTTAGGACCGTTATAGTTACGGCCGACATTCACCAGGGCTTATAACAGTCAGCACAACAAATAAATTCATTGCACCGCCATTATTTGACCTTCTGGCATTGGTCAGGTGTCACCCCCTATACATCCTCTTACGAGTTCGCAGGGAGCTGTGTCTTTGATAAACAGTCGCCAGAGAAACTTTCGCTGCGGCCCCCATCACGCGAAGCGCGATGGCGAAAGTTAAAATTTGTAATTTAAAATTTAAAATCAAAATATACTGTCTCAATCTCAAATGTTTAAAACATTTTAAATTTTGTTTTGATTTTAAATTGAAAATTTTAAATTATTAATTTTCTATCACATTCCCTGTGATGGGGGCAAGCCTTATTGCTAACTTACGGCTGCTTTTTTGCCTAGTTCCTTGGGGAAATCTCACTCGTTCGCCTGAGTCTACTCGACTCGACCACCTGTGTCGGTTTTCGGTACGGGTTCCTTATGCTTAGCTCTAGAAACTTTTCTTGGAAGACTCTTCTCCTAAATCTATCCTGGGTTGCCCCAGAATATTTAACCGCGCGCGAGTGTGATATTAAAATCAGTATCCGGGACTTACCTCGAATACCACTCTACTGTGCGAGTAACACAAATCCAATAATGTGCTTAGAATTTTGTTCTCCGTCATTTCTTCGAAAACATACGGAAGTCATGGAATATTAACCATGTGTCCATCGGGTTCGGTTTTCACCATTCCCTTAGGTCCGACTAACCCTTCGATGATTAGCATCGCGAAGGAAACCTTAGTCTTACGGCGTGGGGGATTCTAACCCCCATTGCGGTTACTTGTGCCAACATTCTCTCTTCCACACGCTCCAGAGTTGGTTACCCGTCTCCTTCAACGCAGAGTGGAATGTTCTCCTACCGCTCCGCTCGTATCTCGCTATACTCGATACTCGAAATTTTAAATTCGTAATTTAAAATTTAAAATCAATGTCAAATGTTTTAAACATTTTGATTTTTACTTGATTTTAAATTGGAAATTTTAAATTTAATCATTCCGTATCAAATGCAATGAGATACGAACGAAACCCTCAGTTTCGGTACTACGTTTAGCCCCGATTATTTGCGGCGCGAAATCTCTCGATGAGTGAGCTGTTACGCTTTCTTTAAATGATGGCTGCTTCTAAGCCAACATCCTCATTGTCGAAGAAATTTCACATCCTTAAGCGCACTTAACGTAAATTTTGGGACCTTAACTTGAGATCTGGGCTCTTTCCCTCTTGACCAGTGAAGCTTAGCCCTCACGGTCTTACTGCCGTACTGTAGTCCCTGGTATTCGGAGTTTGATAGGATTGACGAGATTTCTCCCTGTTCAATCCTTCCAGTGCTCTACCCCCAGGGGGATCATACGACGCTATGCCAAAACATATTTCGGAGAAAACCAGCTATTACCAGATTCGATTAGCTTTTCACTCCAACCCACAAGTCATCCGATGGTGTTGAACTTCCAACCGGTTCGGCCCTCCATCTGTCTTTCGACAAACTTCAGCCTGCTCATGGGTAGCTCATCTGGCTTCGGGTCTAATGCATACTATATACGCGCTATTCACACTCGGTTTCCCTGCGACTCCACCCTCGCGGGCTTAGCCAAAAACAGCATGCATTAACTCGTTGGCTCATTCTTCAATAGGCACGCAGTCACGGGCATCACGCTACGCGCGATGTTTTAAATTTTCAATTTGTAATTTAAGATTTAAAATCAATACTTAAATCTTAAATGCCTAATGTTTTAAACATTTTGCATGTTAGTTTGATTTTAAATTAAAAATTTTAAATTAATCATTTGGCATCACGTCCACCGTGATGCCCGCTCCTACACCTTGTAAGCATATGGTTTCAGGTCTATTTCACTCCCCTCGCCGGGGTTCTTTTCACCTTTCCCTCACGGTACTAGTTCACTATCGGTCTATATAGATATTTAGCCTTACCGGTTAGTTCCGGCAGATTCGCTCAAGCTATTCATGTCTTGAGTTACTCAAGAACGGTGACAAAAGAGACTGCAATAATTTCGTGTACGGGGCCATTACCCTCTTGGGCGTTGCTTTCCAGCAACTTCCACTATCATGCAGTTTTGTAACTCTCCAAGTGTTTAAACTTCGTCACCGCCTTACAACCCCCAACCTTTAACTCAGATCGCTACTGCTTACGCAGTAACGAACCTGAATTAAAGGTTAGGTTTGGGCTTCTTCCGTTTCGCTCGCCGCTACTAAGGAAATACTATTTGGTTTCTTTTCCTCCTGGTACTGAGATGTTTCACTTCCCAGGGTGTGCTCTAATGTATCAAGTACAAAAGTCATCTAGGTTTACTAGAAGGGGTTTCCCCATTCGGAAATCTTCGGATCAAAGGTTGCTCGACACCTCCCCGAAGCTTATCGCAGTTATGCTACGTCCTTCATCGCTCTATATAGCCAAGGCATCCACCATATGCTCTTAAATTTCCCATTAGGAAATTTAAAAACCGCTTTTCTGTATCCAGCGCAATACTGTGATACAGACTTAAATGAGATATTGCTCGATGGTACCTGCCAACACACTGCGCGCATCTTGTAACACGCAGTGTGCCGGTCCTAGTCGGAAACCTGCTTAAGATTCCGGGTACCTAGGACCTCCTTATCCACCTACTACTACACGTTTGAAAAGACCCCAGATTGGGTGTGTAGCGTGGTGGCATTCAATTTTCAAATATCAATCATCCGGTCACTTCTCTGAAAAACAAAAATCCGCCATAAGCGGACTTCGAGAAAAAGCTATAAACAGCTCTTCCCTAGGTCCTAGCGTTAACTGTTTTCTGCATATACAACAATAGCAACGAGTATACTCCCTAGGAAACTCCCTGTCAAATATATCCTGGTGGCAGAAATATGGCTCTAAATAAGGGCTTTTTGGGAGCTGAAAATAAGAAAACCCGCACCGGAATACCAAGTGCGGATTTTCTTTAAAAAACAAGTAGAAAGCTCAGTTCTGGTGATTGTGTGCTGCGATTTCGCGGCGTACACGCTCGATAGCCTGAGAAGCAGCGTCCTGTCCTCCAAGACCGAAGGCAAGTCCTGCAGCTATAGAAAGTGCTACTACAACTCCAGTGAAGAGTGTCTGGAGATACACCACTCCGATGCCAAGCTGAGAAAGTGCGATAATACCAGCAAAAATCCAAATCGCCCATTTGGTCATGGTGCCGAGGAAGTTTGCTGAGGTAATAGAAGCAGCACGAGCACTTCCTGAGACTACCTTTTGCATAACATCAGCTACCACTCCAGCGACAAGGAGTACCAACACCGCAACGATAACCTGAGGAATATACCCAGCTACCACCTGAAGGAGGAATTCGTTTACATAGCGAAGCCCAAGGACCTCAAAAGCGGCACTCAAAAAGACGATCACTACAAACCATTCAATGAGCATACCGACAAATTTACCCGCATCAAGCGTTAGCCCTGCACGACGAAGGATTGAGCCAATCCCCGCACTCTCAAGTGCTCCGTCTACCTTAAGTGACTTGATAACACGCGCAACAACATTTCCTACCAACGAGCCGACTACCCATCCTGCAAGGAAGATGATGATAGCAACGACAAGATTAGGAATGAAACCAATAACACCAGCACCAACTTCTTGGAAACGCATTACGAGCGTATCTCCCCATGTCTGCAAAATCATATACTATTTTTTTTATGTGACCTTAAAAGAGGCCTTATTACCTTACTAAATAAAATACAAAGAAGAATCTTTGTCGACTTTTTTACTTCCCTAATAATACCATGCAGAGGAGGGTCATTTCTTGCTCGTGTGGATAATACTACCCTTCTCGTCTACCCCTCAAAACCCATGATGTTGAGTAATTTCTGATGAGGATATTCGAGTACATCGCGCACCAAGCGATCGAGCACTGAAACTCGGTAGTTGAAATCTGGTGTTTCAAAAATCGCATAGCGGAGTTCTCTTCCAATTTCAGCTTCTAGGTTTTTAATCGTTTTATCGAGCATAACCTTATTGAGCCTGTCCCCTACTATCAAAAGATCGAGTCTACTATCAGGATTTTGTTGAAAAATACCGGCGGTTATAATGAGTTTCATTTTACCAGCCTTATTAAAGCGCTTCACCATCAACTCGCCCTTAAGCGGAGCTACCTCCATCAAAATACTCTTAAACTGCACCGTAAAAAGAAAAGTTTGGTCAAAAACATATCCTTTGTGCTTCTCCCCAGCCTTAACCTTTTTCCCGCGAACTTTTTTTTCTACTTCGCGGACAAAAGGCTTTCTTTCTATAAAACCACTCTTAAGGAGCACCAAAAGCTCTCGCTTTGTTGTTATGTCAGAAAGTACTGCTCGAGAAGTAATATCCCCCACACTAAAACACTCGTCAGGATTAAAAATAAAAAGACGCATCACCTTAATGCGCGCAGCTGAACCAAAAAGAATACCTAGTGTGTCAGTCATATGGTCCATAAGTTAAAAATACTTCCTCATTCTATCAATGTGAAAGGGTAACTGCAAAAAGAAAAGAAAACCACCTGCGAAAGCTTTGCTTTCGCAGGTGGTTTTCTTTTTGAGGTACACTGTCTATGTGAGATAAACTTTGTCACCTGTTCTTGGTTCGCCGTCGCTCACCAAGCCATGCCGACCCCGCCTCAGTGCCTTCACACTTCCGGCCGAAGGTTGAGCTATTTGAGCTCAACCTTCACTCCTGTACCCTGCATTTTCCAGTGGAAAAATTCGAGTACACCCGGAAAAGTAGGACTAAATTAAGCTTCGCTTATTTTAGTTCTACTTTTCCTCCTGCGTCCTCGATCTTCTTCTTGAGAGCTTCAGCGTCTTCCTTCTTCATACCTGCCTTAAGCATTGAAGGAACCCCATCTACCATAGCCTTCGCTTCTGCGAGGCCGAGGGCTAACACTTCCTTAACTGCCTTGATGATAGCAATCTTGTTAGCACCTGCGTCCTTAAGTTCTACATCATACGTGCTCTTCTCGTCTGCTACTGGTGCAGTGGCAACGCCTGCCACAGCAACAGCTGCAGCTGATACACCAAACTTCTCTTCAAGATGCTTCACGAGCTCATGAAGATCAAGCACTGTCATCTTTTCAATTGCCTCAACTACAGCCTTAAACTTTGCTGGAGTTTCAACTACCTTTGTTTCTTCACTCATAGTTTTTATTCTAATTTTTAATTTAAAATTTTCAATTTTCAATCAAATTTCAATGCTTAAATTCCTAATATTTTAAAATTGAGATTTTAATACTGATTTCAAATTTCAAATTGAAAATTACGCTTTTTTCTCTGCAATAGCATTAAGGGCTACCACAAATCCCTGAATCGGTGAGTTAATAAGATTAACAAACTGACCACGGAGTACCTGCATTCCTGGAATCGTTGCAATAGAGAGCATTTCTTCTTTAGTCTTGTATCCTCCATTGAATACTCCACCGACAATTGAAAGCACGTCCTTGAACTTCTTCTGGAACACATACACCTCGCGCGCCGGGGCAAGCTGATCTTCTCCATACGCCACAGCGATTTCTCCAGCGAGTTCAGGCATAGTGCCTTCGATCTTTTTTGCTTCAAGTGCGCGCTTCATCAAGGTCTTTTTAAGGACACTAAACTTTACACCCTCTTTAAGCATAGCCTTGCGCATTTCAGTCGTATCGCGAACCTTGAACTTATTGAAGTTTACGAATACGACTGTTGCTGCTTTAGTCAAGATATCCTCTGATTTCTGAACGATTTCCTTCTTCTTGTCTTTACTAATAGCCATAATAATGAGCTTTAGTTAATAGTTTCTACCCCTTTCTAATGAAAAAAGGCCTTCTCTTAAGGCCTCAAAGGCTAGTTTCCTAGCGTTTTTTGAGAATCGACCCTCGGCAGGTTCTATTTACGCTTAAAGTCCCTCTAAGCGACCTACTGTCTTCGTGGCCTTAATAAACAATACTCTACTAAAAAGTATCGAATAAGTCAAAAGTACTCCAAAAAAAGCACACTAACTCCTCCTCGCACACCACATAAGTCGTCCGCAGGTTCTTTTTATGCCACTTTTTTGCCGTAAGTATCATATTCTCATCGTTATCTAAAAAATACCCGAGTATGCATTTTGTACGATATATCGTACAAAATGCATACTCGGCAGAATATGCCGAGTACCAAAGTCGAGGAGAAGACCGATTCGGGCCAAACCCGCATCATATTCTCCTCCTACCCCGCGCTTCAAAAGAGCAAAGGGGCGGAAGTGGAGGAAGTAACTCCTCCCGACCTCACACCGACGGTGTATCAAGGCGCCGTATGCCTCGGTACGCTAACGGTCGCAACGAAGGAGTCGGCTGGCGCCAAAACCGACTTCGCTGTCGTTCAAGGGGATGCCATGCGATTCCTCTTTGATGAGGTGAAGGGCTTCCGCAAGGTTGCCTTGGTGTCACTGATAAATTCGGTTTCCGCGGCAAGCGGGGTCTCGACCGACGCTTCGTCCTTCGGGATCGGTGGCGTACTGGGACACTTGGTCAGCGCGCTCACCAGTGTCGGTCTTGGGCCGACCTTCAGTAAGGGGTCAGGCCAGACCAACCCGACCAACTTCCCTGGTGGCACGTTTCTAGTACTGGCGGTGGAAGAAGCCGAGGGTCAAACGCTCGACTCGGCCCAGCTGGGAAAGTTTTTTCTACCCCAACAAGCCCAAAACGGAGCCACGACTCCGATGAAAATCGAGGCAATAAAATGATGTTCTTCGTGCAGGTGCACGGGCCGCCGCGTAGCAACGCGGCGGCTTTTTCTTTTCCTCTTTTCAATATTCTCCCCCGTTCCGATCTTCTTCTTTTAAAACCATTTACTCCTGTTTAATGCAATTTAATACTTGGTATTTGCATCAAGCTTTAGATTCTCCGCCTTCCACCCGATAAGATTTGCTAAAATTTGCAAGAAACTTGCAACTGAAGCTACGGCTAACATGAGAATTACTATCCAAGAAATCGATGAGAGATAGTAGAAAAAGACTACTACTACGGAAGCCCAGACTCCAATACACCACGGACATCCTAAAAGATCGTTAATTGTTTTTCCTGGACCACTTTCAAAACCTACGAACATATCACGGAACCACTTTGTAATCCGGTCATACACAAAAAGTCGAATAATGCGAAAAACAGCCAGTGTCATAAGCGCAAAATCAAACAAAGAAATTGAAGTCGGAAACTCCCCTCGGGCGTTTAGTAAGAGAAAAAGGAGGTAGCAAGTAAACGCTATAAAAATAAGTACAAAGATAAAATTCCAGGCATTCTGCTCTTTAGTCTCCTCTGGTGTATATTTTATAATTTTTACTCAACGTGAGTAAACGCACCTGAGATAAATGCAGGTGCACTCATGCCAGTAACCTGCGCATACTTCGCAAATCCCAAGAGAAGCAGGAAGGCAACCATCACCACCACCAAAAAGTGTAGTGTTTGGCGGAAAAAAGTTTTCGTTAGTAATTTCTCCACAACGCTTAAAGTTTCTTTAATTGCTCCTCAATCCCACTTTGAAGCTCTTTACTTCCTATCTTTTTCGCAACACCTAAAGCTCTCTTGTACTGCACCATCGCGGCGCTCTTATCCCCCTTTCTCTCATAGTAGAGCCCGAGCGAAATCATGAGTTCATATGCATCGGAATTTTTGGCAATTCCCTCTTTCAAAATATCCTCTGCACTGGTGGTATCTTTTTTATAATCAACATTATAAAGATCGAAAAGATTTCGATATCCTTTTACATAGGAAGGGTTTAGTTCAACCACCTTTTTCAAATAGGTTTCAGCCTTAGGAAAATCTTTAATCGTATGATGGTACAAGTCACCAAGATTTTGATATGCAGTAATACCTTCTGGACTAATTTTTGCTACGTATTCCCACACGGCTCGAGCCGCCTCTACATCCCCCGCTAATGTATACGTTGATCCCAAAGTACTCCACGCATCAGGGGAATAGGGAGTATCCAGTACTATCCCTCGGCTTCTAAATACCTGCTGTTCCATTTCTGCCTTTAAATACACTGGTAGACTAGCATTGTAGTTAACCTTACTCACCAATGATGGTTTAGGAATTTTATCTATTGCCTCCTTAGTAAGCGGGTGTACGGATGAAGTGGTCCCATCGGGGTTTAATACTTCAACACTCGTCGTCGCAAGATTTTGGTTTTCTACAGAAATCTTTCCTCCCGTATCAACCGGTGTTTGCGGTCTTGTTAGTGCATAATAATAGAACCCCCCACCAAGCAAAAACAAGGCTAGGACCAATGTAATACTCTTTTTATTTTCCATAAGTAACTACGATAATCTTTCTTAATTTATTAGTAGTATACCTCTTTTTAAGAAAAATTATTTTAACATGTTAATAACTCCAGTGATTTCCTGTACCTGTGCCTGGTCTCCACCTTTTTGTGCTAGAGCCAGGGCCTTTTGATAGGCACCTCTTGCAAGGTCAACCGATCCTTTGGTCTTGTAGTAATCCCCTAAAGTAAGAGGGAGTAATACGTCATTAGAATTCTTTACCATACCCTCTTTTAAGATATCGACAGCAAGTGTCGTATCTGTTTTATAAGAAAGGGCATAAAGATTATGAAGCCGTACATACCCATCAATAAAACGAGGGTCATTAGCTATCACTGTCTTCAGAGCCACCTCTGCTTTAGGAAAATCCTTTAGTGAGTACGCGTACAAGTCACCGAGGTTGGTGTACGAGGTGGTGTTTCCTGGGCGGATAGTGCTCACATATTCCCACGCTAAGCGTGCTCCTTCATAATCTTTTGCTGCCTTGTAATAGACACCGAGCTCAACCCAGCTATCGAGAGTGTTCGGTGACTTCTTTAATTCATCACTGAGTATAGCGATACGCGCCACAATATCAGCCTTTGCAGAAACAGGGCGATTAAAAATATTTACCGGAGGAACAGGGACAGAAGTGGCACTTCCCGACCCTCCAGTAGTATATGAAATTCCACTTCTCACCGAATCGGTTAATTCACGAGCGGAAATAGTATTAGCAGTAGTCGTTGCCACTAAAGGAGTCCCCGTCGAAGTCGCTTTTTTAGTAACGGTATAATAATACCCTCCGGCACCAAGCATAATCACGAATAGTAAGATAGTAAAAATTCTTTTTGTAGACATAGAGCTAAAGATTAGGCTTTTTATGGTAAACAGTCGATTATCGGCAATTGTAGCATAAAACAAAAAACCCTCACTTTCGTGAGGGTTTTTTGTAGCGTTAACTTAGGAGAAATCTCTTTTAGTTATTGCTCGTAAGCAACTATTAGTTACTTCCGATAGACACTGGAGAACAGTCCTGACCAAGTGACATGACGCTTCCGCTACATGTGATTTGGAGACCGTATCCGTTTGTCCAGTCATCAAGGTTTGGACCAACAGCGATATCACGCACCACAGAAGGTGATGAAGTCGAAACTGGTGACCAAATCGTGAACTGTCCTGTCATACCTGAAGGTGTCGTTGAAGACATAAGGTATGTACCAGGAAGTGTTGCGTATGCAGTGTCGCCCTTAAGAGTGAATGAGAGAGAACCCTTGTTCGTGTCTGTTCCACCAGTGAGGTTGACATTGATACCCTTAATGAAGTAATCCTTTGAAGTTCCAGCCTGGATAACACGGTCATCAACGTTTGTCGTGCTATCAAAGTAGACACGAGCAGTAGAAGAAGAAACCATGATAAGAGGAGTGGTACTTGAAACGATACCATTTGGACCTTGCATTTCGAAGCGATCAACAATTGCTGTTGATGAAGCTACTCCGAACGTAAGCTTGTTCATGACAACGTCCTGCGTGCTGTTAGCAGCAATCGTTACCTTAATCAAGTTACCAGTGTAGTTATCTGTAATTGAGCTACCGACTGCGGTAACGGTAATTACAGGGAACGTACGCTGTACACGAGTTCCAACGAAGGAAGTTGAACCAGATCCTTCAACATTTGTACCAGAGGCAAGACCCTTACCCTGTGCAGAGTTGTAGTCAAGTCTGATCAAACGTCCAGGAGTTCCAACCTCACCTACGCCAATACGAGTAAGGTCAGCCTTGAAGGTAATAACCTTATCAGCATCCTTAGCGATCGTAATGTTAGCAAGATTTGAAGTCGTTGCAGTAGTAGCGCCCGTAAAGTCGATGGCACCGAGGAGGGTACTACCGTCAAATACGCTTACAAGTCCTGATACGAAGTCAGCAGCTGAACCACTTGTGAGGGTCATGCCGATCTTGTTGAGGTTTACACCTTCGTTACTTGGGCGAAGTGTCAAACGTGCAAGTTCAACACCAGTTGTGTTAGCAGCAGCCACCTTGTAGGTATTTGTGTTAACACCGCTCACGGCCATAGTTCCACTTGAACCAACAGTCTGTACTGATCCAACAGAAGCAGTAACGGTCTCAGTTACATCGTTCGATGAAATAACACCAGTTACAGCGATTGAAGGAGCGGCACCGATTCCCCAGTTATACACCTGCGCAGCAGAAGCATTACTTGAGAGATTACACATAAGTGTGATGGTCTTTGAAGTTCCCTTAGTGATCATTAATGATTGATCGAGCGTAAAGGTAACATCTGAACCGGTAGTAACACTTGATGCAGGGTTTACTACGTTTGAACCAGTGTTCAAGGAAGTAGCACCATCGAAGAGCTGACAACTACTAAGGTTGTTAGCAGTACCAGCTGCACCAATAGTCAACCTAAGAGGAATCGTTGAGAAACGAACATCTTCACCAGACTGAGTTGCATTGAGGCTATAAGTCGCAAATGTCACATTCTGTGCACCAGCAACAATAGTAGTTGCAGCAGGAGAAGCTCCCACAGCAATTGACAATGTAGCTCCCTTAACAGTCATAGCATTCATTGAGAATGAACCTACGCTAGAAAGTGAGATGGTGTTACCAGTTGTCTGACCAGTGACGTTAGTCCAGCCAGAAGATGGGACAGTAGTAAGAACGATCGTTCCGTTGTTTGCCATGGTCGAAGGAAGTTTACCTTTGATGGTATAGGTCTTCTTACCAATTGGGAAGGTGATTGAATCAGTAAAGGTAAGTGTTTGTATTCCATCGGTAACAGTTGGATCTGTTGCGTCAACTGGACCTGCAACAACCGCACCGTTCTGATCGTAAATCGAAACGTTGGTAAGAAGTCCGGGACCAGCTGCTGTACTTGTAGCAACAGTCATGATGATCTGCTGAACAGTGACAGGCTCACCCTTGATATCAACATCGAATCCACCGAGTACCTGGTTAGGTACATTTACTGCAATGTTCTGAGCAGCTACTGTATTGGATTTACTAATAGTAGTTATAGAACCAGCTGAAACAGTAATAAGTGAACCGTCGAAGAAAGGTGTCCCCGTAGTGAACTCCGAAGAAGAGTTACTTGCTGAAGCTGTGTTAGAAGCTGTTGGAGTTACTCCGTAGCCATAGGTCTCACCTGAAAGGTAGATATCAGTCGTACGATTGAGATCAAACTTCACAGTGCGTCCTGCAGCACCAGTTCCTACTACATCTCCCTGAACATACATGTCCTTAGAGAATCCTTTATCAATTGAGATACCTGTTCCGAAGAGAGCAGTGTAATACTTACCATCTGTAGAAACAGTTGTTGGGTATGAAGTACCATCTACGAATACCTGTACGTTAGAGAGGTCATTTGAAGAAGCTGAACCTGTCTGATTCCAACGAATAGACCAGAGCTTAACCTTTTCTGATGAACCTGCAGTTACGCGAACACCTGCAAACTTGAAGTTTGTAGTACCAACTTCCTTAGTCTGTGAAGAGTTAGGATCGAATGAAGATACTGCCATCTGAGCTGACCCTAGAGTAAGAGTAGCGTTGATAGTCTGAGCTGCACCAGTTATAGGGAATGAACCGTTCACAGTGGCTGAACTGTTTACACCAATAACATTGAGCGCAGCAACCTGACCTGCAAAGTTAGCAAGATTTGCTGCCATATTACCAGCGATGGTAAAGGTCTTTGAGGTACCAGCCTTAAGGACAAATGGCTCACCAACCGTAGTCTGGTTGTTTGAGTTAAGTGTCTTCTGGACACCAACCTGGAGACCATTTTCGTCAAGAAGGACGACACCAGCAAATACAGCGTTCTGTGCGAAACCAGCGCGTTCTACAGTGACACCATTCACCGTTACATCACCGTCATTAGACGCGATAAGAGTAACCTTTGTGAAAGGAACACGAGAAGCACCAGTTGGAGCAAGAGAAGCGGTAGGCTGAACTGCTGACGTGACCGTGAGGCCAGAGCCAGTAGTTACAGTACCAGTACCTGTTCCGGTACCAGTAGTAACAGTACCACCCATAGCATTAAGGGTTGCGCGAGTCTTTGGACCTACGTAACCTACTGCAGGAGAGATACTATTCTTTCTCTGGAATTTAATAACAGCAGCCTTAGTCATTGCTCCGAAATACCTGGTCTCCATACCTGAAGATCCTGCACTCATGTTAGCAACTCGAGTATCGGCTGACTTGTTGAGAACCTGCTGAAGCATCATAACCTGATCATCAGTAGAACCCATCTGAAGGTCCTTAGTAAATGAGCCAGACATTGACATACTTCCGGTAGTTCCCTTAAGTGCATTGAGCTGAGAAGTGAGCGCTGTGATCTGAGCCATCAAATCGTCTATAGTAGCAGCAGAAGCCGGAGCAACTGCAGCACCAAGAGCGAGTGAGAAAGCGATCGCAACTCCACTTACGCCAGAAATGAACTTAGCGGTTTTGGAATTTTTTAAAGTCATATTTTCTTACTTATAAATAATTACTCGGGTTAAAGAAATAATGATCCGAATACTTATTTTTTGTGCAGAGTTTGTTTTCTTGGTTTCGACTGCCAAAAAGCTCTACACATTTTTGTGTGCAAACACATTTCATACTATCGATACAAAATGCACTCACACACGACACTAATCCCCCATCTATGTTGCTATCGACAAAATAAATGCAGGTTTAGCTACGAGGATGGTAATGGACGTTCAGACGTAAACAGAAAAAGAAACGGAACAAAGGAATGTCAGTATTTTTCTGGAGCTTGCTTAAAGCTCCCAGTATGAAATTGTCAACGTCCAGGTATAAGGAAACTTTCTTAAATATTTTCTTAATCGCATTACCGATTACCGATTATCGAAAAAAAATATTTTTATTCTTCACGACAGCGAATATATTGCCACACGCTACCATAAAAAGAATTATAGGTTTCCTGGTGCCTCCCGTAAAAGAGGCTTTGTGGATAACACGTGGAAACTACGGTCTTTTCCTCGCCTTAACCGGAGTTTTTTAGGACTCCAAAAACGACAAAAAGGGACTTTCATCTCCTACAATCCACCTCTTGATCCTCGCATAAAAAGGGCCAAAAGTCAAAGGGGAAAACAAAGAACGCAAAACCTAGAGCTTGAAACATTCCTCATTTAAAGTCCTGTAGTGCCTCCTGGTACCCGAACCCAATCCCTCCCCCATGTTCCAAGCTCCATGTTCCGAGTTCTAAGTTCCAATGTTCTACGGCCAAATTTCTAAGCAAGTGAGTAGCGGCTCCAGCGACGCTCCCCTTCCTTCTTAAGGACACCCTGAGAAACAAGGGCAATGAGCTCTCGCTGAACCGTCTTTTCGCTCACATTTTTAAGTAATATAGAAACGTCCTTTATAGTGACCGAACCCTTCTTCCCAACCTCTGCAATAATAGTTTGCGTTCTCTCAGAATTTTTTGAAGCATGGCCTTTAAAACTACCGTCAAATATACTGTCTTTTTTAAAACCCAACTGACCTCTCGCAGCTGTCTTTTTAGGTATATCAGACATTGCACCCGCACTCTGTGTCTTATACTGTCCTTTATAAAATAAGGAAGCCTCGTGTGAAGGAACGAAAGCTAAACCTTCTTCTTTCATAGCCCGACCCTTACTATCCTCTTTAAACGAAATAGTGAAGAAATCTTCAGGTAATTCTGGTGTTGTGCGCAAAGTTACTGGATGGGAAGTGTGACCGATCAAAACAGAGAGAATCTGCTGATACTCTTCGACCAGAATCGCTACCGTTTTAGGACTCAAAACCTTCACTCCAAGCAGGGCATCAAGAGTAGCAAAAAGGGCGAGCACTGTTCGTTCGAAGGTTTGGTGTGACTCAAGAAGCCGTGCTTCACCCTCTGTTGAAACTTTTGTAAAAAAGATAAGGACACTGTTTAAAGCCTCTTGTCCGAGAAGTCGGAGTTCATCTTTGGTTGCCCCATCAAAGACAGGATTGTCCGTAATGATGTAGAGCGCTTTTAAAAGCCTTGCTGTCTTTTTGTAGCAAAAGACAAAGGAGTTATTGTCCTTAAAAAAGCTGAAATTACTATTGTCGATCGCTAAAAGACCGTCATTATAGGACAGTTTACCGTAGTCTTTTATGTCTTTTTTATCGTTCTTGTTGTCCATGATAATCCTACCTATTTTTTGTCTTTTTGTTTTTCGTAGAGGTCATTTTTACTTGTTACTATAAGACTACCGAAAGAGAGAGGCTTTGTCCATTATCGTAGACTGTTTTTAAAAACAATCTACAATAATGGAACGTAGGCTATAGAACTTGGAACATAAGGACTCAAATTTGATTCTCTCTAATACCCTATCCTCTGCATCGAGCGCTCCATGTTCTAAGTTCTACGTTCTCGTCGTCCACGCCCTATCTCTTTAATCTTCTATCTCACTCGTATAGGTGCGTGATATCATAGAGCAATCTATGGCAAGTAAAAAAGAAGAGATGAAATCTAAAAGAAAAGCATCTAAAGACTTACACAGTAAAAGTGCTTTTCGTACATTTAAAAACACAGTACTCCTTACTCACCTAAAGAACGAAACGAAGCGGAGTGTTTTGGCTATCGTCTTTTTCACACTCTCTCTTCTTCTCCTCCTTGCCGGTTTTGAAAAAGCGGGAGTTGCAGGGGAAGATCTCTATAAGATATTCAACTATCTTCTGGGGGTTGGTTATTATCTTCTTCCTGCGCTCTGCTTTGTCTTAGCAGTTTCTTTGGGAAGCGAAAAGAGAGAGGAGGAGGAAGGGGGTCATCGTGGACTCGGTGGAGCGCTTTTTTTCATTTCTGGAATACTACTCCTTGAGCTCACCTCTCCAGGCCACGGTGGAATTGTCGGCAAAAGTATCACCGCACCCCTCCTTAGTTTTTTTGATTTCTACGCAACCCTTCTTATAAGCTTCGCTTTCTTGGTAATTTCATTTTTAGTACTCTTTGAGCTCCCCCTCGGACTTCAAAAATTTTCATTTAAACACCTCCTTAAGCTCCTTTTTGCAAAGCTCCGATCAGCTCCAAAAGATCCCGCAACACTTCTCAAAGAAGAGAACCTCGATGCACTAACCGAAGCGGCTCTCGCCAAAAATAAAGAGCTCCTTGATGCCCCACTTCCACAATCTACCGAGGCATTTGAGGACGGAGCTCCTGGACCAGTCCTTCCACTTGAAAGAGAGCCTCGTGTCACTTCTTCATTTACAGAGAATTCTGATACTAGTCCCCTTGCTTCCCCACTCTTCCCATTGAGCAGCGAGCCATTCACCCCTCCACCATTAGCACTTCTCGAAAATGACCGTGGAAAGCCTGGAGTTGGAGACATCAAAGCGAATGCCAATATTATTAAGCGTACGCTTCAAAACTTCGGCATCGCTGTTGAAATGGATGAAATCTCTATCGGACCAACCGTGACTCGTTATGCCATGAAACCTGCTGAAGGGGTGCGACTTCAAAAAATTGTAGCTCTTCAACAAAATCTTGAGCTTGCACTTGCGGCATATCCGGTACGTATTGAGGCTCCTATTCCTGGAAAATCTCTTGTTGGTATCGAGGTACCTAATAGCAGTAAATCAATCGTCGGACTCGGCAGTATGCTCGGTAGTACAGAATTCCGTGAATCTAACAAGCCTCTCTTGATGGCTCTCGGTCGTGGTATTACCGGTAAGTCCTATTTTGCGAATCTTGCTAAAATGCCCCACCTCCTTATAGCGGGTACTACCGGTTCTGGTAAATCAGTGATGATCCATACCCTCATTACCTCCCTTCTCTACCGAAATGCACCGGACAATCTCCGCTTCATTATGATTGACCCAAAGCGCGTAGAGCTAACACTTTATAATGGTATCCCCCACCTCCTTAATCCAGTAATCACCGATGCAAAAAAAGCGATTCTTTCATTAAAATGGGCAGCTAAGGAAATGGATAGACGTTATGACATCCTTGAAGCGCAGTCAGTCCGTGATATTGATTCATACCATAAAAATATCCTCACGCCCGCTCTTGAGAAAATAAAACACGGAGAACTCGGTGAAGGAGATAAAATGCCAGAGATGATGCCCTACATTGCAATCTTCATTGACGAACTTGCCGATATCATGCAAACCTTCCCTCGTGAACTTGAAGCGGCTATCGTTCGCCTTGCTCAAATGAGCCGTGCAGTGGGTATACACCTCATACTTTCAACGCAGCGTCCTTCGGTAAATGTCATTACTGGGTTAATTAAAGCCAATGTTCCGGGTCGTATTGCACTTCAGGTATCTTCTCAAATAGACTCTCGCACTATTCTCGATATGGGAGGTGCTGAAAAACTTCTTGGAGCAGGAGATATGCTTTATCTCTCAGCTGATATGGCTCAGCCTCAACGTGTGCAATCCCCCTACGTTACGGAGAATGAACTCAAAAAGGTGGTGAAGCATCTTATTAAAGCCGGTGAGCATATCCCTCCTTCTGAAATCAATCTCAACCCAGGAGCAGGAACCGAAAATGGCGGTCTTTTTGCGAGCGCCCTTGAAAATACAGATGATGTTGACGATGATCTTTATGAAGAGGCTCGGGAAGTTATTATTAAAGCAGGCAAAGGGTCCACTTCCTACCTTCAGAGGCGCCTTAAGGTCGGTTACGCTCGGGCAGCACGACTAATGGACATACTTGAGGAGAGAGGTGTTATCGGCCCTGCCGATGGCTCAAAACCTCGTGAGGTTCTTAATAAAAACTCGGGAACTGGCAATACCCCTGATGACGAAACGGTACATGAGTAGTATGGATAACAGTTCCCCTGGTAAACGGCTCATTTTAAGAATACTTTTAACCACACTTATTCTTTTTATCCTCATCTTTGCTGGATTTAAGGCCAAAGACCTTGTTCTTGGTCCTCAAATCATTATTACCTCGCCTCAAAACGGGGCACTACTTACTTCCCCTCTCATCACCATTGAAGGCAAAGCGCTTCGTATTGCCTTCATTACCCTTAATGACCGCCAAATCTTTGTTAATGAGCAAGGAACTATCAGGGAGCAATTGTTACTCCAAAATGGGTATACTATACTTAGTCTTAAGGCGACCGACCGATTTAATCGCAAAGTGGAAAAACGGCTCGAACTTATTTACAAGAAACCTAACTAACCCTATGGCAAAAAAGAAAACACCGAAACAGGAAGAGGAAGCTGCAGAGCGCGGAGCGAGAAACAATCGTGGCATTGAAGATACTATTGCCGCTATCAAAAGTAAGTTTGGTGATGAAGCTATTATGAAGCTTGGTGAGAAACCACGCGTCGGAGTTGAAGCTATTTCAACTGGCTCCGTTGGGCTTGATGATGCACTCGGCATCGGGGGACTCCCCCGTGGGCGTATCATCGAGGTGTTCGGTCCAGAATCATCAGGTAAAACAACGCTTGCTCTTCACGTCATAGCTGAAGCACAGAAGAAAGGTGGTATCTGCGCCTATATCGACGCTGAACATGCTATGGACCCCGAGTATTCTAAAAAACTTGGGGTGAAAATTGATGAGCTCCTCATTTCTCAACCTGACACCGGAGAGCAAGGTCTTGAGATCTGCGAGAGTTTGGTACGCTCAGGAAAACTTGATGTCGTCGTCATAGACTCAGTAGCAGCCCTTACTCCAAAAGATGAAATTGAGGGTGATATGGGAGCGTCTCATATGGGTAAGCAGGCACGTCTGATGAGTCAGGCTCTCCGCAAACTCACTGCAATCGTCGCACGGAGTAAAACTATTGTTATCTTCATCAACCAGATTCGTATGCAAATCGGGGTTATGTTTGGAAATCCAGAAACTACTCCTGGAGGAAAAGCTCTCAAATTCTACGCATCGGTACGTCTCGATATTCGTCGTATCGCTGCTATTAAAAAAGGAGAGGAAATTGTAGGGGGACGTGTTCGCGTTAAGGTTGTTAAAAACAAGGTAGCGGCACCCTTCCGCGAAACTGAATTCGATCTTCTTTACGGAGAAGGTATTTCAAAACAGGGCGAAATTCTCGCCTTGGGTGAAAAATATAACATCATTCAAAAATCCGGCGCTTCCTATTCTTTTGGCGAAATAAAAATGGCTCGCGGCTATGACGCTTCTCGTACCTTCCTTAAAGAAAACCCAAAAATTGAAGCTGAAATCTTAAAATTAATCAGGGCGAAATTTAAAGAAGTCGCCTTAAATAAAGAGGAGTAGGAGTAATAGAAAAAATATCTGTAAATACAAAAACATCATTTGTCAGCGATCGCGAACAAATGATGTTTTTAAACTATAATTATTATAGTCAGAATAGTCAGAATTGCTGTTATGCAACAGCCGGTTTAGGAAATAACAAACTACGTATAGCAGTAACACTGTAAAAGAAGAGTGAAACTGTAAGCAGGGCAAGGGCAATCTGTACTGAATGCTGAGTATTAAGCACCGCCGCACTCACAAAAGTAGTAAACGCACTTATATCAGAAAGTGGCATGTTCTTGATAACGTGCGCCAAAGAAACGGAGAGCGAGATAGTGGCAAGCCCCACTACACCGACCAACCCCATAAATGAATGGGGTGATACAAAACGACGCAAGAAATACATCCCATACACTCGTCCCATCACACGCTCTTCTACTGTTAGTCTTGTATTCTTAATTGCCATATATTTATACAACTACTCTTTTTATAAAAAGTCACCAGATCACACGATTCACCCGACGTTTTCCATTGATTCACGAAAAGCTTCCTTGGCACGGTAAACGCGCGTCTTCACTGCCCCCACTGAAAGCCCCTCTTCATTCGCAATCTCCTCTTGAGTCTTCCCTTCTATAAAAAACTTCTTTAAGATAGAAGAGAAACTATCGGGCATGCGCACAAAGACAGACGCTACATAATCAGCGAGTACTTTCTGTTCCTGCTCCCCAAGCTGGGCCATATCGGGGAATACTTCTTCAAATTCTTCACTGAATTCGACGAGTCCACCTCGGCGCATCTTTTGATAATGCGTGAATGCAGTATTCATCAAAATCCTATACCCCCATGACTTAAACGACCCTTCTCCCTGAGAAACAAAACTATTTCCCTTGGCATAGATTTTGGTAAACACTTCAGCGACCACATCCTCTGCTCCCTCTTTTGTTTTCATGACCGTTTCGGCTTTACGTAAAAATGCCTTTTCATAACGACGAAAAAGCTCCGCAAAAATTTGCGGGCGCTTGAGACTTTCTGCAAGAAGAACCTCATCAGAAAGTTCAGGTATCTTTTTTTCTATTTCAATACTATCGAGCAGTCCCATACACCTTCTTTATAGCTGTTCAAACATGCTTTTGCAACCACTAAACCTGCCCAAAGGTCACCTAAACCCCACAAATGAAACCAATACCAAATTATGCAAAAATAGTTGTTGTATATCGAGTACTATATATTCTACACTCACTCGGAAATTAAAACTTGGCAGTTTGTATTTCGCTCGCTTGCTTGAATACAAAAAGAAATCAAGGTCATCCACACCTGCGAACAACCCCGAAAATTTGCCATCCCATAAACTCTTGTCAAGAATATAAATCATACCTTTTGTTTGCGATCGCAAACAAAAGGTATGATTTATAAAATACGAAAATAGTGCCCGTTGAGCAGAAGTATCTCTATTCATAATTGGTTTGTAATTCCGTGTTCAGTCCGCATATATCTGTGGAGGGATCGTGGACTTTTTCTCTCTCTTTGGGTAAGATAACGGAATTGTTTTAATAATCGCCCCCTGGGCTTAATGTACCCACCTATGGCAGTCCTTGCATATAACGAAATCACTATAAAGAAGGTCATCGAACTCGACGGCGAACTCTACGAAGTACTCGAGTCACTTGTATTCCGCATGCAAAAGCGAAAACCAGTAAACCAGACCAAGCTTAAAAACCTCGTTACGGGAAAAGTACTCGAGCGATCCTTCCATGCCTCAGAAAAAGCCAACGAAGCCGATATTGAAACGCGCAAGGTAAAATTCCTCTACCACGCTAAAGGTGAGTTCTGGTTCTGCGAAGAAAATGATGCCTCAAAGCGCTTTCCTGTTGAAGAGGGTCTTGTTGGTCCCTCAGGAAAATTCCTTAAAGCAAATAGCCTCGTTGATATTATGACTTTTGAAGAAGACCGTATTGTTGGCTTCCGTTTTCCAGTAAAAGTAACGCTCAAGGTAAAATCGGCTCCCCCCGCGGTCAGGGGTAATACTGCACAAGGTGCTTTTAAACAAGTTGAGCTTGAAAATGGCATTGTGGTTAATGCTCCCCTCTTTATTAATGAAGGCGACCTTATTGTGGTGAATACAGTGAGCGGTGAGTACAGCGAACGGGCGGAGAAGCAGTAGTGGCTAGATGATTCGGCTTTAGATAATTAGAAATTAGAAGGATTAGGGGGATTAGCTGGTCTAATTCAGCTAACCAAGGAATTAGGCTATAGCGAGAGTACAGAAATAAAATCCCCGCGGCACTTCGTGCCGCGGGGATTTTATGTTACTCAAAACTTATCGAGCAACGTACGGAAGGAGCCCCATAAAGCGTGCGCGCTTTACTGCCATCGCAAGCTTACGCTGACTCTTTGCAGAAACGCCTGAGCGTTTTCCACTAAGCATTCGACCGTGTGGGTTAAGAAACTTTTTTAAAGTTTCAGTATCCTTATAGTCAATATACTTAATATTGTTTTGAGAAAAATAACATTGTTTATTTATCATAATTTTCAATTTTTAATTTCTTCTTCTTAGAAGGGTATATCTTCTGGGTTAATTTCTTCTTCTGGGTAATCTATCGGAGCGCTCGTATCATCGTTCTTTGGAGCTGGAGATGTAGTACTCTTATTTTCATAACTTCCTCCTGCGTTCCCTCCACTCTTAGGACCGAACTGCACACGGTCTGCCACTATCTCAGTACGGTACTTCTTTGTTCCGTCTGCTGCATCCCAACTACGAGTCTGCATCCTGCCTTCAACAAACACGCCACTACCTTTCTTAAGATACTGCGCAGCGGTCTCGGCCTGGCGACCAAAGACAACCACATTATGGTAATCCGTCGATTCCTGACGAGCTCCTTGCTGATCTTTCCAGGTACGGTTGGTCGCGATTGCCATCGTTGCTACCTGAATACCTGAAGGGAGTGATTTCAATTCTGGGTCTCGTGTGAGATTACCGTAGACAATTGCTTTGTTAATATACATACCCCTATTGTATTACTCTATGACAAGGTTCTCAATAGTCTTATCAAGTTCCTCCTCGTTAAGAGGAAGTGTTGGGGCTGCTACCGCAGAGACATTTACAGCATCCGTCTTTACTTCTTCTTTGTGTGAAGCGGGGATACGTCGCTCACGTGGAGTAAATGCTTCGGTCGGGACAGCAATTACCAGTGAGCGGATAATAGAAGTGTCTTCCTTGAGTGAGAGTTCGAGTGCTTTTACAAGATCAACATCATACTCGAAAGTAACTGACGTAAAATACGCGGTGCTCCACGTGCTCCGCTTACTTCCGACTACTTGAGTCATATCATACGTCAATGGACGAGTCGCCGGAGTAACTGTCTGCTTTATCACCCCCCCCTGTTTCTCAAGCGAAGTAATCATTTTTGAGAGTGTTGCAGTAGCTTCTTCTTCAGTCATGGTAGGCACCATAAGAAGTCCAACTTCATAGAAGTCTCGCTCGCTTTCTTTGACTTCGCCTTTTTTAGTCTGTTCTGCTTTCATTCAGTTAAGTTATTATCCCCCTTTAATAACGTTTTAGATACTCATAAATCCTCCGAGGGAAGAAAGGATTTACGTAGATTATATTTGCCGGGCACGCTAAGGACTTCAAGAGGATCCTCAACGAGCCTTTACGCAAATGGGAACACGTGGGGAAAGATTACCACACTACCTACCCCCTCGCAAGAAGCTTGAAAAAGAATCTGGAGGGACTCCGAAAAGGGTCTTTGGCATAAAAAAGTAGAGCCAGTGGCCGCTAAAAGCGGCCACTGGCTTAAGAAAAGGCTTGCATCCGGCGAAATTGGTCGATAAACTGGACCGATCGTTTGGAGCTCGACTTTTCTCCTTCTCTCGAAAGAAGTTCGAGCGCTTCATAGAGAGGGACCCACTGAAAGTCGGTATTTTCGTTATTCAGCACGACATTGCCCCGCCCTACAAACTGACTGGTAAGACAGAAGTAAAGCGCACCGTTGTTGAAAATCTGATCAGAAATTTTCTTTAAGACAATGAGGTCTCGTTAAATACGAAAGACTCGTTTTGTATTGATTTCGATTTGCTTTACCAGTGTCTCTACATTTTCATTTCGAATATCGGCAATTCTCTTTATCGTTTCAATAACATACGTAGGTTCATTCCGCTTCCCTCGATAGGGCGCTGGAGTCGCGTAGGGGCTATCAGTTTCAGAAAGTATTGCTGTAACCGGAATGTGCTTTATCAGTTCATCGTACTCTTTCGTAAAAGTAATAATTCCCGGAAAAGAAAGCGTGAAGCCGAGTGCAATGTAGCGCTCTGCGACAGGAATATTCCCCGTAAAAAAATGAATATTTCCTCGGAGTTTATCTCCTACTTCAATCTTTTTTTCGTCGAGTATTTCTAAAAGCTCCTCGTGAGCATCCATTGTTTTACCACTTGGTCGACAATGGACCATGAGGGGGAGATCTGATTCAATCGCGAGCTCCATGTGTTGTTTAAAAAGTGCTGTTTGTCGTACTCGTTCATTCGTAAGTTCATTTTGGGGTGTCCGAAAATAATCGAGCCCACATTCCCCTACTGCAACCACCTTTTTGTTTTTGCTAAGCTCATGATAAAAATCAGCGTCAAATATCTCTTCTTTATTATCTACAGGATGTTGCCCCACAGAAGCCCACACTCCGCTTTCTCCCGTGGCGAGCTCAACTGCTTTTTTTGATTCCTCTTTATCAGTACCGACAACGATAGTAGAAACTCCTGCTTCGCTCATACGAGCGAGCACCTCCTGCCGGTCAGTATCGTATTCACTGCTATGAAGGTGGCTATGTACATCTATATATGTATTCATGGCACTAAGTATACAAAATCGTAATAAGTAAAGCACCCGGCGCTGTGGCGCACAGGTGCATTTCGAGAGTGTGCCGGTGCGGTTGCAACAGCGGGTCCCTGTGATGTACTTTAAAATCCCTTAGGGAAGTGCTGAGGCTGTGCGTCTTACCTACCTCAAACAATGGTAACTTCCGTTAGGTTTCCCCGTAGGTCCCGTTATGCAGAACCGTGGCTACAAGACGCTCCAAAAGATGCGCGATTCTATTTCCTTATCACACTGCGCAAGGTTTAAACGTGCTCAAGAACACTCCCTTGCTACCCCTATCTGCCACTCCTTTAGTCCTCCAGCATATTTCACCTCCTTTCTTGTGCGGTTCGAACTTCGATGTACCACCTTAATCTTTACGTGGAAAGAGTGGAGTTTCCGGCATTTTATTTTCTTTTAGGCATTCAAATATTTTTGCTGAAGTTTCTGGCATAACCACTTCTAACATCTTTGCGATACGATCAAGGTCAGCAAGAGATTCTTTAATATATTCTTTTGCCTTCTCAGGGTCTGTTTTAACTAACTTATAGGGCTCGTGTGCTTGAATAAACTCATCAGCGAGAGCGACGCACTCATTTATCTTAGTTATAGCTATTGAAAGATGGTGGTTCGCAAGTAGTTGATCAAACTCTCTTTCCTGCTCATAGACTACCGTATGTCCAGAATTACTAACACCATGAGTTGAAGCCATTTTCATGACGCGAGAAAGGAGGTTCCCAACGCCATTTACCAAGTCTGCATTGTAAATCTCTTTCATTTTTTCTCTTGTAAAATCACCGTCTTCAAAGGTTGGTATGTGGCGCAAAAGCGCATAGCGCACCGCGTCAGCTCCATACTCCTCGATCATAAGGAGTGGGTCTATCACATTACCGAGTGACTTACTCATCTTCACTCCCCCACTCACAATATATCCATGAATCATTACTTTTTTAGGAAGTGGTACACCTGCGGAAAGTAGCATCGCTGGCCAATAGATAGTATGAAAGCGATTAATTCCCTTGCCGATGAGGTGCATCGTTTCTCCCTCTACCCAAAACTTTTTGTACTGCTCACTCTCATCCGCATACCCCAGCGCATTAATATAGTTTGAAAGTGCATCAAACCAAACATACATCATCTGTGTCATGTCTGCTGGTACAGGAATGCCCCAATTTTTAGCTCGAGCATTCGAGCGAGAAATACTAAAGTCTTCCAGTCCTCCGCGAATAAATGCAAGGGCTTCATTTTTGCGGGTGAGAGGAATAATAGCAATGGTATCGCTTTCAATAAGCTCCTCGAGTTGTTTTTGGTAGCTAGAAAGTCTAAAAAAATAATTTTCTTCTTCTACTACTTCCACCTTTTTTCCTGGATGCTCCTCGCACTCACCATTGATCAATTCTTTTTCCGTTTTATATTCTTCACAACCAATGCAGTAGAGCCCTTTATAACTTTTTTTGTAGATATCTTCTTTTTTACAAGCATTCCACAGTTTCTGTGCCCCCGCTTTATGCCGAGGATCTTGGGCTGTTTTTATGAAGTCATTCGTGGAAATGTGTAGTTTTGAAACAAGCTCAACAAAAACGTCTCCTGTGTTTTTTACAAATGAAAGTGTCTTCTCGCCTAGAGCTTCTGCTGCCTGTACATTTTTTATCGCATTCTCATCAGTACCACTCAGAAAAAAAACATTCTCACCTCCACGGAGAATTCTTTGATGACGCGCGATTGTATCAGCTTGTACAAGTTCGAGAGCAAAGCCGATATGAGGCTTCGCATTCACATAGGGAATAGCCGTACTAATAAAGAAAGGTTTTTTATCCATAGTTGTTAGTGATGAGTGGGAAGCCCGAGTATTTTGCGCTCTGACTCCTTCTTACGTACCACATCATCAATATATTCTTTAAGCGCCGCAGAAAGTGGCACCGAGAGCAGTACTCCTAAAAATCCCGCAAGCTTTGCTCCAACAATAAGTGCAAGGATAACCAAGACTGGCGGGAGTCCAACTACTTTTCGTACGACAAGTGGATAAATAAGATGACTTTCAAATTGCTGTACGATTACATACAACCCCGCCGTAAGAAGTCCGAGTGTAAGTCCTCCGTCAGCAAAAGCTATTGCCACCGCAGGAATAGCACTAATAATAGGACCGAACACAGGGATAAGCTCAAATACAGCGCAAAGTATTGCCAAGAAAAATGCATAGGGGACGTTAAGTATGAGCAGCCCCAAATACACTAAAACCCCGACAATCAGTCCCAGCACCACCTGTCCCTGCATCCAGAGACCGATCTTGTTTTGTGCACGGCGCCAAAGACCAATAACGTAATCTTGCTTGCGTACAGGGATAATCACTCGAAGAAAATCATCAATTCCGGTTTCCTGTACTGCAAAATAGAAAGAGAGTACGACGATAAGTATGAAACTAATAATCCCTCCGAAGACAACCCCTGTTGTTTTGAAAAAGTTTCCAGAGATAGTTTTTGTAAGCGAAGATATTTCTCCTGCGGTATTACCAAAAGAGGTTTCTGAAAGACCTGATATATTTTGCGTAAGCAGTCCTGACCCTTTAGTAAGATCACTGAAATCGATACTACGAAGATCAGAGGGTAGACGGTTGAAAAAACTTGCCGACTCCTCAAGAAGTGGTGGTATCAAAAAATACACCATACCAACGAACGAAATTGCCATCAAAAGGTAGATGATCATCACTGCCGGTAACCGGCCAACACGAAGCTTTTTAAAAAACTTAATAGCAGGCTCAATCGAAGAAGCTAATACAATTGCGGTGAGTATAATAAGTACAAGATCTCGTAAAAAGAAAAGTGCCCAGCAAAGGGCAAAAACACCCAACATTCGGATGATCGTGCCCGTGGTGATGGTAATCGCTGTATCCTTTAATTCCATAACGCTACTATATCACTCGCCCTTGTTTTTTCAATTAGACCCTTCGAAAATCAGAAATCCCTTAAAAAGCGAGTTAAATTGCAGGAAATAGTGTGCAAAAGGCGCCATACCTACTGAAGCTTCAATCGAAGTAAGTGGAGGGAAAGGGGAATGTGCTGAAGAAAAATTTCCTTGCTTTTCATCACCCTCTCCTTCTGGAACACTCTTTGTGATCTCAAAATTTTGCCCAAAGTACCCCACACAAGAGAGAGTTACGGAACCTGGACCAGAAAAAGAATCGAGGGCAAGTCGCCCTTGCTTAACTCTCCCTCCACTTACCAAGCCAGAAAGTGAACACTCCTTTGTTGCTGCATCACCGCTCCATACAAACACTACCGATTCTCCTTCTTCAGGATTTTTAGGAATTACAGAAAGTGCTGCGCTAATCGGCTCCGGAGCAACCTTAACAGCGACCTCTTCCTTCACTTCCCCGCCCTCCCCTCTACAAAGCAAGGTGAACTTTGTATCCGTATAAAGTGACCCGCTCTCCTCTACTCCCTCTCGTGCTTTTTCCCCCTGCCAATCTCCCAAAGCTTCACATCGACTCACATTCTTACTCTGCCATCGTAAAAGAGCGGTTGCGCCATAGGAAACTATTGTGTCTGTTGTATCGAAAAATAGAGTAGGTTCTGGGGCACTTCTATACGTCTTTAATGAAACGATTCCTGTACTTGAAACTCCTTCTTTGTGAGCCATCGAAGCAACTTCATGACTCATCGTCGTTGTAGTTGCTAAGGGAGTAGTGGTCCCTAAAGGCACGACCGTAAGTCCGCGAATAGTATAACGCTCTCCCTTACAAAGTCCCTGACTTCCTGCCCGCGACACTTCAAGCGTTAAAATATGTTCACCTAAGGGAAGCTCTCCGAGACGGTATGCAAATACACCATTATCAAAAAGGGGATGAAACCCTTTTTGAGGGACCCCGTCTACCTGTGAAGTAATAAAGAAACTTCCTTCACACTGTCCCCCATTCCACTGTCTTGTGTCATACTTTCCAGTAACTAAAATCTTTCTTGTGGTGTCATATTGTGCGAATTCTTTTGGAGTATCAATAGAAATAATTGTTCCTGCAAGCGAAACTCCCGGTAAAAATAAACCGTAAAAAATAATGAGGAAATGGAAAATATATTTTTTCATAATTATTGGAGGGGGCGAACAAGTGTGTCATATGCCTCTCTACTTATTTCGTACTCCGCCAAAAAAGTAGCAAGCTCTGATCCTATAACCAAAATATCGCTCACCGAAGCTGGTTTTATAGACATGTTCGTAAAAGCCGTCGCGGTGCGACGATTTTCTTTAAGTACTGCAAGTACTGTCGTACTATTGAGTGAAAAAAGAACTCCACCTAAAATGAGAACAAGAAATGAATAATATAAAAAAAGAGTTTTTCTTTCTCTTGTTGTGTCCTTGTGAGGTACTCCTTCCATCCTCCTATCATAACAGTAAAACTCACCCTTAAAAAAGAGTGACTACGGGGACGCGTCCTTCTTAGAGAAATATCGAGCGCTCAAGTTCTGCAAGGGGTACACGTACTTGTTCTCCTGTATCGCGACTTCGGAGCGTCACCGTGTCATCAAGAAGTGTGTCAAAATCAATGGTCACACAATACGGTGTCCCTATTTCATCTTGTCTGCGGTAGCGCTTGCCGATATTCCCATTATCGTCAAAAACTGTTTGCGGAATTTTCTTTTTAAGTGCCACGTACACGTCCCGAGCTTTAGTGACAAGTTCCGGTTTATTTTTAAGAAGCGGAAAGATGGCAACTTTAATCGGTGCAATCGCTGTTGGAAACTTAAGGAACACACGGGTCTCATCTCCCATTGTGTCTTCTGTATACGCGCTCGTAAGTATTGCAAGAATTGTCCGATCCACACCAAAAGTGGGCTCAATGCAGTGCGGTGTCACTCGAGTCTTGGTCTCTTCATCAAAGTAAGAAAGATCGACACCGGAGGCGATGGTATGATTTTT
>Ga0163144_10001757_pt1 | contig 50700 bp, 44 predicted proteins | sample OliLak19BULKMAT1_FD_123175 | JGI IMG/M metagenome (GOLD analysis project Ga0163144, IMG submission 123175) | Freshwater microbial mat bacterial communities from Lake Vanda, McMurdo Dry Valleys, Antarctica - Oligotrophic Lake LV.19.BULKMAT1 | ecosystem: Environmental > Aquatic > Freshwater >... | reverse complement strand
AATAGCGACGTACAGCGAGCGGTTACTAAGTTAAACAATCGTCCACGCAAACGTCTCAACTATTTAACGCCACGGGAATTCTTAGAAAAAGAGGGTGTGCGTTTCAGGTGATTATTTACGAGTAAAACTTGCATGATTTAAATTTCTATGCTATAGTAAATACAACCTTCGCGGTTATCACTGCGAGCTACTTATAAGCACCACGGTGCGTATCTATATAAGCCAGCCGCTTCACACATATATATGTTAACAAAAAGAGTAAAAGAAAACGTTATCAAGGATACTAAGCGTCACGATAGTGACACTGGTTCGCCAGAAGCGCAAGTGGCGCTACTGACTCGTCAGATTGAAGAACTTTCTACACACTTACGCAAGCACAAGAAAGATTTTCACTCAAGACGGGGTTTGCTACAAATGGTAGCTGACAGACGAAAACATCTAAAATATCTAGAGAATAAAAATGAAAAGTCTTACAACTCACTCATTAAGAAGCTCGGATTAAAGCGTTAGTAAAATTGCTCCTATGGAGCAATTTTATTTTTCAAGTTATAGTTTAGGAAGATCCTAAAGATAAGTCCGAAAGTTTTTTCCGCAAAGTTTTTAATAAAAAATTTAAAATTATTTTAGTAAACTTATGAGTGTAATTAGACACCCAGAACAGAGAGTCGCCATTTTGATAGACACCCAAAACCTTTATCATAGCGCTAAAAATTTATACAAATCAAAAGTAAACTTTGGTGCCGTAGTGAAGGCTGCCTTAGGGGGACGAAAATTAGTTCGCGCGCTATCTTACGTAGTGAACACGGAGGGAGGAGAGGAGGGAGCATTTTTTGAAGCTTTAGAAAAAGTCGGCATTGAAATTAAAACCAAGGATCTACAAATCTTTTACGGTGGGGCTAAAAAAGCTGACTGGGACGTTGGATTAGCAATCGACGCCATCAAACTTGCTAACAAGGTTGATGCCATAATCTTGGCTACTGGTGATGGAGACTTTGTTCCTTTAGTGGAGTACGTCAAAAACCAAGGATGTCAATTTGAAGTCATTACTTTCGGTCGTTCAGCTTCATCAAAACTACGTGAGGTAGTCGATGACTTTATCGACATGGACAAAAACCCAAGCGAATATTTGATTGGCTATAAAACCGGTAAACGCAAGCCAGAGCAGAGAAAACAACAAAAGCAAAACCTTACTTAATCCACCTTATTTCTTTTGTCTTACGTAATAGCTGCTAGCACTTGTGCCCAGCAGCTATTTTGCTATGCTCATTAAATTAGTAGGGAGCTTAGCATGTAAGTAGATTTCTAGTAGAAATCTAAAACCTGCTCTGGTCACTACCTTAAGAAATATTTATGCAACGGAGAATTTTTAAAACACAACTTGGTGGCAAAACCTTAACTGCCGAGTTTAATGACCTTGCTATGTACGCCAACGGTTCGGTATTGATCAGTTATGGCGAAACGGTTATTCTCGTCACAGCCGTCATGGGGAAAAAAAACAATGCTGGACTACCCTATTTCCCACTATCAGTCGAGTTTGAAGAAAAGTTCTACGCGGCGGGTGAAATTCTAGGAAGTCGTTTCATGCGCCGTGAAGGTCGTCCAAGTGATGAAGCTATTTTATCGGCTCGAATTGTAGACCGAACAATCCGCCCACTTTTTCCCAGACATCTAAAGATTGACATTCAAATAGTGGTAACGGTCTTAGCTGTTGGCGAAGACGATCCTGACGTATTAGCCGTTTTAGGTACATCACTAGCACTTAGTGTCTCGGATATTCCGTGGCAAGGACCAGTTAGTGCTGTCAGGTTACTAAAGAAACGCAATCAAAACGAAACTATTATCAATCCGACCTACTTGGACCGACTACAAGGAGAAGTTGAGTTGGAGTTACTGGCTTGTGGGAAAGATGGAAAAATTAACATGATTGAAACTACAGCCGTGGAACAGGCTGAAACTGAGATTATCTCCCTCTTAAATCAAGCCGTTGGCGAACATCAACACTTACAAAAATTCCAAGAAACCATTATCACAGAATTAGGAAAAACCAAACGACAGATCCTAGCGCCTGAAATACCAGCAGCTCTTAGTGAATTTTTTGTAGCTAATTTTGCAGACAAATTACAAACAACTTTGTTTTCAGGTCAAGCAGGTAAGGACCATATTTACGATTTAAAAAATGACTTTCTGGCTGAAGTCAGCTCATCAGCTGACGCTGGAATGGTTGATATAAAATTAGCCGGTGATTATTTTGAAGAGAAGGTTGATGAATTTCTTCATAAGGGAGCAGTCGTCGAAAAAAAAAGAGCTGACGGAAGAGGTTTTGATGAACTCAGAGAACTATATGCACAAGCTGGTGGAATCTCTCCAGTTCTTCATGGGTCTGGTATCTTCTATCGTGGAGGCACGAGAATTTTCACTGCTCTTACCTTAGGTGGTAGGGAGGCCGCACAATTGATTGACACGATGGAAGAGCGCGATGTTAAAAAACGTTTCATGCATCATTATAATTTTCCGCCATTCTCAGTTGGTGAAACTGGACGCTTCGGAGGCTTTAATCGAAGAATGATTGGCCATGGTACTTTAGCTGAAAAAGCCTTGCTACCAGTTATACCCAAGGATACTGAATTCCCGTACACAATCCGTCTGGTTTCCGAAACAATGTCGAGCAACGGCTCTAGTTCTATGGGCTCAGTTTGTGCTTCATCTCTTGCATTAATGGACGGGGGAGTACCAATCAAAAGAGCTGTAGCTGGAATTGCTTCAGGAGTAATGATTGTGGGTGAAGAGTATAGCTTACTCACTGACATTCAAGGACCAGAAGACGAATTTGGCGATATGGACTTTAAAGTAGCTGGCACTGAAATCGGTGTTACGGCTATTCAGATGGACGTTAAGGTTACTGGTATCAGTCTAGAAATTTTGACTGCATCTTTGGAAAAAGCGAAACAGGCTCGTCTACATATCTTAGAAGTGATGGCTAAAGAAATTGATAAGCCCCGAGCTGTTATTTCGGCTCGAGCTCCTGAAATTGTTACCTTAAACATCCTGCCCGAGCAAATTGGGTTAGTAATTGGAAGTGGTGGAAAAACTATTAAAAATATTAAGGAAGAAACCAGAGTCGAAGAAATAAGTATTGAAGATGATGGTAGTGTTTATATTACTGGTAAAAATGGTACAGCTAGAGTGGCTGAGAAAAGAATCCGAGATTTGACCAAGCGTTACACAATCGGAGATAGAGTAGAAGCCGTAATCACTAAGATTGCCGCCTTTGGTGCCTTTGCCCGAATTGACGACTTCAATGAGGGTTTAATTCATATTTCTGAGATTGCTCCTTTCCGTTTAGAAAGCCTCGAAGGAGTTTTAGAAGTTGGTGAAACTGTTTCTGTAGTTGTTAGTAAGCTAGAGGCGGGTAAAATCGGTCTATCTATTAAACAAGCTGATCCTGACTTTGCAACCAAAAGAAACCTCAAGGCCAAATAAAAACCACAGACAAAAGCGCACAAAAGACCAAATTCATGAGATACTATTTGTAATGTCTAACCAGAATCAGGCACTTGGTAAAATTCCAACCCTGCGGACTTACGCACAAGATCTCGAGGATACTCGCCATGCCAAGAGCCCTTCACCTAGGGTGGTGTCTATCGATGAAACAGCATTTCCGAATAAAGTACCAGCCCGTAATAAGGAACCATTTGTTAACAAGCCGACTCGGGGAACCGTCATCCAACCCATCTCTGAAAAAGAGTTAGTAGGTTTTAGCAAACAACCAAATACCTTAGTTGAAAAAATAATTGTTGATAACGAAGATGCTGGGGAAGCTACAGTTATTACTGACACTAAACATAATCGCTTTAAACTGTTTCCCGCCATAATCATTTCTCTCAACAACTGGTTCTCTAATCAAAAAAAATTACGTCATCAAAAAGCAATCCCTAAATATACCCTCCCGCAAACCACTAGACGTAAAGGATTGATTCAAAGAGCTACCTCCAATACTGGCAAAACAGCTACCGCTGATTTTCGCTACTTACAAGAAAGAATCAAACATCGATCCGAGGAAATTGGTGTTGCTGGTAAGACAATTTGGACTCCGGATACAGAGCCGGTCTTTTTGCTACTAGATGAAGTTAGGAATTCACCAGTGACTGACGAAAAAGAGGAAGTTGCTGGTAAGACAATTTGGACTCCAGATACGGAGCCGGTCTTTATGCTACTAGATGAAGTTAGGAATTCACCAGTCACTAATGTAATAATAGAACCGAAAAAAAGTCACTATACCGAAATGTTTATGACTGAGGATGTCGAAGACCAAGAAACAGATGAAAACGTCTCTGTCTGGGAAAATCAAGAATTACCAGAAATTTCGCAAAGAGAGACCGAGCCAGAAGAGAGCGTTTCTACTTGGGAAACTGAAGAAGTAACTGTTGAAATTGTACAACCTGAAATAGTAGTTCCTGAAGAAGTAACTGTTGAAATTGTACAACCTGAAATAGTAGTTCCTGAAGAAGTAACTGTTGAAATTGTACAACCTGAAATAGTAGTTCCTGAAGAAATCTATCCTCCAATTCCAGTCGTTGTAGAGACTAATGTCCCGGAAAAACAAAAGGTTGAGACCCAATTAATTCCTCCTAGACCTAAACTAGGCCGGTCTACTAAAGTTTCTTTTTGGAGGCAATTACACGGCCTAAACACTAATACCTTAGCCTTTATTATTTCTTCATTTATTTTAATTGTCATCGCCAGTATTTTTGTAATTCATATATTATTAACTCGAGAAAGTAGTCCTAATCCAGGACTCTCACCAGCGCCCGAAAGTCTGCTACTTAATACTAATCTGAATCTAATAATTAACAGTATGAATGGGAGGTCAAATCTAATTAATTCATTACTTGCCCTAAAAACTACCCGACCAGAAATCGTCCAGGCGGCTTACGCAGAAGTCTTTCCATCTAATAACTTAGTGCCTCCGGTGGAAGTCCTAAATCTACTAGGTTTAGATTTGGAAAAAAATCTAGCCCAATCTATTGAAGAACTGCGATTAGGCTTTACGTCAGAACAAGAACCATTTATCCTGATGAAAGTACCGGATATAATTGTTGCCCAAGGTGGTTTGCTTTTGTGGGAAGAAAATATGTACACTGATTTAGGTAAAGTTTTTGTGCTTGACCCAATCGCACAAAGTAGTGACCTTAATTTTTCAGACTCAACTTTTGCTGGACGAGACGTTCGCTTAATCAAACAACCTTCTGGGTCTGAACTTATAATCTACGGTCTAATAAATAACACTGTGATTATTACTACCACTAGCAGTAGCTACCGTGAGTTATCAATCTTAATTAAATAACTATGTTGGATTTAAATCTATATCGATATAAATTAGAAACTAATTTAAAAACTATTGTAACCGAATTAGAGACTATCGGAATTTACGATGTTGCAAGTGACGACTGGAAAGCAATCCCAGAACAAGTAGAAAATCTGACAGATGCCGATGCAAATACCAACGCTGACGCCGTGGAAGACTGGAATGAAAGACGAGCAATACTCACAGATCTAGAAAGAGACTATCGTAATATCAAACGTGCCTTGGGCAAAATTACGGCTGGCATATACGGCATTTGTGAAATCTCGGGTCTACCAATAGAAGTGCAACGACTTAAATTTAAACCAGAAGCTAGAACTTGTATAGCTCACATGGAAGAAGAGGGTCAACTGTCTATATAAAAACATGTCTATTGCTTTAATCTATACCGTTCAACCTCAAGTAATGTCAGGGACGGTAGTTAGAATCGAAGCCGACATTTCACGTGGCTTACACTCTTTCTCGATTGTCGGACTTGCTGGGAAAGCGATTGACGAGGCAAAGGATCGTGTTAGTGCGGCTATTAAATACTCTGGTTTTGAATCACCTAAAAGTAAGAACCAAAAAATTACTATATCACTTTCTCCAGCCGACCTCAAAAAGGACGGTCCTTTATTTGATTTGCCAATAGCCTTGGCTTATTTGTCTGCGGCTGGAGAAATTAATCCACCCACTGACACCATTTATGTGGGTGAACTAGGTTTGGATGGTAGCCTTAGAAGTATCCGTGGAGTACTTAATATAGTAATGGCAGCCAAAGCTAGTGGGTACAATAAAATTATTGTACCTTTTGCCAATGCTGTTGAAGCTGCTTTAATTGATAATATACAAGTGTACCCAGCCCGCACCCTGACAGAAGTGATTAAACACTTGGAGCCCAAACACCCCGAATATCAAACTCTTACAGTACAACCACTAACTGAAGTGCCGGAAAAAATAAAGCAAGATAATCTAATTTCTCTTGAAGATATCAAAGGCCAAGAAAGTGCAAAACGTGCTTTAGTCATTGCCGCCGCTGGAAGACACAACGTGATTTTGGTCGGGCCGCCAGGAACAGGGAAGACGATGTTGGCCAGAGCTTTTGCTGAGATTTTACCACCACTTACCCGCGAGGAAATTTTAGAAGTGACAGCAATTCATTCCCTAACCCAGCCAAACATCATTATAGATAGCAATCCACCATTTCGCTCTCCGCATCACACAGCTTCGCATACCGCTTTAGTTGGTGGTGGCACTAATCCAAAACCAGGGGAGGTGACCCTGGCCCACAAAGGCGTTCTCTTTATGGATGAGTTTCCTGAGTTTGACCACCGTAGTTTAGACGCTCTTCGGCAGCCGCTTGAAGATCGAGTAGTTAGTATTTCTCGTATTTCCGGAACTGCACTCTTTCCCGCAGATTTTATTTTAATTGCGGCTCTAAATCCTTATCGTGGTCGTGAAGACGGTACCAATAATCTAGCCCGGGCAATGAAGGAAACTTATAAAGAAAAAATCTCAGGACCGATTCTGGATCGTATCGATCTCTGGATTGAAGTCCCACATGTTAGTTACGATACCTTAAGTGACCTTAGTCGTAAGACAGGGGAAACGGAAACAGCTCGCACTCAAATTAAAAACGCCCGAGAAAAACAAAGTCGCCGACTCGAAAATCGTGGCATTACCACGAACGCATCAATGACTAGTCGTGATATAGATTTTTGCATCACCATCAGTGAAGAAGTTAACTCTTTACTCAAGCTCTCTGCCACCAAATTAAATCTTTCTCCGCGGAGTTATCACCGTCTGATTAAGGTCTCTCGGACTATTGCTGACCTAGCCGGGGAGGAGGAGATTAGCAAAAGTCACCTACTAGAAGCTCTGCAGTACCGCATTCCCCTTTAAAAACTTTGGCTTGTTTTGAAATGTATCTGATTGACACTTTTTAAAATCATCAACTTTTCAAATACCTCGAAGTCGCATGTTTATTATTTTTGGGTAATAGTTAGTAGTAACGAGGTATACTGTATTTACATGCTTTTCATATCAATCTTGCACCACTACTTGCTATGGCACTACGCCAAAGCTTTTAGTGAAATTCTTCACGTCTGGAAAAATATATTTTGGTTTACTTTTCATTTTTTCTCATTGCCTCAATTACTACGTTCTTACTTTATGCCCTGGAAAAGAATGACCGAGGGTAGGGGTCGAGCATTTAATTTCGAAGACTTAGCTGGCTTTGTAATCGTCAACCTAATTTCTCGGGTCCTAGGAATAATGATCCGAACCAGCGTAATAATCTCCGGCACCATTGCTTTAATATTACTGATATTTGGAATAATTTTAACTTATATTTTTTGGTTCTTAGCTCCAGTCTTATTAGTAATTAGTATCTACTACGGCCTAATGCTGATATTTTCATAAATTTAATATACCTATGTACACTATCGCCGAAGACATTGCCCGCTACAAACCAACTCTTTCATTGGTAAAATTTTTAAATAGAAAGACATTAAGTAGATTGCGTCATTTCTTTTTTATCGGTGCTGTAATCAGTGCGATTGCCAGCCTAGTTGTATCATTATTACAACCTGGTGAGTACACCTCCATTTTACTGGGAATGGCGTTAATTTTTACCGGTTTCTGGATAGAACAAGTTCTCATTTATAGTTATCACAACAGCTATTATTTCTACGGATTAAACTCAATTTTAAGTCTAGATGGAAAAAAAATATCCGGTACTACCTACGAAACAGCAGAAGCTTTGTTAGGTGATGAATTAGATGTTACCAAAGCTTTTTGTATGTCTAGGATGGGTACCGTTATATTACTAAGGTCTGGCATTGATCTTAATGCCGTAGACACCTATCTCCACACAGCCCGTTCAAAGATAACTACCCAAATGATACCTTTAGCTGCAGGTGAAATATTCTCACTTATTAGTCTTGGCCAATACCTACTACAGCAAGATAGTTCATTCAAAACTTTTATCAAAGAGCAAGGCATTACTGAAGAAATTTTTACTGGGACTCTACGCTGGGTAATTATTACTCACCATACTGAAAAAAAAGCTGAGCGATGGTGGGGTAAAGATAACCTTTCAAGAAAAGAAAGAATTGGGCGCGAGTGGTCATACGGAAAAACTTATACTTTAGAAAAATTTTCTAGGGATCTTCGCACTGGTGCTATTTTTTACAATCTATCCACAGGGGATACTATTTTTACAGAAGAAAAGATTGCTGAAGTAGAAATAGCTCTAGCTCGGGCTAAAGCCTCTAACGTTCTCGTAATTGGTGAAGCCGGAGTTGGTAAAATTGATTTACTGCTTGAAGTAAGTCGAAGAATGCGTACCGGAAAATCCATTAATTCTATAGCTGACCAACATATGGTTCTACTTGATACTAATCGTCTATTTGCTTTCCATAAAGATAAGCAAGCATTAGAGCAGACTATTCTCCACATTTTTACTGAAGCCACCAAAGCCGGAGACGTAATTATTGTGATAGAAAACTTAAGTACTTTTATTAGTGAGGCTAGAGCTATGGGAATTTTTATACCAGAGTTGCTTGATTCTTTCCTGGCCACTTCAGCTCTCCATGTTATTGCCACCGACACTCCAGGGGCGTATCACACTCACCTTGAACCACTCGGCGCTTTTAGCAGACGCTTTGCTGAAGTACTAATAGAATCTACTGACCTAGGCAGCACTACCCGAGTCCTGCAAGATATTGCCCTAAACAACGAAAATAAATACCAAGTACTCTTCACTTATGGATCACTATCCGCTATCACTGCCGCTGCCGACCGATATATTGTTGAGGGGGTAATGCCAGATAAAGCTATTGAACTTCTAATAGATGTTGCTACCAGAGCACAACACTCTGGTCAATCTGTAATATCAGCACAATATGTGTACGAAGTTGTCAGTGAAAAAACTGGAATTCCAGCTGGTCCAATTGGCGAAGAAGAGCGTGGCCTGCTACTTAATCTGGAAGAGAGGCTGCATGAAAGAGTGATTGGTCAAAAACCAGCAATAGCGGCCATCGCCCGAACAATGCGTCGAGCGCGAGCGGGTATCCAGGCTGCCGACAAACCAATCGGGTCATTCCTTTTTCTTGGTCCAACTGGTGTCGGAAAAACCGAAACCGCGAAAGCCTTAGCGCATGTCTTTTTTGGCGATGAAAAAAATATGCACCGCATCGACATGTCAGAATTTAGCGACGGAAATGCCTTAGCACGACTGCTTGGAGATGGGATAGAATCAGGAATCTTACCAAACATGCTTCGGGAACACCCTTACTCAGTATTACTATTGGATGAGTTTGAAAAAGCCGCTAAGTCAGTTCACGATATTTTCCTCCAGATTCTTGACGAAGGAATATTTACTGACGCTAACGGTAATAAAGTAAATGTTCGCAATACGATAATTATTGCCACCTCAAACGCCGGCAGTCAGCTAATTTTAAGAACCATAACCCAAAGACAAAATCTAACTACTCTCAACCAAGAAATAATAAATCATATTGTTAAAGAAGGTATTTACCGCCCAGAACTACTAAATCGTTTTGACAGTAAAATTATCTTCGAGCCACTATCTCCAGAAGAGCAGGGACAAATTGCTAGTCTCATGCTTAAAGGACTTTACGAACGAGTAAAAGAACGAGGCTATGAAATCTCTATCAATCGTGACCTAATCGATATTCTAGTCCAAAAAGGATACAGTCCTGAGTTTGGCGCTCGACCGATGCAGCGTGTAATTCAAGATATTATTGAAGAAAAAATTGCCACAAAGATAATCAGCGGTGAGGCTTCAAAAGGCGACACTATTACGTTAGCTCGAGCAGACTTTTCGGACGCAGAATTAGCTACTTAAAAGATTAATACTTAACCGTCTTAAGATGGTGTAACGCACTAGATAAAAAGATAAAAGCTCCTCCTGATTTTTCGACTTTAATGAAACTCCCTGGGGCAGAGCCCTGCCCTCACTTCATTACGTTCGGCGGGACTTCTTTCTGCGCTTCGCTCAAGATTTATTAGAAAACCTCGGGTTTGTAACCTTTCCGAAATGGAGAACCAAAGGCAGAGCCTGTAGGGAATTATAATATTAAAATGGATTACTAGCTCCACGAACTTCAAAGTGTAAGTGCGGGCCTGTAGAGCGACCAGTATTACCAACTCCACCAATCACTGCTCCCTGACTGACGTTGGCTCCCACTCCGATATCGTTGCGAATTAAGTGAGCGTAAAGCGTCTGGGCGCCATTGCTATGTCTAATAACGATATACTGACCGTAACCACCGTTCCAACCTGAGCTCTTAGAGACAATAACCTCACCACTAGCAGCGGCCCGAACTGGGGATCCAATAGAACCGGCAAAATCGACTGCATTATAACCATGAAGGCCTTGGGTCTTGATACTTCCTGGTGCCGGATGTGACAACCACGCAGCTCCAGATACACCTCCACCGGAGGTACGGGTTGGAGTGGCTGCTAATTTAGTGACTGGGGCTGTGTGTATAGCTCCACCTGGAACTACAATATTTGAACCGATTACCAAAGCATCATCAATTGATAATTGATTGTAAGTCAAAATTTCATCAATATCACCGTCATATGTCTTTGCAATAACCTTTACAGTATCTCCTTTCTTGACCACATGACTCACACCAACAATTGGTAGGATGACTAAAACTTGTCCTTCTTTAATACTACTTGCTCTCGGCAAATCATTCGCCCACAAGATAGTATTAGCGGTGACATCATACATTTCAGCAATATGGGAAAGCGTATCTCCTGCACGTACTGTATAGACACGAATTTCACCTGTTGATCCCTTAGCTGAAGCAATCACATTAGCTCCTACTGGTCCAACAGAGACCAGAGCGCCATCTTCAACCAAGACTTCAGCTCCACCCCGAGCCCCGTGTTGATTTGGGTTTTGCTCTGCTGAAAGAACACTAATATCAAGTGGAGAAGTAGTCACCCCTGACCAGTAAATAGGTTCCTCAACCAAAGAAGAATTTTCTTTGTTCCAGAAAACTGCCTGAACCGAGATTGGTACAACTACTACTAATAGAATGAAAACAGCCTCTATTAACCAGCGTTTCCTGGAAACTGCTGTTGCGTTTTTTGTACTCTGATTACTCTGCTTTAGATCATTTATCGGATCAGAATGATTGTCTGTAGGTTTTATACTAAATTTATTATGGACTCGCCGCACTTCAGTCGCTACGGAAATTTCGGAAACAAAAAGAGGTCTTACGACTCTCCTGAATAACTCTACTTTGGGTACGTCGCTAATTCTACTAAACTAAGGAGTGAGTGCAATTGACGAATCCACATTTGTTGTAGTAATGTTTTTACCCGAAAAAGAACTATATTACAAGCCAGGAAACGCTCTATTGACAAAGTTTTACTATCATTTCATATTTAAAACGGGGATATAACGTTCTTTAATATTAGTCATAAAACCGGCTGATTAAATCTTCGTGCTATAGTTGTTTAAATTTCTTGTATGCTAAACCCACTTTATCTTGAAGGCTTAAACACCAAACAAAAAGAAGCGGTACTTCATATTAATGGGCCGGTCTTGGTTTTAGCGGGGGCTGGATCGGGAAAAACACGTGTAATTACTCATCGGATTGTTCACCTTATTCACCAAGGCACTGCTCCATACAATATATTGGCAGTCACTTTCACCAATAAAGCGGCCAAGGAAATGCGGGAACGGGTTGGTATTTTGGTCAAAAAATATCCCCCGAGTGAGCGGGCCCTCTTAGACTCCTTGCCACTTGTTACTACGTTTCATGCTCTGGGAGTTAGACTCCTTCGAGAATTTCATACTTTTATGGGACTTCCCCGTCACTTCACTATCTATGATCGCGCTGATAGTGTTAGAGCAGTTAAAGTGGCCGTGGAAAAGGGCGGTTATAATCCAAAGGAATTTGAACCAAAGAAAATTCTCGGAAAAATTTCACGCGCTAAAGGTGACGCTATCACCGCCAGTGAGTTCAAACTCTCGGCTTCATCTTTTCCTGATCAAGTGACGGCTACTGTTTGGGAGAATTATGAAGCTATACTTAAGGCTGAGAACGCTCTGGATTTTGATGATTTATTGATCCGAACCTTACAACTCCTAAAAAATAATCCCGGGGTTAGTGAAATTCTCCAAAAACGTTACACTTATATTCACGTTGATGAGTATCAAGATACTAACGCCGTACAGTTTTCCCTGGCTAAAATCTTAGCCAGGCCCACACAAAATATTTGTGTGGTGGGTGATATCGATCAAAATATCTACTCCTGGCGCGGAGCTGATATCCAAAACGTACTCCAGTTTGAGCGTGAATTTCCAGGAGCAAAAACCATTCTGCTTGAGGAAAACTACCGTTCCACCAAGACGATTATTGCTGCCTCAAACTCGGTCATCGAAAAAAACAAAAACCGTATTGCTAAAGAGGTATTTACCAGTAACCACCAGGGTGAAAAAATTACACTTTACGCTGCTATGACCGGACAAGACGAAGCTGAGTATGTCGCTCTCAAGGCTAAAGAATTAATTGAAGCCGGTAACGCTCCCAATGACATCGCGGTTTTATATAGAACTAATTTTCAGTCCCGACTATTGGAAGAAGCCTTCTTAAACTACCAAGTATCGTACCAGCTTTTGGGAACCAAGTTTTACGAACGTAAAGAAATTAAAGATGTTCTCTCTTACTTGCGCTTAGCTTTAAATCCTAGCAGCAATGCTGATTTGGCTCGGGTTATTAATGAGCCGACTCGCGGGATAGGAAAGGTAACTATGCTAAAAGTAATGACCGGGCAACGCAGCGAACTTAAAGGAGCCATCTTGGAAAAAGTTACTCGCTTTGACCAGATTATGAGCGATATTTCTGACGAAGCTAGAACAAAACCGCTTTCGGAAACCTTAAAATTTATTATCAAACGCACTGGAATTGAAACTGAATTAAAAAAAAGTGGTACTGAAGAAGACCTCTCAAGGCTAGAGAACCTCCAAGAATTAGTGACTCTTGGGAAACGTTATGACGAACTAACTCCTGAAGCGGCAGTAGAAGCTTTGATTGAAACTGCAGCTCTGCAAAGTGACCAAGATGAACTAAAAGATAAGGAGGAACATGATGCAGTACGGCTGATGACAGTTCATTCCGCCAAAGGTTTAGAATTTCCCAATGTCTTTATTTGCGGTTTAGAACAAGGCTTATTTCCACACGAACGTCTCGATGACGCAGGAGTGGACAATGAGGAAGAGCGTCGACTTTTCTACGTTGCTTTAACTAGAGCGGCTGAGAAAATATTTTTGTCCTATGCTCACATGCGCACTATTTACGGAAGCCAGAAAGTTAATCTACCTTCTTCTTTCTTGGATGATATTAGTAGTGAACATATTGAGATGGGAAACCCTGGCAGTGACACCACTTCCGGCTACGAGACCACTGTCTTTTTTGATTAATACATCCAATTAATTACTAGGAAATGTTAGTCAAAGAAAAACACCCCTCCGATTATTACGATTAATCGTAATAATCGGAGGGGTGTTTTGTACTCGATTTTTAGGTTTTTAACTTTAGGTTTTTGAGAACTTAAACTACAGCGATAAATTGAAGGTCTTGCTCTTTTGCTGACACCTAGGTATGCTCGACTTAATGAAATCCAAACCGAAAAAACAAAAGTTTAGTGACAAAAAAGAAATTCCGGGGGAGGAGAAATTTGTTCATAAACGCTCATTGGGACAAAATTTTTTGACTAGTGACATTGTACCGCGTTGGATGGTAGAGGCCGGGGAGGTCGACGCTACTGATACTGTTCTTGAAATCGGCCCTGGTACAGGAATGTTAACCAAAGCCTTGCTAAAAGCCGGAGCTAAAGTAATAGCTGTCGAGGCCGACCAGCGCGCTCTTGCCGAACTAGAGTCTATTTTTGCTGATGAAATTAATGCTGGGCAACTAACCCTTCATCACGGAGACGCTAGAGAACTAACGCCGGTAGTACTCGGACTAAAAAATCGAAAGTTTAAAGTAATCGCCAACATCCCCTACTACCTATCTGGTTTTCTTTTGCGCACCCTACTTGAAAGTCAGATTCAGCCAAAAAACTTGGTCTTTTTAATTCAGAAAGAGTTAGCCGCTAGAATTGCCCGCTCTAAAAAAGAGTCCCTCCTTTCACTATCAGTCAAAGCTTTTGGTCAGCCAAAATATATCAAAACCGTTAGTCGCGGACATTTTCACCCATCACCAAAGGTCGATTCAGCTATTTTGTTAATCAGTGAAATTAACCGTGATTATTTTAAAGACATCTCCATTGACCATTTTTTCAACCTTTTACACCTCGGGTTAGGAAGCAAACGCAAGCAATTACTAAGTAATTTAAGTAAGACTTACAATCGCGGGTTATTGGAGTCTCTATTTGCCGAACTAAAGATACCACTAACTGTGCGTGGTGAAGACGTTATATTGGAGAAATGGCTAGCACTTAATCAACTATTGATCAGGTAATCCATCACCTTATTTATTAATTAGTGTGAAATTTAAAAATATCCCACGCTGCCATCTCTAGGATAAGCTAGCCATCATGAGGACAAGTTGGTACTTATACCAACAAATAAATCACCTACGACTATTTTATGTTTTGTCCCATCCAGCCATACGGGAATCAAACTTAGTAAAGATATATACATAGCTCAAAATCTTACCTGCATTTTACTGATATAATGTAAAAGTATGTTGAACCACTCTAATTTGAAGGTTCTGAGCGCTTTTGCCATTGGGGGAATTTTAGTGTCCGGAGCTTATCTAGCGGCAAACAACAAACCAGACCTCCTAGTAAATTCAGACATTTCGTCAGTCACTGCGGTTGAGTCTCCGCCACGATTACCGATTGCAGTCGCTGATTCAAATAATGACGGCATTGAAGACTGGCAAGAAGTTTTTGTTGATAATATAATGCCTATTACCAACGGTCCCCTTGAAAACTATATACCTCCAGAAACACTGACGGGTGCAATAGGAGTAAGCTTCTTTCAAGAGATGCTTGGTGCCAAGGCTTATCAAGGTATTGGTAGATCCAGAGAACAAATCATTGAAGATACAGGTGCTAAAATCACCGCCTATGCCTCTGATAAAATTTTTACCACCAGTGACTTAATATTAAATCCAGATTCCTCAACTGAAGCGATTAGAACTTACGCCAATGCTCACGCTGAAGCGATTAAAAATAGTGCCGTACCTGGAGTGCGTAATGAATTAGTTGTGTTACGCGAGGTTTTAAATGGAAAGGCAGAACCCGGACTACAAGAATTAGAGCTAATTAGTCAAATTTATTTAAATACCCGCGAAACAGTTCTTCAACAACCAGTACCAAACATCTTAGCTAAAGAACACTTAGACTTAATCAATGTCTACAATGCTCTTTATAATGACGTGAGTGCCATGACCAAAGCACTTTCAGACCCAATGTTGACTTTTGTCCGTATAAGACGTTATCAAGAAGATGTTGACGCCCTAACACTGGCGCTAGGAAACATGTACTTTGCCCTCAAACCTTATATGAAAGATTTTAAATCAAATGATAGTGCTTTGTTATTTAATACTTTTAACCCAGACCTTCGTTGATAATACTATGACTAAATTCCTCACCTTTATCCAAAATTCTTTAGTCGCTGGTTTCGTTTTTTGTTTTGTTTTTGTCTGTGTTTACGTGCCTCAGCCACTAAATAAAATACCTAGTGCTGAAGCCCAAGCTGGAGATGTTGGTATTGGAGCCTTGGTGTTTAAAGAATACGTCCTTGACCTAATTGCGTACGCCTTAGTCAAAGTTATGATTGTAGCTATAACTACTAGTATTGTAAACTGGATAAATAGCGGTTTTGAGGGTAGTCCAGCATTTATTCAAGATTTAAAAGCCACTTTACTTAGTGTAGCCGACGAGGAGTTTGACTATTTCCTCGAGGAACTCGACGGCCCACTCTCTTTTCTATGTACTCCTTTTAAGCTCGATATTAATATCGCTCTGAATCTCTCTTATGAAAATAGACGAAACGGCTATCCTCAAGGTGGCAGATGCGACCTGTCCGGATCCTTGGCCAATATTGAAAATTTTATTTCTGGTGACTTCAATGATGGTGGCTGGGATGCTTGGTTCAAAATTATTAATCAACCAGAAATCTACACACCCTACGGTAGCTATCTTGAAGCTGAGGCACAGGCAAATCTCAGGATTTCCGATGCCCAACAAAGACAAAGTACGGAACTAAACTGGGGCAAAGGTTTTTTGTCCCGAAAGGAATGCAGTGAGCCCTCAGTAGGTCGCCCTGTCTGCAAGATAATTACACCCGGGGATACCATTGTTCAAAGTTTAAACTTTCACCTAAGTGTCGGTACTCAAACCCTTGTTGCGGCTGACGAAATCGATGAAATTATCCTCGCCCTAATTGCCTATCTAGCCCAGACAGTTATCACTGGTGCTGGAGGTCTCCTTGGTTTTAATTCTGAAGATGAAGGAACCAACGGTGGAGATGGAGGTCGTGGAGTTGGCGTTGGTGGTGGTAGAGGAGAAAGTGTCGGTGGTGGCGGTGGTGGCAGAGGTGAAGGAGAAGGTATAGGTGGGGTAGGAGGAGGTCGTTAAATATGAACATACGGAAATTCCTAACTAAAAATAAACATTCTGTCCCGAAGCTTTTTTTGGTGATTGGCCTTTTTTTAACACTGTTTGTCCCCGAGGTTTCTTTTGCTACTGGTCCCATTGCGACTGTGGCTGAGAATGCCGTTCTAGGATTTCTTTGGAAATATGTTAACGCTGTGTTCGGAACCTTGTTGTGGATGAGCGGCGCTTTACTGGATTATACTATCACCCACTTTGTGGTGGGATTTGGCTACACTTACACAGCCCAAGGGATTGGGTTCGCCATAGATACGCTTTGGAGTAAAATTAGAGATTTTTTTAACCTAATTTTTATTTTTGGTTTGGTGTATATAGGTTTTAGAATGATTTTAAATAGCTCGGACAGCAGCGCCAAAAAAGCCCTCGGGACTTTAATTATAGCGGCGTTATTGATAAACTTTAGTCTCTTTATTACCAAAACAGTTATTGATTTTTCTAATATCGCCGCCAAACAATTTGTAGAACAATATGAAATACCTAACGACCCAAATAAGTATAGTATCAGTAACACATTAATGAAAAGCCTTGGTGTTCAAACAATATTTAACACACAATTTGATGGCAAGGTGCACAACTTTTCCTATATTTTCGGCACAATGTTTGTATATGTGATTTCCGCTTTTGTTTTTATGGCTGGTGGTATCTTATTACTTATCCGATTTATTTCCTTAAATTTCTATATGCTTTTATCACCAGTAATGTTTATTGGTATGATCTTTCCCGGATTTGATAGCGTCAGTAAAAAATACTGGAAAGGATTTCTCGGTCAAGCCTTTTTTGCACCAGCTTATTTCCTGATGATTTACTTTTCGATGGAAATCATAAAAATATTATCAGTACCCATCACTGGCAACAGGAAAAATTTAGCCGGTGTTTTTCAGGGTGCCGACGCAACTCAAACTTTTAGGGACTTTGAGGGGTCTTTCATTTTTTTTATTGTAGCTTGTGGTTTTATGATAGCTTCTTTAGTAGTAGCTAAGAGTATGGGTGCTGTAGGCGCTGAGAAGGCTGTCGCTCTTGGCAATAGTACAGCTAGGAAAGTGAGAGGAAGTGTGACTAGTGCTATTGGTAGACACACTGTTGGAAGGGCAGCTGGACTTATGGATACGGCGAATAAATATTTAGATCGTTCTTCGGGCGGAAGACTCCCTTCGGTCGGAAGACTTTCTAAAAGATTCCTTTCTGTTGCTTCTTTAGGCACGCTTGACGAAAGAGGCCGACGAGCTGTAATTAGCGCTGGTAAAAATAATAAATTTGGTGGTAGCTACTCGAGACAAGATGATAATGACTGGGAATCTAAGAGAAAACAGGAAGTATACGGATTAAACCAGCAAAAGGAGAATGAAAAAATAATTAAAACTGGTACGGATGGCTCAAGAAGACTTAAGGAGATAAGGACTAAACAAAAAAACGGTGTTGCTTTAAGCACTGGCGATTCGGGGGCACTACCAATCTTAGAGCAAGCTGAAGCAAAAATGATTGCCATTATTGCTTCAATGGCTAATAGTCAACTGGACAATTTGTCAGCTGCTGATCTAGAAAAATTTGCTCCTCATTTCACCAGTTCCCAGATAGCAAACATCATGAAGAGTGACAAAATAAATCCCGAAGCACGAGGAGGAATGATGAAAGCTCGCCAGGATGCCATCAAAAATATGATCAAAGGTAGTACCGGAGTACTCACAAAAGAGTTGACTAAATTGAGTGATGAACAAATTGAGACGCTGGGTGCTGACTGGATACAAGAAAATGTGCATCTATTATCAAATACCCAAATGGACAATGTGAAGAAAAGCAAGAATTATGTCGAGTCGCAAAAAAATAGCTTCGTAGCTCAGCGTAATGGCTGGCATAGAGCAGCGGTAACCACGGGTGGTCCGGCCAGTTTCAATGGAAGAGCCACTGATCCATCGGTGTTATTCAATCACAGTCATGGTGGAGGTAGACGAAAGGCGGAGGACGTGGCCAATCTAGGTAGAGATGTGCTGGTTGACAGAATGACTCCTGCCTACATTCAGGCTAATCCTACCTTCCTTACTAAGGACGTGCTTGAAGTTATATCAGACAAAAAGACTTTGAGCGCCACAGACAGAACCCAGCTTAAGGATAATATTGAAGATGCTTATGCAGCTAGTTCGGGAGCAGTAAGCTTGGCATTAGCACCTTTGATTGACTACCTAGGATCTCCACCAGTTGCAAGAAGAGGCTTTTAAATTAATTAATTAATTAAAATGAGTGTCACAAATGAACAATTCGAAGAGGCTTACGCAAAAGGGACACCTTCTCAACAATACCTATGTTCTGGTTCAGGTGTTCAACTAATGAAAATAGCTAGTAAGTTTGGTTTGGACAAAGAAGCTTATAAAAAATTTGCCATTATTGTTGGTGACACGGTACTTGATTTTTATAGCAAAACTGATCTGCCAAATATATTAGTAAAAGAAGTGGGCTTAAGTGATATAGTAGCCATAAAAATGACTGGCGACCTACTTGATTTTTTTACACCTTTAACCGACCCGAACTGGCAACCACCACGTGATGATTCACTCGAGCCTGAAGAAAAAACTGTCCAAGAAGAAATAGCGGAAACGGAAGCTAGCTTAAAGTCATTAGGAACAATGGGGGATGACGCGCCGCAAAAAGAAGTTTCTTACCCCAGCCTGCAGTCAGATATTCTCAATCAAAAAAAAGCTCCTCCGCCCCCTACTTCGCCAAAGTGGGGTAGTGAGAACTAAAAACTTACCATCAAGATGTTTATCCTTAGTAAAGCTTTAGTCCACGCGCGTAGACTAAACTAATTGCCGAAGCGTGTATAATGTACATATGCAATTTGAAGTGCCACAATTTATTGAAATTGAAGATAAGATTTTCGGGCCTTTTACCTGGCGCCAGTTTCTTTACCTAGGTGGGGGAGTGGGTATGGGAGTAGTATTATTTTTTACCGCCCCGTTTTGGCTCTTCTTATTAGTTGGCTTTCCGTTGGCAGTACTGGCCGGAGCCTTATCTTTTTATCCAGTTAATAATCGTCCGTTTTCTTTTTTTCTTGAAGCAATCATCGGCTATTTTAGAAGACAGAAACTTTATCTCTGGAAGAAAAAATCAGTCAGTGTCCATAAGCAAAGCTTTACCCCGAGCCAAATGCCTCAACAGACCATATCGTCGACACCTAACCCAGCTAACCAGAGAAACATCACCTCATTAGCTAGAAGTCTGGAATTAGCGGATCTTCAGAATAAAGACATCTAAAAATATTACCATGTCAAAAACCACACCTGCCACACAAGATTTTGTCGCCATTAAGGATATTAAGGGTAATGTTGTTTTGCTTAAGAATGGTCAAATGTTTTCTGTCTTGCTTGCATCATCAATTAACTTCGCTTTAAAATCACTTGATGAGCAGCAGGCAATTCTACACAGTTTTCAATCTTTTCTAAATACGCTTGATTTCTCACTGCAGATATATGTACAATCAAGACAACTCAACATCGAACCCTACTTAGCAACCCTCGCCACTTTAGAGGAAAAACAAGATAATGACCTGATGCGCATTCAACTTCGAGAATATGTCGAGTTTATTCGTAAATTTACCAATGAAGTGAGTGTTATGACTAAAAGTTTTTTTGTAGTTATCCCTTATAATCCATCCCCTGTTAATTTTAGTAGAGGCTTCACTTCATTTTTTAAACCTGGAAAAAAATCTACTCCTGAAGAAATGGTGTTTGATGAAAATAGAATTCAATTGGAACAGCGGGTATCAGTTGTCGAAAACGGCTTATCAAGACTGGGCGTGCGTACAATACCACTCGGTTCTGAAGATTTAGTGGAATTGTATTATCATATTTACAACCCCACTGATCCAACCGGTTCTGCACCAGTGGCAAATAACTAATAATTAATAATTAATTATGGGACTTTTAGACTTTTTACAACCTAAGACAGATGACCAAAATGGAAAAGAATCCATCAGTGATCATTTACTGACCCTGACTGATGTCATTGCTCCTTCGGCAATCAATATCAATCCTCGGAGTATCAATATCAGCGGTATGAAAGCCCGAGTACTTTATGTAGTAGCTTTTCCCCGTATTTTGAATGATGGTTGGCTAGAACCCATCCTTAACCTTGAACAAGAACTTGACGTTTCAATTGTTATTCACCCTATCGACACGGCGGCGACTTTAAAGAAATTTCAGAAAAAAGTGGCTGAAGTGCAAAGTCAAATCAATATCAAAGCGGAAAAAGGGGAGGTCCGCGACCCACAACTTGAGGCGGCCTTTAATAACCTCGAGGATTTGCGTGACAAACTGCAACAATCTGAAGAAAAACTATTTGACGTCGGACTCTACCTCACTATTTATGGCGAAACTGAGGAGATTTTAAATAAAGCTGAGTTGGGGATAAAAGGTAGATTAGACTCAAGAATGATTTATCTAAAACCAGCTCTTTTCCAACAAGAACAAGGGTTTCAGAGTGTCATTCCCTTAGCCACTGACCAACTCATGGTTCACAACAAATTTAATTCTTCACCCCTATCTAGCTTTTTCCCATTCACTTCTTTTGACCTCACTTCCGACACGGGTATTCTTTATGGTATCAATCGCCACAACTCCTCTTTAGTCTTACTTGATCGATTTTCTTTGACCAACTACAACTCCGTGACCTTCGCGACCTCTGGAGCTGGTAAGTCTTACGCTCTAAAACTAGAAATTCTACGTTCATTGATGTTTGGTACTGAAGTGATTGTCCTGGACCCAGAGCGTGAATACGAGTACTTAGCAGAAGCTACTGGTGGACGGTTTTTTAACATTTCTCTTTCCTCCAACCACCACATCAATCCTTTTGACCTGCCTGCCCCTCAACTCGATGAAAATCCTCGAGATATTTTACGCACACACATCATTGAGCTTATTGGCTTGTTTAGATTGATGCTTGGGGGACTTTCACCGGAAGAAGAGACGATTATAGATATAGCCGTTCAAGAAACTTACGCTCTTAAAGACATCACTGGTGATTCTGATTTTAGTAATCAGGAACCACCACTACTATCTGACTTTGAGATGGTCTTAGCGGGCATGGACGGTAGCTCATCTCTGATTTCACGCTTACAAAAATACACTTCTGGTACCTGGTCGGGTTTTATTAACCAGCCAACAAACGTCGACATCAACCAAAAGTTTGTAGTTTTCTCCCTACGTGATATGGAAGAGGAACTAAAGACTATTGCAATGTACATCATTACCAACTATATCTGGGGATCTGTTCGACGTCGGCTAGCGAAGCGTCTCCTGGTTATCGACGAGGCCTGGTGGATGATGAAGTCTGAGGATACCGCTTCATTTTTATTTAGTCTCGCCAAGCGGGGCAGAAAATATTACCTAGGGATCGCCACTATCACTCAAGACGTAGATGACTTTTTGCGCTCACCTTATGGCGTACCAATGATCACCAACTCTTCTTTGCAATTTTTAATGAAACAGTCACCAGCAGCTATTGATAACATTCAAAAAACCTTTAACTTAACTGACGAAGAGAAGTTTTTATTACTTGAATCAGGTGTGGGGGAGGGAATCTTTTTTGCTGGACTAAAACACGTGGCAGTAAAAGTTATTGCTTCTTATACCGAAGATCAAATCATCACGTCTGATCCCTCACAAATCCTCCAAATCAGAAAATCCCGCGCGGAGCTCCAGGCATCAAGGGTGTAGTATACTTAGTTTATTATGGAGCAAAGACAGGCCCAGGTAAACCAAGGTAATAACCCTCAAAGGGTATCAAATAGGCGCAACCAGAAGGTAAGGATTGTTAGAGGTGTCAATAGACAACTTATCAATCAAGATTGGGACTACCTCAAAAAAGACCCACTACCCAACAACGCTTCCTCTGACCAAGTTTTTAATGACTCCTATCAAAATAATGGATTACAACCACAAAATCTAAATAAACACACTTCTTTAAAGCCGGGAGAGGAGAAATTGGGTTCCGGAGAAATAAAAAAAAGTTCCCGCTATTCAAGAATAAAATCAAACACGCCTCAGTTAGGTAATCAGTCTCGGAATCGAGGACGTTGGCGTCAGACTACAAAAAATAGAAAATCCATTAAAAAAACCCTCACACCGGCTGCTTCGATTTTAGCTAAAAAAGGCTTAGCTAAAGGACGAGTAACCATGGCTAATAGTGGTATTTTTCTAGTTGGTGGTAAACTCTGGTTATTTGTTCAGCTGCCTTTAGCTCTAGTTTGTTTTATTGCAGCGTGTTTGTACATTGCGGTAAGTAATGAATATAGCCAACTAATCGCTGACGTACTCCAAACTTTCTCAGGTCCTGTAATCAATGGAGTTGCTTGGTTATTTGGAGTTAATACAAATTTATCCGAGGTTTTATCCCAATTTTTCTTACTATTACTCGCTGTTACATCTTTATTGTTATTTATCCTAGGTCTATTCACGTTGCTAATGATTTATATCACTTACCGCGCCTTACTACTAAAACCGCTCTCTGGTAGTGCGCAAATACTCAAACAAGGTGTCTTTACTATTGCTGCCCTAGGCTATAGTTTACCCCTATTTAATTTATTTCCTTGGGGATTACTAGTGATGTGGGTTGTATGGCTGTACCCAGAATAAATGGCTTGCCTTATTTTAGCTTTAAATAATTTGCTATTATAGTAAAGATGGTCAAATATTTTATACTACTTTTTTGCCTTATTTTATCAAACCCGCTTCCGGTGCTAGCTCAAATTAATGATAGTGGCTTTGTGCAAAATGCCACCATAGTACTAAAGCCGGCCTACCCCGAGCCCCAAAGTACCTTTAGTGCCAGTTTAGATGACTACTCCATATCTGGTCAAAAAACTTCAGTTTCTTGGAAAATTAACGGTAAAACTATTGTTAGCAACAATAATCTTCGCACTATTACCCTAGAAAGCGGTGCTGCTGGAGAACAAATTACGATTGAAGCAATTATTGGACTTAACGGTCAACAAAGCTTAAATTTGTCAAAAACAATCACCCCTTTTTACTTAGATATAATAGTTGAGCCCCAAACTAGAACACCTGCTTTTTATCTTGGTCGTGGTCTGCCAAGTATCGGGAGCCAGGTTAATCTCAGAGCAATAATGAGCGGTACTAATCTTTCCCCTAAGGACCTAATTTATTCTTGGCAAATTAATGATAAGTTTGTTGAAGGTGGTCCAATCCGAGGTAGGAGTAATACTTCAATCACTGTACCCCGAGGCAATTTCTTTTTAGTAAACTTGCGCGTTACTAACTTAACCGGTGGAGAATTAATCAAAAAAACTCTCCAGCTTCCTTCAGTAAACCCCGAGCTCTATTTTTACGAAAAAAGTTCCTTGTATGGAATTAATTCAAAGGTGCTTACATCCCTATATCTTACGGGAAACAGTGCCACTATTACGGGTGAACCTTACCATTTAGCACTGGGAACCTATAACCAACCGTCTTTACTCGAGTGGACAGTGGACAATAAAAAAAGCGACCCCAGTACAAACAATCCTTATGAAATTACTCTAGCGAGACCTACTAGTGAAAGTAGTGGAAGATCACAGATTAACCTCCATGTTCGAAACTTAACTCAGCTCATCCAAGGAGTTCGAGGTAATCTGCAGGTAAATTTTTAGACTATGAAAAAATCCCTCTTCATCATTTTAGGCATTCTCATCATCTTTATTTTATTAGCTATTTGGGCCTACCTACTTTTCTTTGCTAAGTCAGAAGATAATATTGCTCTTTTTAATAATTTTTTTGACGGTGAGGAAGTTGAGATACTTCCGTTACCAGACATCCTCCCCGAGGAGACGTTACCAGTCGACCTAGAGCGTCCCTCAATTAGACAACTAACCCTTAGACCAGTAGCTGGTTTTAATGAAGTGGTAGATACTGACGGTAATTTGGAAATTTATTTTGTTGAAATGGGGACAGGACATCTATATAGTATCAACCTCCAAAGTGGGGAGGAACAGAGACTCTCTGGTACTACTGTCGTTCAAGCGCGAGACGCCCACATATCAAGAGACGGTAATACTGTAGCCATTGTAAGTTACACCAATACGAAACTCAAAAACATGACTATTTTTATTTTAGACCGTGAAAATAATTCCCTCACTGAAGTAATCAGTGACGTAGTTCAAGATTTTCATCTAAGTAATAATCTTTTGTACTACACCGTAGCCACCAGCGATGGCTTAGAGGCTTACGCCTACAAACTTGACACCTTAATCAGGGAAGTAGTTTTCTCTCTGCCCTTTAACGAAGCCACAGTTCAATGGGGAGACACTATAAAAGGACCTCATTACGTCTATCCTAAAGCCAGCTACGCCCTTCAGGGTTTTCTTTACGTAGTTGAGGCTGGAAAATTAAATCGTCTGCCGCTTGAAGGTTTTGGTTTTTCTGCTTTAGTTAGTAAAGAAGGCGTTCTCTTTACAAAAATTACTGACCACTTACCTATGAGTTATTATTACGATAGAAAAACTAAAGAGATAAAGAATCTTAATCTCGCCGCCTTGCCAGAAAAATGTCTACTTGTAGAAAATACAGAAAGTATTATTTGTCCCCATAGTCAGACCACTACTCTTTCATACCAAATGCCAGACCTTTGGTATCAAGGTGTTTTTAGTTTTGTTGATAGCCTACAACACATAAACTCCGCTACTCTCTCCAATTTTACCCTTGTCGATATCTTAGCGGAAAGTGGCCGTGAGGTCGATATAGTTAAATTAAGTTATGATGCTGATTTTGATGGATTCTTTTTTACCAATAAAAATGATAGCTCTCTTTGGATGTATGAGACTTTTAATTAAAAAAATATTTGCCGCCTGTCGTATTCCAACTTTATTTTTAGTTGTACTTTTTTCAGCTTTGGCTCCGTCAATTTTGTTGGCTCAAACCCTCGCCGGGCCCTTCACCCCCTTGGTTGGTATACCGGGGATTGATCCTGATGCTGAGTTCAATGAGTATATTAACGCTCTTTATCTACTTTCTATTAGTTTAGGGGCACTATTAGCAGTCGTCAAGATTATTATCGCGGGAGTGAAGTGGATGTTGACCGACCTAATTAGCGGTAAAGAAGATGCCAAGAAAGATATTCAAGGAGCTTTGACTGGTTTACTTATTATTATTTCAGCCGTCTTGATTTTGACAGTAATTAACCCAAAGCTGGTGGATTTTGAACTAAATTTTGGCAGCATCAGTGATACCAGTAGTGGCGGTGGTGGAAATTCAGGTACAGGAACCATCTCTGCTTCAGGCTGTGTAGTCCCTCTTGGTCAAAGTGACTGCATGAGTAATGTCATCTGGAGCACTACCGGTGTCACTACACCTACTATTACACACAACGGCGAATCCTTCAGTACCGCTATTTCAGGTAATATCTCTCGCAACATATCTCCCGGAATCCGACATAATTTTGTAATTTTAAATGGTACTGCTCAAATAGCTACAGTCTCTCGTCAAGCCAGCTGTGCTCCTGGCTCGACTTGGAACGGTTCTATATGTAGGAGTGGCGGTGGTGGAAATTCAGGTACAGGAACTATCTCTGCGACAGGCTGTCTAGTCCAAATTGGTCTAAGTGGCTGTCAAGGTAGTGTCACCTGGAACACTAACGGTGTCACTACACCTACTATTAGACACAACACCGCAATCATCAGTACCGCTCCTTCAGGTAATGGTTTCACTGCGCCCATGGGGGGCACAATCACATTTAATAATTTTGTTATTTTTAGTGGTAATACTCCAGTAGCTTCAACCACTGTTATATCCGGTTGTGTTACTGGCTCGAGCTGGAACGGTTCTGTGTGTAGCGACGTTGGAAATATAGGTACAGGAAGTATCCGTGCTAGTGACTGTGTAGTCCCAATTGGTGAACGTAACTGTCAGAGTAATCTCACCTGGAACACTACCGGTGTCACTACACCCCATATTAGACACAACTTCAGACTCATCAGTACCAATGCTTCAAGTAATGGTTTTCCTTGGGACATATCACCTGGAGCACCCCAATTTAATAGTTTTTCAATTTCGACTGGTAGTAATCTAAATTCTAGTATAATAATAGCTTCAGGCTATGCTCAAGCCATTTGTGCTCCTGGCTCGACTTTTATTGATGGTGTTTGTAGGGGTAGTGGCGGTGGTGGAAATACAGGTACAGGAACTATCTCTGCTACAAACTGTGTAATCCCTCTTGGTCAAAGTAACTGTGTGAGTAATGTCACCTGGACCACTACCGGTGTCACGGCACCTACTATTAGACACAACAACTAATCCTTCAGTAACGCTATTTCAGGTAATATTCCTCGCAACATATCTCCCGTAATCCAACATGATTTTGTAATTTTAAATGGTACTGCTCAAATAGCTACAGTCTCTCCTCAAGCCAGCTGTGCTCCTGGCTCGGATTGGAACGGTTCTATATGTGAGAGAAGTAGTGGCGGTACAGGAACCATCTCTGCTACAGACTGTATAGTCCCAATTGATCAACGTGACTGTCCGAGTACTGTTACCTGGAACACTACCGGTGTCACTGCACCTAGTATTCATCACGACTCGGTATCCTTCAGTACCAATCCTTCAGGTAATGTCTCTCGCAACATATGGCACAGGCCCGGAAGCTGGCATTTTTTTGGAATTGTTAGTGGTAGTACTGTTATAGCTACAACAAGTGCTAGTGCTCGTTGTGCTGATGGCTCGGTTTTAATTATTTTTCATTGTAGGAGTGCTGGTGGAAATGGATCTCCCATCTTTAGCGCGAGTCCCAATCCCTGTACGTTAAGTCCTGGTTCGTCTACTTGTCGGTATACGCTGACTTGGAATACTATAAGTCCCTTTGGAATACAAATCAAGAGTGGTAATGATGTTTATTTTTCTTCAACTATACCAGCAGGAAATTTTGATTTTAGTTCTGGACGTGGAACACGGGAATATACTCTGCATGCTGGCGAGACAGTTCTCGGTAGGGTTACTGTAATTGTTAATTAATAAATTTTACTCCCTCTTTGAAAAATTATTCCTATAAATAAATTCGAATTCGATACTCCTACATGGGCGCTACTTTATTCCAATACAAAAAATTACACTAGCCTTGAGCTTAAGAAGTATAATTACAATAAGTCCACTTACTTCCAAGAAAGAAGTGTCTAGACTAGCATTACACTGAAGATGCAAGATCCGACTACTGACATGAACCTAGCTACATTCGCTTGATATTCTACCAGCTTAATGATTAAGCAGCGGGTGAGGTTTATTCTAATACTAAATTAGCGGTGCTTTTTAATGTAAATTTCTTGGAAAATAGCAATTAAGTTACTAACGAAGAAGTACAGAGCAATAGCGGCTGAGATTCCGTAGGCTATAAAAAAGATAATCACTGGCATAACGTAACGCATCTGTAGTTGCATATTGCGTCCAAAGTCGGCCTTAAAGTCGGGAGCAGCATTTGGATCGCGCGGTGGAAGTTCTGGCATCACTAATTTAACCTGGTAGTACTGAGTCACTCCTGCTAATAAAGCCAAGATAAGACTACGTCCGGTAATATCGATGAGGCCTAGGAAATTCATATTCACAAAACTCGGGGCCGCGATGAAACTATATAAAATATCAATATTGATGGCTGGCAAAGCAATACCGCCACCAGAATAAACAGAATAATAGAGAGCAATGATAATTGGGATTTGTAGAAAAATCAGAAATATACTAACAAAAGGGTTAATGCCTGCTTCACGATAAATTCGCATCATTGCCTGTGCCTGCTCTTCTCTTTTATCTTTAAAGGCTATTTTAATTTCTTTTAGTTTTGGTTCAATCTCACGCATCACCCGTTGCATTTTAGCGGCTTTAATCGATAAAGGGAGTAGGACTGTCTTTACAACTATCACAATGGCAATTATAGCGAGTCCAACATCACCTCCAGGAATAACGTCAATAAAAAACACCAGTCCGTTATAAACTGGGTCAAAGAAAAATGTGTGCCAAATATAATTAAACATAAAGCTTATTTTACCTTTATTTCAGCGCACGTCCAATTTCCGTAAACAAAGTTGTGGTAAATGCTTTCTTAGTTAGTTTAATAATCTCCGGCTTAGCAATGACTATGTAGACACCAGTCAGTTTATAATCCCGTCTAAGCACTTCTAAAACACCATAAAGTCGACGTCTAATGGAGTTACGCGTCACTGCTTTTTTAGAAACCTTTTTGCCAACGACAACTGCCGCTAAAAAAGTAGGATAAGGGTGTGACACAACCATAGTGTGCGTCCCGTTATTTTTTTTCCCTTTTTTAAAGTTTTTAATGAAACTAGAGCGATCTAAGCGCTCACTTTTTTTAAGCATATATTAAATATGTAGTACTACAGTTTAACGTCTTAGATATTGGGTTTGTCTTAAAAAAAAGCTCTTATCGAGCTTTTTTTACTGTTAGCTGAGCCCGACCTTTTCGTCGTCTCGCTTGTAGTACTTTGCTTCCGGCAGTTGTTGCACTGCGCACCAAAAAGCCGTGGGTGGTGGCCCGCTTTTGCTTACTTGGTTGATAGGTTCTTTTACTCATATGGTCACCACTATACAGGAATGTATTAATAATTCAAGGGAGGCGACCTTTAGTGGTGGAGTTGCTCATTTACTACAGAATAACTAATTATAACAGTGTTCTAAAAAATTACTTAATAACAAAACAATATTGGTGGTAAACAAACGCTACTTTAGGTAAAAAATATAACGCTACTGGTTCCTGCGGCTAGCCGGTTTAATTTTAAGTATGTAAAAGTAAGTATTTTACCACTTAAGGAACCGTGCCTTAGAGACCTAATACCTTGTCATACTAAAACAGAAGAGGGTGTTACTTCTACATTTTACTAATAAATCGTTAAATTTTATTTATTCACAGCTTATACACAGTTGCTTTTTTGAAGAGTAAAAGAGGGTATTAAAAGTGTCATTTTTTTAAAATATTTTACAGTCTGCTCGATGCGAGTATAATGCTAGTTACTGTTAGATTGTTTCTAAAGTTATGAATCCAATATCACACCCATCTTCTACCAATAGTATTGTTCGGACTGAACATATTGATGTTAAAAAACTGTGGGATGATGCTTTGGTTAAAATTGAGCTTTCCATTACTCCAGCCAATTTTAAAACCTGGTTTCGTGATACTTATATCTTAACTCTAGAGGATGGTACGGCGACCCTGGCTGTACCGAGTGTTTTTGTGCGCGATTGGTTGCAAGATAAATTTCAATCAATGATTTTAAAGACCCTTAGAGACATCACTCCTTATGTTCGTAGTGTTGAGTACGATGTAGTTCAAAGAAGTGATCGTCGTGGTGAAAGTAATAAAACTCAAACTATCAACGCGGCTTTGCCATTAGAGGAATACTACATAAACAAAAATGACAACCTAAACCCAAAGTATTCTTTTGAAAACTTCGTTATTGGACCATACAACGCTTTAGCTCACGCGGCTGCTAGAACAGTTAGTGAAAAGCCAGGCATTTCTTATAACCCTCTCTTTATTTACGGAAAGACTGGACACGGTAAAACTCACTTAATTCAAGCGGTAGGTAATCAGGTAAAAAAATCAGGTAAAAAAGTCTTTTATGTTACCAGTGAACGTTTTGCTGTTGACTACTTTAACTCCTTACAAAGTGGTAGTGCAAATAGTTTTAAAGATCGCTACCGACAATATGATGTTCTTATCATGGACGATGTTCAGTTTTTGGCTAGCAAAGAAAAGACTCAAGAAGAACTGTTTCATCTTTTTAACGCCCTTCATGACACCAACAAACAAATTGTTTTCTCGAGTGACATCCATCCAGCACTACTCTCTGGACTTGAAGAACGGCTCCAGTCTCGTTTTGCACAAGGAATGATTGTAGATATTCCAGCACCAGACCTTGAGTCGAGAGCAGCCATTTTGAAGGCTAAAGCGGCCCAGAACAGTATCAATCTAGCTGAGGACGTTGTAGATCACATGGCTCATACTATCGAGGGAAACATCCGTGAACTTGAAGGGGCACTTAATACCATCATGTGCCAATCACAACTTCTTGGACGGACTTTGACACTTGATGAAGTAAAAGCAATTATTAAAAACAGCTCAAGGCCACGGAAAACTTTAGCGGTATCTGACGTGGTTGATAAAGTAGCTCGATATTTTGATATCGATCAAGCAAGTATCTATGAAAAGACTAGGCGTAAAGAAATTGTTCGACCCCGACAGATCATTATGTATATTTTACGTGAAGACTTCCAAATTTCTTACCCTTCAATTGGTAAGAAATTGGGCGGTAGAGACCACACCACAGTGATTCACTCCTGCGAAAAAATAAGAACCGAATTGAAGTCTAGTTCTGAGCTGGAAGAAGAAATTACCCAAATTCGTATGTTGCTTAAATAACAAAAGAACACCCTCGGCATGGGTGTTCTTTTGTTATTAATGAATTTTAGGATAAACTACATATAGCCCAGGAATAACCATGAATAAGTTGTGTAAAAAGTTAATTTAAAGTATAAAAAACTCCAACCTTTTAACTAGAACAAACACAATAATTAGAGTCTGTTAAAAAAATGAATTACTTTCCCCAACTTATACAATCTTATCAACAACCAATGATAAACTTATCAATTTTATCGAACCTAGGAGAGTTATTAAATACAACATATATTTTAGATATGCACACTTCCACAGCCCTAATAGTAGGGAGTAAAATAGTTTAATATGGAAATAATAATCCCCTATACACAACTTGTTAAAGCACTTGAGTTGGTTACAAAAATCAGCACTAAACATGTCACTCTTCCGGTACTGCAGTGTGTTCTGATTACTGTGACTGACAAAATTACTTTTAAAGCCACTAACTTGGAACTTAGTATTGAGGTGGCTCTAAAGGGAGTTATAAAGGAAGCTGGTGTTATTGCTGTTCCGGCAATAACCTTACTCCAGAGTGTTCAGTATATAAACCAAACAGACGTCGTTTTAAGAGTTGAGGATAATATTTTGTTAATTGAAACCAATCAAACAAATACTTCAATTAAGGCAATTAATTCCGACGAGTTTCCAAATATACATCATTTAAAAGGAGATGGGGTACTACTAAATAGATCTTTATTTGCTTTAGGAATAAAAACCACGGCTTTTGCGGCTTCACAATCGTCTATTAAGCCAGAGCTTGGAAGTGTTTATATACAACAAAAGAAAGAGCATTCATTAACTTTTGTTTCGACTGATTCTTTCCGTCTGATGGAGAAAACAGTGGCTCAAAAATCTGTGGTACTAAAAAATTCTTTTTTAGTACCACAGAAAAACGCTATAGAGTTAGCTAGAATTTGCGATTTACTCCAAAGTGATCCTGTACTTGTGGTGACTGAAAATCAGTGTTCTTTAGACTTTAATCAAGAAGGTGTTTACCTAACCTCTCGTTTGGTTTCGGGCTCTTTCCCTGATTATGAACAAATTATCCCTAAAGAATATGTTAGTCACGTCACTCTACTTAAAAACGATCTCCAAAACGCTTTTAAAAAGACTTCAGTTTTTCTTAATAAATTTCTTCAAGTTTCACTTACTTTAACAAGTAAGGCTTTGACTGTTTCATCGCAAAACAATGAGGTGGGTCATATTACTGACACAATGAATGCGGTCATAAGTGGGGAAGAGTTGTCTCTAAATTTTAATCAAAATTACGTCATTGAACCACTTTCTCATATTACTGATGATAGTGTTGTTTTAAATTTTGCTGGAATTGGTAGACCTTTAGTTATTACTGGAGCTAATGATAAATCTTTGCGTTATTTAGTGATGCCAATGAATCGATAGTATGAGAAAGAGTCGAGGCGAGATTGTCGCTGTAAAGGACTTATTTGCTAAGTATCGACAGATACTACAGGCCCCTCAAAAAAGTGTGGAGGTGGAGGCAATTAAGGTGGTAGGAGAGGTCTTAGGAATCAAGCTTAGTGAAGATCAGATCAAATATACCGTTAGTTCTCAAATTTTACACATAAAAGCCTCTGGAATGTTGAAGCAAGAGATTAAGATCAGGGAAAAAGAAATAATTAAAAACCTAAAACAAACATTAGGGGCAAAGAGTTCTCCTAAAACAATACTCTAGCTAGTTTTCCTCCTCGACGATTTCAGGAACTGGTGCTGTATAGCTACCATAAGTTGAATTTATCCAAGCTCTAACACTATATTCCCAGTTATCGTACTGGGGTTCATTTCTCGGATTAATTGGTTCTGCGCCAAGGGGGTTTTTTACATCAACGTAGTGCAGGATATTGTGGGTGTTTTGGTATAAGGAAGCTAGATTGATTTGTTCTTCTTCTTGAAGTTGTATTAATAGAGCATTAGTGTCTACGTACTCGCCGCGCAAAATTGGTTTTATACCAACTCGATTTATCAGAGGTTGTTTAAAGTTTTCTTCAGGATATTTAGTTAGAGCAAAATCTATAAATTCACGCCACATCGGAGTGACGATTAGACCAGATAAGCCACCGCCCATAGGGTCGTTGTTGTTGTTGCCTACCCAAGCACCGACACTGATGGTGGGTGAATAACCCATTAACCATGCATCACGTAGGTTGTTGGTACTACCAGTTTTTGAAGCGACAGATTTACCGGGAAAGTTTACCAATGAGTTAGCTCCCCAAAGAGGAGTTCGAGCAACGTTGTCAGAAAGCACATCGCTTATCATTAGGGCTACATTTTTATCTATAACTTGTCTCGTAGCTATTTGATTCTCCTCAATTAAGTTACCACGACTATCTTCAACCCTGAGAATACTTCGAGGCTCTGCCTTAAGGCCTTCATTTGCAAAGACGCCGTAAGCGTAAGTCATATCTAGTAGCTTAACTTCACCACCACCAAGTACTAAAGTGAGTCCATAGCGGGCTGGGTCATTAAGGGTAGTTAGTCCCATATCAGCCGCTAGTTTGAGTGAGTTACGCATGCCTGCTAAATAAAGTACTTTTACCGCGGGAATATTTAGTGATTGAGCCAAAGCATTTCTTAAACTAACTGGGCCTAAAAATTTGTTGTTGTAGTTATTTGGTGAGTAACAAGGTGAATCAGAACTTGGGCTGGCAGCGGGGCAAGCAGGAGAGAATTGGGTTCTGACGTCAAAGACGACTGTATCAGGTAAGAATCCTCTACTGAAGGCGGTAGCATAAACAAAAGGTTTGATTGAGGAACCAGGCTGCCTAGAGGCTAAAGTAATATTGAAATTACCGTCAATAGTTTCACTAAAGTAATCGCGTGAACCAACCATTACTAAAAGGTCACCGGTTTTTGGGTCGGTTGCAACTAGACCAGCATTGTTTGCCCGGAAACGTTCTTGGTTGATTTCAGCTTTTTCGGCTACAATCCGCTCAGCTTCTTTTTGTAATTCCCAATCTAGAGTAGTAATTACACGCAAACCTCTTTCCATCAAAGCTTCCTCTCCATACTTTTCGGCTAGATATTCACGAATAAACATTACAAAGTGAGGAGCTCGAATGCCAGTCACTGCTTGTGGTTGAAATTCAACTTCGATTTCTTTGGCTTCGTTGTATTCTTCCTCGGTAATAAATTCTTTGACGAACATTCTTTCCAACACCAATTGTTGCCGGTTGTTTAGGGATTCACGGTTATTGCCATAAGGGGAATAAAAAGTCGGAAGCTGAGGTAGGGCCGCTAAGTAAGCAGCTTCAGCTAAACTGACATCCTTCGCATTCTTACCGAAAAAAGATTGTGAAGCCTCTTCCACACCATAGATAGTTCCACCATAAGGTGATTCATTGAGGTAGATTCCCAAAATTTCATCTTTAGAAAGTACACGTTCGAGTTTGATGGATAAAATCCATTCCTTCACTTTGCGAGTAACGGTTTTTTCTCGTTGTAGAATAGAGTTTTTGATTACCTGTTGGGTAATAGTTGATCCGCCTTGTCCACCCAACAGATCACCTTGTTGAAGGTTTGTTAAAACTGCGCGTAGGATAGACACTGGTTCAATTCCAAAGTGATTATAAAATTCGTCGTCTTCGATAGCGACGGTGGCATTTTTTAGGTGACGGGAAATGTTCTCAAATGGGATAATGGTGCGGCGGACATCTTGGTGTAGGTCGTAAAGTAAAATTTCACCAGTACGGTCATAAATTTTAGTGGATTGGAGGATTCGTCTTTCGTCAAAAGTTGATAAATCAGGAATTTCTAAGGTTGAAACCCAAAGAAGGGCAGCGGCGACAGAAATAGTTCCCAAGGCAAAGATAACAATAAAAAAATCAATTATCAACTCCTTTGAATTGCGCTTCCACCAAGATTTCTTAAATATTTTCTTAAGCATATTATAGTTTATATAGCCAATACTAACACGACTTGTCTAGACAATTTAGGGTGGATGTGTGGTAGAGTTATTTGATGAAATTGTCTGAAGAACTTACCTTAAGAGGCTTTATCAATCAAACTTCAAACGAAGATTTAGGTCTTATTTTTGACGGTGAAAAGCGGGTGGTCTACCACGGTATTGATCCTTCAGCCGAGTCGGCTCATGCGGGGAACTTTGTCATTTGGATGTTCCTAACACATCTAGTTACTAACGGTCACAAATTAATTTTTTTGATTGGTGGCGGCACTGGGATGATTGGTGACCCTAAACCTGATTCCGAAAGAGTTTTGTCCGAGCGGGAAGCGGTGGCTGAAAGAGTGAATAAAATTAAACTTCAAGCACAGCACTTTTTTGGTGACAGTAATGTCACCTTTGTCGATAACTTCGATTGGTTAGGAAAGATGGATCTTATTACTTTTTTACGTGATATTGGCAAGCATTTTACTATCAATGAATTAATAAAAAAAGACGCAATTTCCAAAAGACTGCAAAGTGAAAATGGTATCTCATACACCGAGTTTGCTTATCCATTACTTCAAGCTTACGATTTTTTAAAACTGTTTAAAGACAGTCAAGCAACGCTACAAATCGGTGGTTCTGACCAGTGGGGGAATATTATTTCTGGAGTTGACCTAGTGCGGAGAGTTGAGCGAGAGACCGTCTTTGCTGTGACAGCACCACTGATTGTCGACAAAGCTACTGGAAAAAAGTTTGGTAAGAGTGAGGGTAATGCGATATGGCTGTCTCCAGAGCTAACCAGTCCATATGATTTCTTCCAGTTTTGGCTCAATGTTGCCGACGATAACGTAGTGGATTATCTGAAACTTTTTACCCGGCGTTCGCTTGAAGAAATTAAGGAACTGGAACTTGAGGTAAAAAATAACCCAGCTAATCGCGCAGCCCAAAAAGCTTTGGCTCTCGGGGTGACTTCCATGGTTCATGGTCATGATATTGCTGATGCGGTTGTAGCTGCTACAGAGCTTTTGTTTAGGGATCTTGAAAAAGTTTCTTATAGTGACGAAGAAATCACTTTGCTTAAAAAAACAGCGCCACTGACTAAAGTTTCTCCAAAGATAGATATAGTCGAGGTGTTGGTGTCTGCCAATTTGGCTAGTAGCAAAAGAGAGGCGAGAACTTTTGTAGAGAGTGGGGCGGTCTATGTAGGTGGGGTTAGAGTTGGGGTGGTAGACTTTAATTTAAATGATAAAAATAGTGGAGACTTGATTCATTTAAGAAGAGGAAAGAAAAATATCACTTTGCTTTTAGTTGAGTAGTTGTAAAAAACCGGCCTAAGCCGGTTTTTTACTAGTCTGACTAGGACATCTTCGTCACTTTCTGTAGGGATAAAATGGCGGATGTTATTACATCTCATCAATATCGTCGAAAGTATCAAAATCAACATCCTCTGCGTCTTCATCTAAAGTTGCTTCATCTTCTTCATCTTCGTCACCTTTATCTTCTTCATCGGCGTTACTTTTATCTTTGTCGGGAGTGATTAAGCCAAAACCCTCTAGCTCTTCCTCTTCCTCTGTTTCTTCTCCGACTTCATCAAGTAAATCTTCAGCTAAAGTAGCTTCTTCATCATCTCCATTTTCTAGCTCTTCCTCTTCCTCTCGATTTAAAAATAACATAAAATTTTTTTGTTACGATAAGTTGTAGCAAAGATATTGAAAAATTTCAAATCACTTAGCCTGAAGTTGGGGATATTGACCATCTTTACCATGAGCTGCCAAGCAGGTGACTCCCACCGCGATAGCGTCATATTCGTCATCAAGGGCCTGTAGCGGAACATTGCGGCATAATTTTCGGAGCATCGTAATGACGGCATTTTTGTCGCTCTTACCGTAACCAGTGATGGCTACTTTAATTTCTTGGGGCCCAAGCTCATAGATGGCACAGCCGTGTTTTTGGGCGAGATAGAGTATAACGCCCCGAGCTTGAGCAACACCAATAGCGGTTTTAACATTTTTGTTAAAGAACAGAGTTTCGATAGCGACACTGTCAGGTTGGTGCGCTAAAATTAGGCGATCTATTTCATTACCAATTATTAAAATCCTTTCGGCCAAACTTAAATTTTTGTCGGTAGTTAAACAGGTTGAAAAATGAACAATCTCACCCTCAGGTGTGTTTTCAACAACCGCTACACCAAGACGATCATAACCAGGATCAATAGCGAGCACCTTCATAATTATTGGCCAAGCGCAGAGTCAGCGCCAGTGTAAACGTCTTGAACATCCTCATGAGCTTCAATTAGTTCGACTAAGGTTGCCAAACTTTCACCATCATCATCACTAAGCTCAAGGGGGGTGGTGGGGTAGTAAACGCCATCGTGTTTTTCAAAAGCCCAACTAGCTGAACCAGGCGCGGCAATCGGATGTCCAGCTTTCACTAGTAGGTTTTTTATTTCTGGCGCGGTGCGGTTGTTATTGTCAGTAATAACAGTAATCAAAATAGCCACACCACCCGGACCATAGGCTTCATATAATAACTCTTCCAAGTTAGCGCTCTCACTACTTATTCCTTTAGCGACAGCCCTCTCAATATTTTCTTTAGGCATGGACTCTCTTTTGGCTCGGTCAATAACAGCTGCTAGAGCAGGCGACAAGACGTCACCACTGGCTTTTTTAGCTTCCAAGGTAATTAACCTTGAGTACCTTGAAAAAATCTTACTTCTTTGTGAGTCGGTAGCCGCTTTTTTGTGCTTAATTTTTGACCATTTGTTATGACCTGACATATTTATATGGTTATTACTTCAGCTTCAGCGGCATATTTTTCTAAGTGGCTAATAGCTTCGCTGGTAGAAATTCTGCCACGCGGCGTTCTCTCTAGCAGTCCAAGGCGAATAAGATACGGTTCAACCACATCCTCGATGGTTGACTGCTCTTCTCCTGTGGCGGCCGCTATGGTGCTTAGCCCCACTGGACCACTACCAAATTTGTAAATAATCGCTTGGAGAACATCGCGATCTGGGCGACTAAGACCCAGATTATCGATTTCAAGAAGGGCAAAAGTTTGGTTGATGATATCTTGATTCAAAAGACTATTTTGCAGCTGGGCCATATCACGGCAGCGTTTTAGTAGGTAGTTAGCGGTACGCGGAGTGGCTCGGCAACGTCTAGCGATGGTCAACATTAATTCGGCGTTAGCAGCCACTCCTAATATTTTGGCGGAATGGGTCAGGATTTCAGCAATCTCTTCATCGCTATAAAATTCTAGACGAAAAGTTCCGCCAGAGAAACGAGAGCGCAACGGCGCCGACAACATCGAAATCCGGGTAGTGGCGGAGACTAGAGTAAAAGGAGGGAGGTCCAGTTGGACTGTTCGGGCGGAAGGCCCTTTGCCAATAATAATATCAAGTACTCCAGACTCCATCGCAGGGTAGAGCACCTCTTCAATACTTTTAGACAAGCGGTGAATCTCATCTATAAACAAAACATCTCCTGGAGACAGGTTGGTAAGGATAGCGGCCAAATCACCCACTCTTTCAATAGCCGGCCCAGAGGTGGTGCGCATGTTGGTGCCGAGAGTCTTGGCTATAAGATGAGCCAGAGTGGTCTTTCCAAGTCCTGGTGGCCCGTAGAGCAGAATGTGTTCAGCCGCATGTCCGCGCTCCTTAGCAGCGGTCAGGAGTATACGGAGGTTTTCTTTGATCTTAGCCTGTCCAATATAGTCGTCCCAAGTTTGGGGGCGTAAAGTTTGGTCTAAGTTTCCACTCTCATCCCGAGAAATATTTTGACTTCCAGTTTTTGACATGAGTCCATTCTAGCAAATTTGCCAGGTTTTTTCTTTATAAAAGGAAGCACTGTTTTTTAATACCGTAATTCCCTGTGGGCCCTGCCTTAGGGTCTCCATTTTGGAAAGTTTGAAAACCTCAGGTTTTCTAATAAATCTTGAGCGAAGCACAGAAAGATGCCCCGCCAAACATAATGGAATGAAGTAAGGGTAGGGCCCTGCCTTGGGGGAGTCTCATTTACTGGAAGAAAACGGCTTTGTTCTAAGTGGGTAACAAGGAACTATATTCACTTCAAGTATTCAGATGGACGAAGTACAACCGTGCCACTGCACAATCGCGAATTACCAGTAGGCACTTTTTGGGCCATTTTCAAGCAAGCCAAACCCGACCTAACTTAGGCCTAGAAACGAGCGGGTTGACAAAAAAATATATTTGTGCTAATATGTGAAAGTAACTAGTTCTCCAAGCGAGCTAAAATAGGGTGCTAAACATCCGATTTAAATTTCTAAGATTCCAGACGATAACTCTCTAAGCAACTTGAGCACGTTGCGAGGAGTTTGTGGCGTTCACCCTAGAGTGAGAGTGCGACAAACTTCCTTAGCGCGGTGTTCACTTTCAATACGGAAGCTTGCTTAGAGAGTTATATTCTGGAACTAATACAGAAGAACGTTCGACAAATCGACTATAGCATACAAAAAACAAAAATAAGCTTGACCGAGCGGATTTTTTATATCTGAGAAAAACTTTTAAGAAATGACGTGCGAAAGGAAGGCTTCATTGTCGTTTGTCTCTTCTGGCAGACTTGGCTTTAGTCGGGGAATTTCGATCATTCGCTCTAGCTCAACCATTGAAGTAACTCCATTAACCACTTTTTCCATTCCGTCTTCGACCATAATGGGAATACCTTGTGTCTTTGCAGCGGCAAACAAAATATGTTCCCGGGGGTCGTTAATAACGGCCTCTTCAACTGTTTCATCCATCACAATGGCTTCAAAAATACCGACACGGCCTTTGTAGCCAGTGTTACCACAAGTACTGCAACTAGCGGCTTTATATAAAGTAAGAGGTTCGCTAAGGGTGATGGCCTCAGGGTGATTTTTTAGAACCTCTTTAATCACCACAAGCTCTTCCTCTGACGCAGTGTAGGCTGTCTTACAGTTGTCACAAAGCCGCCTGACTAGTCTCTGTCCCAAAATGGCATTAACAGATGTTCCAAGTACTCGAGAATCCACCCCTAGATCGATTAGTCGAGAGAAGGCAGCGGCAGCGCTATTAGCGTGTAGGGTTGAAAAAACCAAGTGTCCAGTTTGAGCGGCATGGAGAGCTGTTTCGGCAACTTCCCGATCGCGAATTTCACCAATTAGAATAATGTCCGGGTCTTGGCGCAGAATAGCTCTCAGGCCTGAGGAAAAAGTGTAATCATCACTGGTCTGGGTTTGGACAATTCCTTCGATTTTGTACTCCACTGGGTTTTCGATAGTGATAATTTTTACTCCTTCTTTGTTGGAAGCACGAAGAAAAGCATAAAGTACTGTCGTTTTACCCGAACCAGTTGGACCAGTAGTTAGAATTAAACCATTTGGTTTTTTTAATTCTTTTTCCATAGCTTCTCTGAGTCGTTGATTCATTTCAATTTTATCTAGAGTGTAGCCGGCCACACCTGAATCAAGTAGACGCATTACCATTGATTCACCGGTGGCTCCGGGAATAATTGATGAACGGACATCAATTTCTTGTTCGCCGATAGTGAAGGTGAAGCGACCATCTTGAGCTTCCGCTTTTTGGTTTAAGGTCATTCCTGAAATAAGTTTTAAGCGGGAGATCAGACGATCGTAGATGTAGCGATCGATATCAAAAATATCTTGTAGCACACCATCAAGACGGTAACGCAAACGTACAACTGTTTTTTCAGGCTCAATATGAATATCTGAAGCTCGTAAACTAAGAGCTCCGGCTAACATCAGCTCCAAAGCCTCAGTGACACGGCGGGAATTATTAATGGTATTTATGTTGCTAAAAAGTTTAGCAACATCTTCTATTTTATTAATTGATTTAGTAAATTTTAAAATTTCATTAGCATTTATATCAAAAACACCACTCTTTTCAGCTGTTGATTTTACAATATCACCATAACGCTTCCAGGCATGTTCTAGGCTAGCTTGCGAGCACATGAAAATCTGAATGTTTTGTCTGTTATTTTGTAGTTCCTGGAGGGCCTGAAGTGTAGCCGGGTTGTTTGGTACTTGTGTCGCCACAGAAATCAGATCGTACTTTACATCAAAAACTACCAGTTTAGCAATCTTGGCTTTTTTTTCAGGATATAAAATAATCGCTTCTGGGTTGATAGCAAAACCATTTAAGTTAATGTATTCAAAGCCGTACTGTGGTGCTAAAGCTTGGACTAATTTTTCTTCCTCACTACGCCTTAGCTCGCCAAGTTGGTTGTTGGCAAATTTATCATTAAAATTAAGCATGTTAAAAAATTATAGCATGCAACCAACAACCAACCGCTGCTATGTTTGGGGTAAAAATACAAATTTGGATTACTTACCATCGGGGGATTATTTAAATAGACCAATGGCTCTGACAGTCTACATTTGAGTAGCTGGCTTCAAATTAAAGTATGCTAAAGGTATCATGGGTGCTTTTTTATTATAAATCAGTACAATAAAGTTATATGCAAACAAGGACTGTCATCAAGGGTTTAGGGGAAGTGAAGTTGTTTGCTCAAAACCTTCTTAGCTATATATCTGGTAATAAAAAAACACCACAAGTGATTTCGTTTACAGGTAATTTAGGCACAGGCAAAACAACTTTAGTGCAACAAATAGCTCGAGAACTTGGTATTAAGGAAACTGTCACTAGTCCGACCTTCACCATTATGAAAAGTTATAAGGTGCCAGAACCACATCAGTTTCAACAATTGATTCATATAGATGCTTATCGGATTGAATCTCTAGAGGAATTAAGACCATTAGGGTTAAAAGAACTACTTTTAGCTGAAGGTAATTTTGTTTGTATTGAGTGGGCGGAGAGGATTGCTCCAGTTTTACCAAAAGACACAATCTACCTTACTTTAAAAAGCTTGGACGAAGAGACTCGAGAGGTTATTTTTAGTTTAGAAACAACAGTTTAGTCAGTTCCATAAAAAAACAGTATACTAAATCTGTGACTACTACAAAGCCAATGAAAAAACGTTTGATATTACTAGATGCTCATGCAATTTTGCATCGTGCCTATCACGCCTTGCCTGATTTTACCGCACCTGACGGTTCCCCAACTGGTGCTTTATATGGTGTTGTTAGTATGATCCTCAAAATAATTGAAGACTTTAAGCCAGACTATATCGTTTCCTGTTTTGATTTACCCGAAGCCACTTATCGCCATGATGCTTTTGAAGGTTATAAAGCGAAACGTGAAAAAACGGACGACACTTTAGTGTCGCAAATTATCCGCTCACGGGATATTTTTGCCGCTTTTGGTATTCCGATCTATGAGCAAGTCGGTTTTGAGGCAGACGATTTGCTGGGCACAATTGCGCACCAAACCAAAGCTAACAAAGAACTCGAAGTTATCATTGCTTCCGGTGATATGGATACCTTACAGTGTATTGATGGGACCAGAGTGCGTGTCTATACTTTGAAAAAGGGGATTAAAGATACGATTATTTATGATGAAAAGGCAGTGAAAGAACGCTTCGGTTTCGGACCTAAACTTGTTCCTGACTACAAGGGTCTAAGAGGAGATACTTCAGATAACATTCCCGGTATCGTTGGTATCGGTGAAAAAAATGCTACCGAGCTCATCACAAACTTTGGCGACTTGGATTCAATTTACAAAAAATTAAAAAAAGACGAAGCGGCTTTTCTGGCTGTTGGAATAAAGCCACGAATTGTCAACTTGCTAAAAGAAGGAGAAGAGGAAGCTCAGTTTTCAAAAATGCTAGCAACCATCCGTATTGATGTACCAGTCACTTTTACTTTGTCTGAAAAAAATTGGCAAGAGGAAGCTGATGTTGAAAAGATCAGCAATTTGTTTGCTGAACTAGGTTTTCGTACTTTAAGTACTCGAGTTAAAACCGCTTTAGGTTTACCAGAGGAGGTTGCTGCTGGTGTTTCGTCTAGTAAGGTTTCACCAGAGGAAATTAGTCAGACTGGGATTCTGCTTTGGCTTTTGGAGAGCGAGCGTACCAATCCAAACCTCGAAGATATAATTGATTATGGTCAGGCATATTTAAACACTAATAACTTTAAAGAGATTTCTAAAATTCTGCTAGAAAAAGTAACTAGTGACCCGGATCTTAAGACAGTGTACGAAAAAATTGAACAGCCACTCCAGGCAGTAGTGAAGCATATCAATAGTAACGGTATCAAGCTCGATGTTGAGTACCTAAAAAAGTTGGCGGTAAAAATGCATGAAGAGCTAGAGAAGCTACGGCAAAGTATCTACCAGCATGCTGGGACTGAATTTAATATTAATTCCCCAAAACAATTAGGCGAGGTTTTGTTTGATGCTCTAGGCTTAAAACCAAAACATCAAAAGAAAACCGCTGGTGGACAGCGCTCCACCAAAGAGTCCGAGCTTGAAAAACTAAAAGACGACCACCCAGTTATTGCTGATATCTTGCGTTACCGCGAATTACAAAAACTAGTCTCCACTTACGCTGACACTTTGCCGACACAAGTAAGTGATGATGGGCGTATACGAACCACTTTTTTGCAGACAGGGACAACGACAGGCCGTATGGGTTCAAAAGACCCCAATCTACAAAACATCCCCGTCCGGACAGAAGAGAGTAGGGCAATCAGGCGGGGTTTTGTGGCTGAGGACGGCTTTACTATGGTTGGTATTGATTACTCCCAGATTGAATTACGGGTAGCGGCTATCTTAGCGCAGGATCAAAAAATGATTGATATTTTCAGTGCTGGAGAAGATGTTCATACCGGGGTAGCGATTAGAGTTTTTGGTGTTAAAGCCAGCGAGGTAACGAGCGAAATGCGGCGTAAAGCTAAAGTGATTAACTTCGGTATTCTCTATGGTATGGGTGTTAATGCCCTTCGGGCTAACTTGGGTGATGAAACCCCAAGGGAAGAAGCCCAAGAATTTTTAAACGCATACTTCAACACTTTCACACGTTTGGCCGAATATTTAGAAGAGACTAAGCAGTTTACTCGTGATCATGGGTTTACCAAGACCTTGTTTGGTCGGCAGCGACATTTCCCTGGTATCTGCTCCAACGCCCCCTTTATTCGAGCTCAAGCAGAGAGGATGGCAATCAATGCCCCGATTCAAGGAACAGCAGCCGACATTATGCGAGTGGCGATGAATAAGGTCTATGATTATTTAGCTAAAGCAGAGAAGTTGAATGACGTGCGGATATTGTTGCAAGTTCACGACGAGTTGGTTTTTGAAATTAAAAATGAAATGCTGGAGGTGGAAATTCCAAAGTTAGCAGAGCTGATGGAAAGTGTGCTTGATGACTATGAAACTTATAAGGTGCCAATCAAGGTCGATGTGGCGCGAGGACCCAACTGGGCTGATTTAGTTGATCAAAAGTAATATGCTTCAAGTTTTTTACGGTACAGATTCCCTTAAGGTAAAACAAAAAGCGTACCAAGTAGCGACAGCGAAGTTGAGCGGGGAACAAGAGATAATCCCACTTGAAGCAGAAGATTATTTGTCTGGTACTTTGCTCGGCTTCGCCAGCTCCAGCTCTCTCTTTGGCGGAGACTCAATCTACTTAGTAGACGTTAGTGATAGTAGCAGCGAAATTTTTAAAGAATTTATCGTTGAGTGTGAAGCTTTGTCCACGTCACGAAACTTATTCGTCTGTGTCGCTGGGGCACTATTAGCTGCCGATAAAAAGCCACTCACCAAACAGGCTTCAGTACTTGAGGAGTATAAAAAAGATCCAACTGCTCGTTTTAATGCTTTCGGGTTGGCTGATGCTTTGGCTAGAAAAGATAAGCGTTCACTTTGGCTCTTGCTCCAGGAAGCAAAAAGAAACAACTTATCCTCAGAGGAAATTATTGGCACTCTTTGGTGGCAACTTAAGGCTATGAGATTAGCGGGCGTGACGCAAACCGCCGCTGAAGCTGGAATGAAAGATTTTCCCTATCAAAAAGCAAAAAGAGCCCGGCGTGAATTTAAACCTGGCGAAATAGAGCTCAAAGCAAGAAGATTACTAAAGCTATATCACGAGGGTCATCGCGGTGAAACTGATTTAGATTTGGCGCTGGAGGAGTGGGTTTTGAGGGGGTAGCTAATTAGGTAAAGTTCTAACATACAGAAATATGACTATTGAGAACCCTTCAAAGGAAAGAGAAACAGCATCAACTTCTGATAACCGAGACAGTCTTGAGTTGAATTTAGATTTACTAAGAGAACAGAACTATTTAGCGGTTGATATTAGTATGAGTGTGGCTGAAAGGAGGGCTTTGGATAATTTTCCGGATATTGAAGAAGCGATGTTGGATCTAGATTATTATGGTGAATCTGAGGAAGAACTAAGAGTTATGGTCGAAAGAAAACTTTCTGACATAAATAACGGCAATATTGAAACAGCAACAATAATTGCAGGTATAGTAGTTAGGCTCGTTGGTAACTTTAAAACAGTCATGGGTCAAGAGGCAATATAGGCTTCGCTCCGAATGTCTCCGCCAAATGAGGATTGTACAGTGCCTAGATGGCACGTCGATGGTCGTTATTCAGAAACCAACGAAGTTCCTTTTAAATTTGTAGTAAGTTTAAAAGGGCCGCAAACTCGTTTCGCTAAAATGATTAATTGGGATGAATTTAAAAAACTGAGTAGACAAATGGAAACTGGTTTAGAGATGGGGATAAGAGAAAAACTTGTAGATACAGTAGAAGAAATTTTTCCTGCTGAAATTGGTCAAGGGATGATATTTAGGGTTGGCGATGATGGTGCTGTAGTTCATTCAGAACCAGACGCAACTGAAAGTAGGATATTCCTCTCGGTAGTTGCCGGCAAAAGAAAAGATGTGATTGAGATGCAAGGTTAAAGAGATCAAAATATGACTTGAAATTAACGGTCAAATTAGATTATTATCTCAGACCTTTGATTCCATCGAAAAAGAAAAACTTGACTAAGTCCATTTTTGAGGGATTAATTTTATTTAAATGCATCCTTAGGGCAGCTTGGTAGGTAAATTTTTCATCAAGAAGCATCGTGGCGGCCTCAGTGATTTCAGCAATTTTATTTCTTAAGTTTTTGTCTTGCATACAAATAGATTTTTTGTTTTCGGAAAGGAGTTTGCCGCACCCTTCGTCAGTTTTATTTTTTGACGGATATGATTGACAGTCAGGTAGGACCGAATAAAACTTAACATCATTAAAAAAATATTCTGGCCAAGGGCAGCCGGAGATAGCAAGCCACGGTGTGCCAACTACCGGAGACAGGAATGAAAAACCGCTATGAGGTGAACAGTAAATATCTGAACCTTGAATAAGTGCAATTTGGTTCCAGAGCCCAATATTGAAACAATTTTCTGCATTGGGAAGTTTGGCGACAAGCTCATTTATACTTTCGAAAGTAATTCCTTGAGTGACTGTCCTACCTTCGGTGCTTTTGGTAACGCCGGTAAAGTTTATTTTAAGATTAGGAATGACCTTAAACAAGCTGGTACAAATTTCTTCCCAAATCACAAGCGACGGACTTTGCCTGTCCCCGGCAGACCCACTTGGGAGAATGGTAATAGTGGGGCCAACATGGATAAATTTCTTAACGAACTCTAAAGAAACTTGAGGTATAGGTATGTCTATATGGGCATTCAGTTTGTATGGTATTGGAGTTTGAGTGCTTACGTCCTCGTCTATTTTTACCGATCGATTAGGGGTAATCCCATTAATTTCTTTACCTAAAAATATTTTTTGTAATATTAAATGGGTTTCTACCAACCAGTTATCATCAGATTCAGACATTAACTTTTTTGCCCTAGGGTCAACCAGTACATAATCCCAATCCCTAGGAATTACTTTTAAGGCAGCAGCGTCTTCACCTAACTCCGCTATTTCCTTGATTGAAATCGGATAGACTTCTTCAATCCAATCACAAGCTACTGCTATCTCTATTGGAGTTTCAGAATTTACTAAAAGAGATATTTTCAAATCTTGATCAGCTTCATAATATCCACGAGCATGCTTTATAGCCTCGATTAAATGACCGACAGGAGAGTAGTAGACATAGTTAATTAGAAGTTTTTTCATATTTCTTATCTTAACTTAGATTGAAAGGAATTGTAATTATCGACTGTCGTAAAGCGACTTGTCTCCGTCTTGCACCAACACCATGAGCAAAAATGTTTGCTCGCACACCAGTGGTCAAGGTTTACTAACTAGATTATTTTGCCAACTTACAAGCTGCTAAGTATCCTCGGCCAGTAAAACGACGTTTAGACAATGTTTTATCACTCATTTGTAAACTCATATCGCTCCGGTTTGCTCAGGCGTAGGGCGGGTGCTAAATAAAAACTCACTCACAAATTGTGACTGAGTTTTTATTTGCGTCTGTGCGCCCACTAGGGTTCGAACCTAGGACCTTCTCCTTAAAAGGGAGCTGCTCTACCAGCTGAGCTATGGGCGCATTGATTGAGTTGAGTGGCAGCAATATACCATATTATATCGGCAAATCAAACGCAAAGATGCCAGCACCAGTAATAAAAAGTAAGCAACCAATTCCAAAAAATAGGAAATAAGTTAGTCGATTAGGTAGATATGGTGTAATAAATTTGTTTCTTAAGAAAAGCATTTTTATAGATAAGATGATTACTAAGAGGGCCGCAATTTGGGTGTAAAGACCGAGGACAAAAAGTGTGCCGACCACTAATTCAATTACGATTAGTGATAGTGTGAAAATTTTTCCAAAAGGTAGCCAAGGCATTTTTAATACAGGATAGAGATGGTGTCGGCATTTCCAGTGCTGTTTACCTAAGTATAGAAAACTAATACCAGCAACTACTCTTAGAATAAAGTAACCGAGAAGAGCTAAAAATTGAATTGGGAATGGATTCAACATAGATTATTTGTTAGTGTATCATGAATGAAACAAGTAATTTTGGCAGATATACGTAGTAACTATAACGTCGGAGCGATTTTTCGTACGTGTGATGGAGCTGGGGTAAGTAAGGTTTATCTCACGGGTTTTACACCAGCTCCAATCGACCGCTTTGGCCGCAAGGTAGCAGAAATCCATAAAACCGCTTTGGGGGCGGAAGAATTTGTTCCTTGGGAAGCCGTTCCCGATATTTTACTTTTAATCAAAGAACTTCAAGACGAAGGGGTGAAAGTGGTAGCGGTTGAACAATCTGCGGACTCAATTAAATTATCAGATTTTGTTTTACCAAAATCAGTCGCTTATATTTTGGGTAGTGAAACCGAAGGCTTGTCTACGACAGTTTTGGCGGCCGTTGATCAGGTTTTAGAAATCCCGATGCTCGGACAAAAAGAATCGCTCAATGTTGCGGTAACGGCTGGGATTGTTTTGTATCTTGGAGTTTAAGAATAATGGGCGCCGCAGGCGCCCATTATTTCACTTATAGTTTTGCCAACTCTTCTTTCACCACTTCTGCGTCGCTCCATTCTTGCTTACTGCCTCTTGGTCCCATGATGTATGGGTCAGTTCCTTTGCCTGAAATGAGGACGTGGCTATTGTGAGGGGCTCTTTCTAAAGCAGCGGCAATCGCGGAGCGGCGATCCATGATGATTTCTAGTTTAGAGCTCTGGGTGATGCCTTTGGCCATTTGCCCCACAATCTGTCGCGGATTTTCGTCATAAGGGTCTTCGTTGGTGAGAATGATTTGATCACAGTAGTGGTCTGCGATAGCTCCCATTTCCGGTCGCTTCCACGTATCTCGTCCGCCACCGGTATTTCCAAGGACACAGACCTTATAAGTGTCAGGGAAGGCTTGGTAAAGTTTTTCTAGCGAGTCAGCAGTGTGAGCGTAGTCTACTACTGCTGTTACTTGCTTCTCGGCATCCTTGCTGGTTACAAATTGTTCTACTCGACCAGCAATTGGAGGAATATCGCGGAGGGCCTTGTCGATAGTATTAAACGAAATATCCAGGGCGCGAGCTAGAGTAATAGCCCCCAAGATATTATAGACATTAAATAGTCCAATTAACGGAACTCTAATAGTAGTGTCGCCAAAGACTAAACTGACACTGTCACGGTGTAGGGAGTATAACGAAAGGTTTTTAAGAGAGTAGGGTAATTTATATTCCACCTCAAAATTTAAAAAGTCGGCGCCATGTTTATCATCGGTATTTACTATTAAATACCGAGGAGTTTTTTTTGATTTAGCTACGCGATTAGCAATAGATAACTTTGCTTGTTTATATTTTTCGAAAGAACCATGTGACTCGATGTGTTCGGGCGTCAGGTTGGTGAAGATTAGGCCATCAAGCTCAAGGAATCGATGACGGTATTGCCGGGCACCCTCAGAGGTAATTTCTAGAACCGCGTGAGTGCAGCCGGCAGAGACAGCGTCACGAAGAAATTTTTGTACGAAGAAACGGCCAGGCATGGTCATCTTAAATAAGTTTCTTTTGGACTCACCGTCAATCTTAAATTGGATTGTTGAAAGGGAGGCGGTTTTGTACCCTTGAGCTTCTAAAATCCGGGTCATGATTTCTGTCGTGGTCGACTTACCTTTGGTTCCGGTGACACCAATAACTATCAATTCGCGTGACGGATGTCGGTAACGTAGGCTAGCGGCATAAGCCAAAACAAAGTGGTAAGAGGGTCGAATCAAGTTAAGTAACGAACTCGGGACAAAGCTTTTGAGTACGGAAAAAAAATAAGCCATATAACAACATTATACGGAAAAAGTATTCTTTTGCCAAAAGTTAGCTGGTGTTTTTTCCCTACTTTGATTAAAAACGGCCTAGCGCATCGGTATCTCCTTGAGGACTGCTTGGATAATTGATTTAGTATCTCCACCCGCGGCTTGTTTTTGGACGTAAGTTCGAGCGTCAGATTGGCTGTATCCTAAGGTAATGAGAGCGTCAATGGCGTCAATTTGGTTTGGAGATAGATGGCTCACTGAACCGGCATTACTAGCTTCCTCTAGGTCTAGATGGTTTAGTTTTCCAGAGAGTTGGGTAATGATATTGGTAGCCATTTTTTTACTAATCCCTGATAATTTATGGAGCTGATCGGGGTCAGAAGCAAGAATAGTCGATGTGAGCAAACTGGTGTCGGCCTGGTTTAGTATCTGGAGAGCTGATTTCGGGCCAATTTTTGGGACACTGAGTAGTAATTCAAAAAAATATAATTCTAATTTTTCAGTAAAGCCGTATAAATCAAGGGCATTTTCGCGGACCACCAAATGCGTGTAAAAAAAAGCTTCATCGCCAGGCACATAGGCCGCTCTTGTGGTGGAGGTGTGGATTAAATAACCTATTTGATTAACGCTTAAAACCACAGCCTTGTCTTCTAGGGATTCAATTATTCCTCCGAGTGATCTAATCATTTTTTTATTGTACTACAAATTTGAGAGGGACAGTTAATTTCTACCGAGTTGGTCTAGGAGATGTAGGTGAGGAGTTTTTCATAATCTGGATTTTTGCCCAGGAGTGTTT
>Ga0163144_10001756_pt1 | contig 50719 bp, 36 predicted proteins | sample OliLak19BULKMAT1_FD_123175 | JGI IMG/M metagenome (GOLD analysis project Ga0163144, IMG submission 123175) | Freshwater microbial mat bacterial communities from Lake Vanda, McMurdo Dry Valleys, Antarctica - Oligotrophic Lake LV.19.BULKMAT1 | ecosystem: Environmental > Aquatic > Freshwater >... | reverse complement strand
ATTTTAAATAAATAATTTTCACATAGTTTTAAATGATTAAATACTTTTTGTTAAACTCCTTTTACAACAATAACAATAGAACTATCGTAAGAAATTTCAATGGGTGTAAAATCTACATCATAAGGATAATTCCATTTTAGGGTAATTTTGAGCGATTCAATTGCTAAACTTATTTAATTACTTCATTGGGACTATTATTAGTTTGAATTGTCTGAATAATTGGATTCTTAGAACAATTTTCCAAAACCGAACTAAAAATAATTAAACAAGAATTTAAAAATATTTTGATAGACTTTTATTAAATAGTTCCCAAATAAGCCCAATCGCCATCTAAGTTTAAGCAAATATTGTTATCTATTTTTATTACTGATGTTAATTTTTCCTTGTACGGAAAAAAGTTTACATGCTCATCTAATGTATAGTAAAAAAAGCGTTGCTTAGGTGTAACAATAAACAATTGCTTTTTTGTAATACGCTTTAATTCGCTTATACAAAGTTCTAAATTTATTAAATGTTCAACTGTATGACAACAAGTAACCACATCAAATTCTCTATCTTTAAAAGGCAATTTTTCTATATTGCCTTTTATACATTTATAGGGCTCATCACCTTCAGGATTTTTTATATCAAAGCCATACAAATCTAAATTTGGATGTATTTGTTTTATTGTTTTTAATAAATAACCTCTGCCACTGCCTATGTCAATTAAGTTCGTTGCATTTTTATCAATTTTATTTAAAATAAAACTTACACAAGATTGGTTTAAATCAGTAACTCTGTTTCGAGATATAGTGTTTAAATTATTATAAAAGTTATCGTAATCTTGCTCTGAAAACGAATAAACATTGCTTTTAAATTTCATTACTTCTGAAATTTTTCGACCTCTGTAAGCAAAATAAAAAAACGGGTACATAAACCATTTACTATCTCTAATAAGAGGGGGTATTAACTCGTCCATAAAAAAACGAATGGTATTAGTAAGTTTTCTGTTCATATTCTTCGTTTGTAATTACCTTTAATAAAGTTAATTTTAATTTTAAATAAGTCTAAAAGCATTCCAGGGGCGTGTTTAAGTAAACTAACCGAATCACCTTCTTGGCTTCTTAAACTTACTGGAATTTTACGTATAGAATAATTTCGTTTTAATGCTATATAAATAACTTCAACATCAAATGCAAAACTATTTATTTTACTTATAGAAAAAATATCATCTGCTACTTTTTTCGTAAAGCCTTTTAAACCGCACTGAGTATCAAAAATACCTGTTGTAACAATTCTTCCAACAAAAAAAGTATAAAAATTGCTACCAAATTTACGTTTTGAAGAGATTTCGGTAAAATAATTAGACTCTTCTAAGGTTCTATCACCAATTACCAAATCAAATTGTTGTGTTGTAATTCCAAAAATAATTAAATCAATAGCATTTGATTCGAACGGAATATCTGCATCCGTAAAAATTTTTATATTACCATTTGCATTTTGCATGCCAAATCTTACAGCTCCCCCTTTACCTCTATTTTTAGGATATGTAAGGTATTTACAATTGTGTTTTAAAACAACAACTTGAGTTTTATTTTCGTCGTTTGAACCATCATCCACAACTATAATTTCAGATTCAAAGTCTTTTAAAGAAACATAATTTAAAAGATAGGATAAGTTTTTATCTAATGCTTCTGACGATTTATAGGAAGGGATAATAAAACTAATTTTCATTGAGATAAATATAGTTATTCTTTATAAAAATGTTTTTAATTTTTTTATAAATATTTATACTATCATTTCTAAGTAAAACATTGCAAAAATATAAACTATCTTTTTCGCCTAATTGGTAGTTCCATAAAACTACTTTTAGTTTATTATGATTTGGTATTGGTTTAAAAGTAAACTCTATTAAGCCATAGCCTTTATAATATTGCTTTAGCAAATCACCACTGCTAGCATACAATAAAGAGGCATAATTTTTTAAACTATCATTATAAGTAATAACTTCTAACATGGTTCGTGAGTATCTATCAAAATTAAAATTTTTATACCAAAACGAAACATAATGATTTGTATTACCTTTAATAACCTTTAAAGTATCATCATATATTAAGTTGTATAAATTTGCCAATTCACCTTTATAATTTGCAAAAAAATCAGTTTGATTTTTTAAATAAGAATAGTTATATTGATGTTGTGTTTTTTGTAAATACTTAATATTACTATTAAATAATTCTATCTCTTTAATTTTTTCTTGGGTGTAATTAAAATAAAACTCTTTAAGATTTTTAATTGAAATTGAAAATAAAGAATAGTCGGCAGAATTATAAATTTGTTTACTATATTTTAATAACTTGACATCTAAAACACTTAAAAAATTATTTTCGGTTATAATTAGTACATCTTTGTTGTTAGGGAAATCTTTATAACATTGTGGATAGATACCCGTTGGTTCTAAAGCAATAGGTATGTGGTTGAACGATTTTGAAAGTGATAAGCGACTACCAGTGGCTGCAATAAGCGGCAAACTTGTTTCTAATGATAACATGTAGCTATATCTTTGAATATGACCAAGAGTTACAAAACCTTTATGTTCAGAACCAACTTGGTAATAGGGTAGGGGTAAAATTGCTTGAAAATTTGATATCGGAATATTTAAATTTTTTGAATAATATTTTTGTTGATGTGCAATTGCAGTAAAATCATCTAGTTTGTTTTTGGTAGACTTTAGCCATAAATAAGAATAAGAAAAAGCTTCATACCCCATTACCATGGTGCATATAGCAAGTAAGCTATATTTTAATAAACTATTGTTTACCTTTTTTATAAAATTAGAAAGTAGCAAAACACTAACTATATTTATTACATAAAAAAACAACCATGCAAACCTACCCGAAGCGCGCATTTGAGCAATTATGCTCATTTTATAAACTAGTTTTTCGTAGCCAAAAATAAAAGGGTAACCAAATGAATATAATAATGCAATAATAGAAATTAATAATAATATATTTATATAAATAAATTGTGTTGGCATCAAGATTTTTTTAAATTTCAGTCTAACTAAATTTAGAAATAATTTAATTATTAAATATACACAAACTAAAGTTGCTACAACGCCAACATAACTTATACCCTCAAAATCAACATTTACATTTTTTAAATTTATTAATTTAGAAATAAATTCTTGTGGTAAATTAAATGGATAAAATATACCATAAATATTAGATGTATAGTTTAAAAAACCGTAAGGATATTTGGATCTATCATCATAATTAACTCCAAATTTTAAAATTAAAATTAGTAAAAGATAAGGCAATATTATTTGAATAAAAAAATACAAAAAATAATTTAAAAGTAATTTAATGTTTTTTATTTTTTTAAATAAAAACATTAAATAAAAAGCTAAAACTATTAATATAAAAAACCCATAAAAATATAGATGTATGGTTGATAAAATAAACACTAAAGCACTTATTTTAAATGAGTTTTTGTAGTTTGCGAATTCGCTGAAAACTAACATATAATATATCAGTGCAGGTATTGCAAATTGATAAGTTAGCACGTAATGTGACGTTAAACGGGCTATTTGAGGGCTTAAAAATGTTATTATAACCGAAAAAATAATACTAGTAACATAATGCACATTGAGCTTATTAAATATTAAAAAAAGATAAATTGAACATAAAATAAGCGAAAACAACATTAAGAAATTTGTGAAACCAAAAGTATAATTACCTAAATGCAAAATTTTTAAAATCCCTGTTAATAAAGGCTGGCAAGCTGTAAAAAATACATTTTCTTTATCGGGATAATTAATACAACTTTGGCTTAAAAAATCTTTATCAAATTTAGCATGGTAAGCCGATGTATAGTAAATTTGAAGCCCGTCTCCATCGTTAGAAAACGGCGTTGAATTTAAATGCAATAAAGTGCTTTTAAAAATTAAAATTATAAAAAATAAGGTAATTATTGCAGTAAGAAAAACACCTAGTTTTTTTAAACTTGTTGAATTTAAGTATAATAAAAAATTATTTTGCATTGAAAAATTATTCCATAAATTTTAGTTGTAGGTCGTCAATATATAAAGCAGATTTGCTTAAACTGTGTGCAAAAAACACAATTTTATTTTCAGTGTTTAAGCTATTTTTTTTATTTATAAAAATGTTATACTTAACATCAACCCATGTTTTACTTACATAATTTTGTGATTTAAAATACTTTATGTAATTATAAATTATATAATTGTATTTTATATTATTTATATAAAAAAAAGTTTCAAAAGTATAAGTGCTATCTTCAGCAAGTATTTTAAAACTTATTTCTAAGCCATTTATTTTCTTATAATTCGGTATTTTTTCAAGAGGTATATTAATTGTTACAGCATAATCACCATTATTTTTCATAACTGTTGCGTTATTTTTAGATACTGAAAAATCCGAAGCGACTATGTTATTTACAATATCGGTATTTTTAACGTCAAAATTATATATTCTAGCATCTAATACATTGCCTTTAAACGGTCTTACTTTTACACTATTCTTTTGGTAATAATTTGCTAATAAGCTGTTTGCAAAATAGTTGCTATCAATTTCGTCTAAATTATCTCTAAAAAGTAAAGCTGGCCTAGTGTAAACATTATTTACAACGCAATTTTTAGTTGTACTTTTTTTAACCGAATTTATGGTTGTTATTACTTCATAATTTAATTGTTGTAATTCATTAGTAAATAATACAGCGTAAGCACTTCTAACAATATTGGTTGTAGTTAATACTTGAAAAACAACTGCTAAAACCATGCCAGCTATTAAAAGATTTAGTTTTTTAGTATCAAAATTTTTAATAAACTTACTTAAAACGTTGTACACTAAAAAAACAATAAAAAAATTCGATAAAATGTAAAAAATTAAAAATAGTTCGTGTGTTCTTGTGGGAGGGCCTATTCCTAAGGTATAATATATTGGGAATAAACTTATAAATAATGTAATAAATATTATGAGTATATAAAACCATAAAAAGTTTTTGTATAACTTTTTATCTTTTAAATTAAATTTAATCAGCATTAAAAGAAGTAAGACATCACAAAAATTTAAAATTTGGTTATCCTGCCAAAGGGAAATTTTTTCCCACATAAAATCTAAAATTTGATTAGAGTTATAAGAAAAATTTTCTTTTATAGTGTAATTAAACATTTCTTGCGAAACTTTTAGCCTTACTAAATTACCTGGGGATTTGATTACTAATATGGTAAATACTATACCAATTAGCCCAATTAACACTAATTTAAAATTAATTTTTCTTTTTAAAATTAGATCAAATAAAAACACCATTAATAAAATAAAATTTACAATAATGGTAATTGTTTCATTACTTCCTATTAGTAATATTAAAGAAATAATACAAAATAGAACCACCTTCCTGCTATTATCTATAAATAGTAATTTGGAAATACTTCCTAAAAACAAAAAAAAGAAACATATACTTAAACCATAAGATGCCGCACCCGAAGCCCAATAAATAGATTCTGCTGGATTATTTATTAAACTTAAAAATGGTATTAGTATAATGAATACTAGTAATAATTTATACTTTATGTGTTGATTATAAATAATGTATTTACTAAAATAATATACCGAAAAAATTAGCAGCGATAAAATAAATACCGGAGAAATAAATGCTAAACTATCATAACCAAAAGCTAAAGGCAAAATACTTAAATAAAACGTTGTAGTGTATCTTCCATTTACTACCTCGTAACAAGTTTTTTGACCAATAAAAAAACCTCTTTCAATAATATTTAAGGCATAAAAATAATCATCGGCCGAATAATAATTATAGAAAGCTATAATAAAGAACGGGAGCACTAGCGCAATTATTAAAAACAACATAAATAACAAATGTTTGTTTTTTTTTATATAATCAATAATCATAAAAATTATTACTAATAAGTATTTTAATCTTTTAAATATAGATATTAACAATTGATATACTAAGTATAATAAAATATTGCCAAATTGAATTTAAATATATTTTTTTGAATTTTAATAAATATAGTTTTTAGGAATTAAAAGGTTTGATGCGAAAACAACTTTTTTATTTAATTTAAATTTGATATCTTACGTTTAACTAATCTATTTTTTAAGATTCACCACTGCAATACGGATCCAGTATTTTACTCGGCATCAAGTAAAACTATAGTAGTATTGATAATTTATTTACCCTACTTCTTCACTTCAAAAGTTTTATATCCTTTTAACTCTGCTTCTTCTGAGTTAACTTCGCTTACCTCGGCGCGGCGCGAACCTACGTAACACCACTCAATAAATTTATTTATGTTGTCATCTATGCCTTCTACTTCGCAGTAAACCGATCCATCATTTAAATTTTTTACAAAACCGGTTAAATTAAATTTATGTGCTTGGGCTTGAGCATTAAAACGGTAATTTACCCCTTGTACTTTTCCTTTAATATTTATTTTGTAACGCCGAATCACCAATAAGTTTATTTGTTTTTTAAGTTAAATTATATGAGTTTTTGTTTTTGGAGATAAGTTGTTTGAATATTTTAAAATCACTCAAATAACCAAAATGTTTTAAAAAAATTTTTCTCAAATAACAAATAACATTTCTAAAAAAACAAAATGGTTATTGTGTTTTATTAATAATATTAATCTTGCTTTCGCCAATTACTTTAAAGGCGGTACGCCTGTTTTTCTGATGAGCCGTTTCAAACTCTTCGCTTTTTGGCACCATTTTATTAATTTCTACTTCTGGTATAATTGGTTTTGTTTCACCATAACCAGTAGCTACAATTCTGGCTTTTGGTATACCTTTACTAATCATATAATCTACACAACTTTGTGCCCTACCTTGAGATAATATTAGGTTATAATTATCATTTCCGCGCGCATCTGTATGCGAACTTAATTCAATTTTTAAATTATCGTTTACTTTTAATATTTCTACAATTTTATCTAATATTTCCATCGATTTTGGACGCAATGTATATTTATTAAAGTCGTATTCAACTCCTTCAATTTCAATATCGCCCTCTGGTATTTTCCCTAATTGAAAATCTTTCGTAAATAATTCCGATTCCGTTTTACCTTTAGTTGCTACCTCATCAGCTCTACCAAAATAACCTGTTTTTTGCGCCTTTAAAAAATATTCCATGTGCGGCTTTAAAGGTGTTGTATAATAACCTTTTTCGTCGGTAATAATAAAAAATGGTTCGTCGCCATCATGAACATCTTTTACAGTTACTAAGGCGCTTGGTATAGGCTCTCCTGTTTCATTATCAGTAACAACACCCTCTAAAGTAAATTTTATAGGCTCATTTAAAAATTCATAAATTTTATAACAATGGCCACTTGGGCAGTCCACTCTATCACTCGCAAAAAAACCTCTTCCCCCTAATCGCTCCATTATAAAATAAGCGTCATCTTTACTCGAATTAATAGGTGTATTTAAGTTTTTTGGGAAGCTATATGCACTATCTTTATCTACATCTAAACTCGATTTAAATACGTCTAAGCCACCTAAACCTGGCAAACCGTTCGAACTAAAATAAAGTGTATTGCTAATGGTGTGAAAGAATGGCGAAACCTCATCACCATTTGTATTAATTGCACTTCCTAAATTTTGTGGGTCGCCAATATAACCATTTTCGTTAATAGGTGCCATCCAAATATCAAAACCTCCTCTTCCCCCTGGGCGATTTGATGAAAAAAATAATTTAGTACCATCGGCACTTACAAATGGTTGTTGCGATTTATAACCTGGCGCATTAATGTTTGTAGCTAATTTCATAGCCTCATAAAATTTTCCATCTACTGTGCGAGCCATATAAATAAATGCTTCGTTACGGTTATTATCGCTCCAGCGGGTAAACAGCATAACTTCATCGGGTGTAAAAACACCAGCACCTTCATGTAAGGCCGTATTTACTGGTCTACCAAAATTTATTGGACGTTGCCATATTGTATCGTCTAAAGTTGTTTGGTATAAATCGCAAAAGTAACGCGAATCTTGTTTTTCAGGGTCAGTAACAACTCCACCTTTGCGAGCACTTGTAAAAATTAATTTGTTGCTGTTTAAATAATACATTGGCGCAAAACTACTAGTGCCTCTATTAAACACTATGGTATCCATTAATTTTACTTTAATTAATTTTCGTCCAGCTAAGGTATCTAAAGCAAAAAAGCACGAAGCCTGTTTTTTTACGGCTAATTTTAGTAACGAATCTGTACCTACTTTTGCGAGCGTATAGTCATCAAATGTTTTTAATGCTTGTTGGTATTGTTTTACGTGCATTAACGAAATGCCATAGTAATATGGCGCATCAGGATAAACCTTGCGCTCAGCACATTTTTTGTATTGTTCAGCAGCATGTTTGTAATCAAAATTTAGGCGATAACTTTGTGCCAAGCGGTACATTATAAAATCGTATTTACTTGAGTTTACAATTGTTTCTTTATCTGTTGTTGTACTATCTTTACGCTTTGTTACTTTTAAATCGCGAACTTTAAATAGCGACTTCATTTTTAAGTTTACAATTTGTGCTTCGTAAGGCAATACATAGTTTTTTAAAACTGTTGTATCATCTAATACTTTTGCGTAATACATTGCCGAGGTGGCAAAATCTTTTTTTGCGTAGGCATTATCTGCAATTTCAATCCATAGTTTTTTTGATTGAGAAAATGCAACCGAACTTACTAGAACAAATACTAATTGTAAGAAGATACTTTTTTTAAACATAATTATTTTTACAAACGTGGACAATTTTTTACATCTTGGTTTTTAGCTTTTTTACCCATGTAGGTAATCGATATTTCAAACGCACCACGCGTTTTTGTTGTGCCTGTTAAACTCGATTGATTAAAGTCATAGCCTAATTTAGCAATGTAATTATCTTTTCTAAAGCCAACATAACCAATACTAGCATCGTTTGGTCGAACTATAAAACCTGCTAGGGCATAAAAACGTTCGCCTTTAAAAAAGTAACCCGCATCAATTGCAATGGTTTGTTGTAAAATATTTAATTGGTTGTACACTAAAATTTTTGGGGTAAAATATAATAACTCACTTACGTTTAAGCGCACACCTGCATGGGCATAATAACGTATTGGCAACCGATTACTACTACCAAAAAATGTTTCTTTTGGTCGTGTTAAATTAAAAGCACTAAACCCAATAAAAGGATTAATGCGCGATTGTTGTTTAGCATAATAATATAAAGCACCAAAATTTACAACTTCTTGAAATTGTGCTTGCCCTTGAAAATTTTCGTTGTTATTAATTCCTTGATTAAAACTACCACCATCTTTTGTACTCCATTGGTTATCAAAACTTAAAAGTTGGTATTCGATACTTTTTTGAGTAAAACCTGCTTGTAAACCTAAGGATAAATTATGAAATCTATTTTTTGTTAAAGGCACAGCATAGGCTACCGAAGCTAATGCTTGAAAAACGTTGTAGTTACCAATACCTGCGCGCATATTGCTAACTTGCCCCCCAAAACCCCATTTGCCTTTAGGTACATCAAAACTTATTAAGGCTGTAGTAAATGGTTTGTAAGCTACTGCATTCCATTGGTTGCGGTAATGTGCGTGAAGTCGCATTTTGCCGTCTACTAAACCTGTCATAGCTGGGTTTAAAAATAAAGGTGCAGCATCGTATAAACTTAAGTGAAAATCTTGCGCACGCAATAAACCCACTAAGCACATACAAATAATTAAACTATATTTTTTAATTTTCTTCATCTTTATCTAATTAAAGTTATATCACCATTCTTTTTAACCTGCCTATTGTTGTACATCTCAACATCCAAAGTCCAAACATAAACGCCAACAGGTTGATCTACGCCATTTTTCTTACCGTCCCAGCCAATTTTTTGGTCTGCTGTTTCAAATAATAATTCGCCCCAATTGTTGTAAACTCTAAATAACATTGTGTTAAAAGGTCCGCCTTTAACAAATAATAAATCATTATTATTATCATTATTTGGCGTAAATCCACTTGGTACTTGCGGTAACAAACTTATTTCAATTGATTTGCTAATTGTGTCACTACAGCCACTGCCATCAAAAACAGTTAATTTTATAATGTAAATACCAGGGCTCTGAAAACTATGGCTTGGGGCATTTCCGCTACCAGAAGTTTCATCCCCAAAATTCCATACCCAATTTGTAATGCCACCTGTTGGCGTGCTAAAATCAGAAAAATAAATTGGTTCTTGCGCTACAGCCGGGTTGTTAGTTAATCCAAACTCTGCTTTGGGCTGAGAATTTATTGTAATAGGTATGGTAGTACTACTTTTACAGCCTAAATTGGTGGTAATAGTAAATGATGCGTTATATGGCCCGGGATTTGCATATATATGTGCAACTGTTGAAGTTAAGGGTGTATTTAATAAATTATTTGAATCACCAAAATTCCAACTCATAGCTGTAACCGAACCTCCGCCACCTGGAACAATTGATAAGTTTTGAAAAATTGAGTTAATATTCTGACATGCACTACTTACCGTAAAGTTTGGAATTGGCAATGGATAAATTACTATTCGTTTACTTAGAGTATCTGGGCAGTTATTTGGTGAGGCGCCTGTTGTGGTTAAGGTAATTATGTAGCTACCAATGTTAGTGTAGGTGTATATCGGATTTTGAGCAATAGATTCACTAGTAGTTGAATTTGTAGTTGCTCCAAAATTCCATGAATAAGTTAAAGGTGCTGTACCGTTATCTAAACTCGCATTTGTAATAGGTATTGAAGCGCCAATACATCTGCCTAAATTAGGAAAATTAAACAGGGCTTTTGGCGAAGAAATAAAATTAGCAGTTACTGAGTTTTGACTTGGTGCGCAAGGCGGATTACCCACTAAAATGGTAAATGTTAATCCCGAACCAGCAATATCGGCTGCGCCAGGTATGTATTGTGCAAATGCATTTCCACCTGCAGGATTAAGCATACCAGCCGAACCAGGCGAACTAAACGAACCAGTTGAAGTACTTTGAGGCACCCAAGTATAGCTTATGCCACCAACAATATTTGCGCCCAAATTAATTGGCGCATTTTTACAAATATTTATGTTATTGCTGATAATAGTAATGTTAGGCACATCTTTTATAGTTATTTCAATAAAATCGCTGTCTTTAGGGCAAATACCATCCGTTGAATAAATAAATAAATTTACACTTCCAGTCGTAATGTCATTTTGACTAATAGTGTATGTTGAACTGCTTGGAGGCAATTGCGTAAATGCTCCAGTAGCACTAAAAGTTGACCAAGCACCCGTTGAAGCAGATCCGCCAATTGTGCCTGTTAAAGCCACCAAAGTAGATGTAGCACATACTGTAAAATCAGCTGGTGCCGCTACAAATGGTCTTGGAATAATTGTAATTTGCATAAAATCGGGCGAACCACCGCAACCACCACCTATAGCCACTGCATTTAAGCTAAATGATAGAGATGGTAACAGTAAATCAGCTGGGCTAAAAAAGTAAACTGCATTAGGGGTAGAGTTATTTGGATTAAATAAACCAGTTCCGTTTGTAGCCCACACTGTGTTAGATGTTCCACTTGTAATACTGCCTCCTAATGTAACAGATTGTGAGTTGGTGCAAGCAGGTATATTAGCACCAGCATCTACTACTGGTGGGTTTATAAAACTAACCGTTACGCTTTTTGATGAGTTTAAGCAACCACTTAATGGCCCTGAACTTAAAAGCGTAAGTGTTATTGTACCCACCGATAAATCGGAGGGGGAGGGATTATATGTAGTATTTACTCCTGGTCCTGCAAACGACCCCCCGTTGCCACCCAACCAACTAGCACCTAAAGCATTTGATACTGTACCCGTTAAAATAATTGCAAGCGATGTAGCGTTTTTACAAACAGTTGTGCTACCAGCTGCTAGTATTTGCGGTCGTTGGTTTACTTTTACAAAAGTTGAAGTTGTATATGTTCTTCCACATACATCTACAGAGGTTAGGGTAAATGGGATTGTTGAAAGTAAAGTGTCGGTTAAGGATAAAAAATAAGGTACTGTAATAATATTTAAGGATGATGTGTAGGCACCAAATACGCCTGAACCAGATGTTGACCAATTACCAGTGCTTGTGCCACCTACTACTGTACCTGTTAAAATAACCGATGCTGAAGTGCTAGCACATACCTGAGTTGTAGGTTGAGCTGCAACAGTTGGCTTTCTTATAAAAGCAGACATATAGTGAAAAAGACCGCCTGTATTTGCATTACCCCCAAAAACACCTAAAGCAAAAACAGGTGTAGAAGAGTGTGTATTACTTATTGTGTATGCATTTACAGGCAATACAGAAGTGTTAGTATAATTTAATTGACAACCATAGTAATTTTCACCTACAGGGCTCGCTATGCCTGTTCCGGGCACAAATGTAAAATTTGATAATCCAATAGGTACTGTAGCTGTTCCAGCTGCATTATTTAAAGTAAATGAGCTAAGAATTGCTAAAGAAGAAGAAGCAGGCGCTGCAATTAAAATATTTAAATAAAATCCTTGCCCATTATTTCTTGAAAACCCAATTAAGTTAGACCCTGCGCACTCTAAAGGTGGTAAAAGTGCTTCGCCCAATTCGCAGCCAGTGCCTGATGCATGCAGACAATAAACATTTTTATCAGCATTAACGTATGTTAGTGTTTGATTAGTTTTGTAATGATAGGTATCTCCCTTATTTATTAGCGTATTGGTGGGAGTTCCTCCATCGTTAATTGTTAATTTTGTAAAATTTTCAGTAGCAACCACATAAGCTCCTTCATGTTCGGCAGCATTCATAAATCCTTTATTTAAAATATAGTTTTTGCCTACTACGTCTACTGGCACTATTTGGTCGCCCATTAAGTCAAAACAACCAGTAACACCAGACACCGAATCATCTGCTACTGTAACAGAAATGCGTTTATCAGAAACTATAATTGTACCTGACAAATTATTTCCAACAACGTTGGTATTTTGTACAGTGTTTTCTAAGGTATAAACATCTCCCGCTGCAGGTAATAATATGCTGTAAGTTATGTTGGCTAAATGCCCAATTATGTTAGTTTTAGGCGTTATCCAAACAACTGTATTAGGTTGAGATGTAACAATATTTATTTGTTGTTTAGGCTGAGTAACTATTCCATCACAATTTAAATCTTGTGCATTACTTCCGCATGCACTACTGCCAAAAAACTGATTTCTCCATCTAGTTTGAAATGGGCAAACAAATTCAAAGCCCAAACCATTTTGGCCTTTAAGGGAGAATGTTTCTGGATTTAAAAAACTACCCGGCCTCGTAATCACATCATAAACTATAGTAATATTTGAACCAGCAGAAACATGCAAGCCATAAGGTAAAACTGTATTTGCTGGGCGAGTCTCTAAAAAATCGAAACCCAAGGATGTTGAATTTGCAAGTTTATTTTTCCAAAAAATATAATCGAATCCACCCGAAGCAGGAAGTTGGAAAGTAGTATCATATTTATTAGGGCCAACCATGTTAGGTTGTCTTATATGAACCGTTGTGCCAGCAACACCATTAATATGCATTGCAATGTTATCTTTCCAATAATGGTCAGGTGTTACCCAAGGTGCCGCAAACCAAAAAGCGGTATCAATTTGTGCAAACGATACTGTGAATTTTAATAAAAAAAACAGCAGCAATATGGCTAATTTATTTTTTCTGTTCATCTTTCTTTTTATTTTTTAAATTTGTTTTAATGCTATTATCTAAGTTGTTAAATTCATCTTCGTCAGCGTCTTGCACTTTATCGCTAGCTGTTTTTCGTTTTTTAGCAGCAATTGCATAACTTAAAATAACCTCATGGCTGCCGTTACTATATTTTTGTAAGTCGGTAATGCTATAATCGTAGGCATAAGCTACTCCAAATCGTCTATCAATATTACAACCAATTAAAAAACTTGCAGTTGAGTTTAATCGCAGCGAACCGCCAATCCAATACTGGTCTTTATAAATGGTTTTTAAATTAAATTCTAGTTGGTAAGGTGCTGGGCTATTTAATCGCACCAATGCCGATGGTTGTACTACCCACTCCTTCTTTTTATCTAATACAAAATTATATCCAGTATAAGCATATAAATGTGGTGTTAATTTGCCAGTAGTATTAGACCAACGTATTTTACCATTTGCTAATTGTTGGCTACTTGCGCCTAAAAAAAATCGTTTACTGTATAAATAAAACCCGCCATTGGCATCAAAAGCATTTGCATTTAAGGTGTTGTCTTTTAAAAATTCATCGTCAGTATCATAAGGGCGTGCATCGTAAATTTTTACATTGTATTGCACTGCACCTAATGATACACCAAAGCCCAAATTTACTTTTGCGGTAATTTTTAAATGATAGCTGTAAGAGCCATAAAAAGAAGTACGTTGTAACAATCCGCTTCTATCGTTGGTAATTAAACCGCCTAAAGCCATATTTGGTTTCTTTTTAAGTGTGCCATATCCACTTAGCATAAATGTTTGAGGTGCGCCATCAAAACCACTCCATTGTTGGCGGTAGCCCATTTTAAATTCTTTTCCTTTAAAAGCACCTGCATAAGCGGGATTATACAAATACTGATTAACTAAAATATTTGTAAACAGTGTTTGTTGCTGCGCATAAGTAAAACTTGCTGCACAAAGAAAAATGTAAAATATATATTTTTTAAACTGCATAATTTTATTTTAACAAAGTAATTGTTCCTTTATAAATATCGGTTAGTTTAGGGTTGTTTAAGTTAATAGTGTAAAAATAAGCACCAACTGGTAACGGGCTTCCTTTATAACTGCCATCCCAGGCATTAGAATAGCCGCTACTTTTAAAAATTTGATCGCCCCAGCGGTTATAAATTGCAATTTCGGCGGTAGGGAAGTAAATATTTATAAAATCTAAACGCCAGATATCGTTTTTACCATCGTTATTTGGTGAAATAATATTAGGAATTAATTGTGTAATTTCAGATACTACATTTGAAATTTTAACTGCTGCAGTAAAAGTGCTGGTACAACCAAAAGCATCGGCAATGGTTAACGACACTGTATAAGTACCGTTGGCAGTGTAAGTTGTGCTAGGGTTTTGTTGATTACTAACTAAACCATTACCAAAACTCCATAACCAATTAATTGGGGAAGTTGAATAATCTGAAAAGCTAACATCTGAAATTAAACTCTGCGTATTATTATAAATTGGTATAAAAGATGCTGTTGGCACTGGCGTAACATTTACCGATTGAATAATTGTAGCTTTACAACCAAAATTACTAGTTACAATATGGGTTATGCTATATAAGCCTTGCCCCGGGAAAACTACCGAAGTATCTTTAGTTATTGATGTGCCAAATCCTCCCAAATCCCAAAAATAACCACCAATTAAAGGTATGGTGCTTGGAGGAGTTACACTTGATATGTCTGTAAAATTAATTTGAGAAGCCGCTCCATTGCAAGCGCGCGTTACTTGTATACTTGGTGTTGGTAATGGATAAATTGTAGTTGATTTTTTAATTGTATCAAAACAGTTAAAGCCATTAATTACCACTAATTGTATTGTATAACTTCCAGCAACAGAATAAGTATTTATTGCCGTTGAAGTAGTTGCAGAGGTTCCATCGCCAAAAGTCCAATTAAAAGAGGTAATTCCTGCACCCGAAGGATCGACAGATGTGTTATTAAATACACTTGCTTGGTTAAAACAAACATTATTGTTGCCAAAGTTAGCGGTGGGTTTATTTTTATAATCAATGCGTATCTGATCGTCTACGCCTGCACAGAGTCCATTATTAGTGGTACTAAATGTTAATATTACAAACCCATTTGTTACTTCGGCTGGTGTAGCAATATAGGTTGGTGTTAAAGCTGTATTGCTATTTGTAAATGTGCCTAAACCACCATACCAAATACCGGTGCTTGTTGCAGTGCCTGTTATTGCTGCATTTAATGCTGTTTTAGGATCGTTTTTACAACTATTTAAGTCCACTCCTAAACCAACCGAAACTGGTTGGGTAAAAATAATTGTAACACTATCCTGCACTTTTTTGCATTGTAAGTTATTGGTACTTTCAAGTTTTACTCGCACGCTTCCGGCAAAAATATCCCCACTGCTAGGTACATAATTACATATTAACGATAAATTATTTGGAATAAATAAACCAGTGCCGTTTGTAGTCCATTTACCAGTACTCGTTGTAGTGCCACTCACCGTTCCGCTCAAAAAAACTGTAGCGTTATTGGCACAACGTATTAATGGTTTAATTAAGCTTGAGGTTACTATGGGGGCATGGTTCATTGCTATTCTAACTGTATCAGTTACTGCATTACAACCTGCGTTATTTGTGCTAGTAAGTACTATTTTTATGATGTTTAGAGCAGTATCAGCATTTGAAGGAATGTAAGACGGAGAAAAACTTGTAACGCTTGGCGAAAAACTACCGCTACCTGGTGCAAAAACACTCCAAATACCTTGATTGGTTGCGCCAGCAACATTCCCGTTTAGCTGAACAGTTGCATTATTACTGCAGATAGTTGAGGCAGTTCCTGCACTAACTATCGGCGCTTGTTTAATGTATAATTTTAAAGTATCTGATTTATTTGGACAAATACCAGTTGAAGTTAATACAAATTTTACCAAACCACCAATTAAGTTAGAAGGTACTTTTATGCTAGTATCAATTGGGTTGGGCGTATAAACATTATTTGTTATAGTATTACTTGGTTGAGATAAGGTTCCAAAGCCATTATAAGACCAAGTACCTTCAATTGGCCCACCACCCACAAAACCATTTAAACTAAATGTTGTATTTGAGCAAATTGTAGCTGTTGGGGGAGTATTTGCAATTACAAAAGTTGATATACCAAAATTGGTACTGTAGGCGTATGCGCTTCCGCCAGCAGTTCCGCCATTGCGAAGACCTAAGCCAAAAATATCTTTACTATTTTCTAATACGTTATGAGAACCAACTGGAATTGAAGAAATAGGGTAGTATAAACGTGCTGCAACTAAAGCGCCGCTTGTTCCTGGCACAGTTGTAAAACTTGCAGCTGGAACAGGCACCGCTGAACCGTTACTGGTTAAAGTAAAAGAAGTTTCAAATCCTGAACGGGTGTATAAATTTAGGTTTAACGAATCGGCACTTAACCGCGTAAAATTAGTTGTGTAACTACCTGCACAATAAGCTGGTGTAACTTGTGCGCCACTTAGTTTGCACCCATAACCACTTACGTGCATTACATAAACTGGCTTATCGGTTTTAATATAAGTAAGCAACGATGTATTTACCGAATAAGTTTCGCCACTATTAATTAACCAATTAATGGTGGTAGTGGCGTTTGTAATGGTTAAACTGGTTGCATTTACAGAGGCTAATATATAAGCTCTATCAATGGTGGCTTCTCCTGGAATTATGATGTAATCTTTTCCAACATTATCGCTTGTAGTAATTTGATCGGCAAAATAAGATGGGCAAGAGGTTATAGTTCGAATTGCCCCGCTTAAAGTTACGGTTATTGGTTGATCAGCCGAAACAATACTACCAGCCAATTCACTTGGATTAACAACGCCATTATCTTTTACACTAAAAGTTTGACCTTGATTTAAAGATACTGCAAAAGTTACGTTTTTAGCTCTGCCAATACAAGCCGCGCGTGGTGTAATTAAAACAGTAGTTACGCCGGCGTTAGTAGCAACTACATCAAAACCAACACCAGCATCTGTTACACTAGTTACCGATAATAAATTATTAGGAACAGGCATGTAAAAATCTTTTCCTTTAGCGCGTTCCCCTTTAAGGCTTATCATTTCTTTGTTTGATCCTGAGCCTATTGTGTAATATATTGATACGCTAGCGCTAGAACTAATATATAAACCCTTGTTTGAAACTACATTTGCAGTTGCACTTTCAACCGAAATAAGCGAAGCAGTTAAAGCAATAACAGAAGTAGTATTAATAGGAATTGTAAAAGTAATGTTAACTCCGGCAAGATTTGCAGGTTGCCTTACATACACCATTACAGGTATATTATAAGACTGTACGTGTAAATTTATAGGCGAATCGCCCATAGTTGCCGAAATATTAGGTGCAACAAACCAAAAACTAGTATCTACTTGAGCTTTTGATTTAGATAATAAAAAACAAATAAAAAATAAAGAAAATAAATATCTTAGCATATTTTTAGATTAGTAATTAAAATAATTCGACGAATATACAAAAAAAAACTGAAGTTTAGCGTTTCTTAACATTAAAATAACGTAGCTTTATTAAAAATATGCCAATAAATCGAACTCAAATTGAAACTTTTAAAAATTTAGAACTTTTAGCAAAAAAAGTAGTAGAAGGCTTTATAACAGGTTTACATAAAAGTCCTTTTCACGGTTTTTCGGTTGAATTTGCAGAACATAGACTTTACAATGTGGGCGAAAGTACGAGGCATATTGATTGGAAGTTATTTGCCAGAAGCGAAAAATTATTTATAAAACGTTATGAGGAAGAAACCAACTTGCGCTGCCAAATTGTAATAGATACTTCGGGCAGTATGTTTTTTCCTAAAGATGCCGAAACTAATAAATTAACGTTTAGCGTTTATGCCGCTGCCGCACTAAGCGAATTGTTAAAACAACAGCGCGATGCGGTAGGTTTAACTTTATTTGAAAATGAAATTACTAAGCATTTTGCAGCAAAAGCAAGTCCGTTACATTACAAGTTAGTTTTTAATAGCTTAGAAGAAGTTTTAGAAAAACAAACTGAAAATAAAAGTACTAATGCTATTAGTGCGATTAACCAAATTGCTGAGGTAATTCATAAACGTTCGTTAGTAATTATTTTTAGCGATATGTTTGATAGCGGGAGCGATAACGAACAATTATTTAGTGCGTTGCAACATTTAAAATATAAAAAACACGAGGTTGTTTTGTTTCACGTAGTTGATAAAAGTAAAGAATTAGATTTTGAATTTGAAAATAAACCCTATCATTTTATAGATTTAGAAAGTGGCGAAGAACTAAAATTAAATCCCACACAAATAAAACAACAATACCAACAACAAATTTTAAGTTTTAACGAAGCCCTAAAAACGCGTTGTGGACAGTATAAAATAGATTTTGTTGAAGCGGATATTAATAAAGGTTTTGATACTATTTTGTACACTTATTTAGTTAAGAGAGCTATTTTGTTGTAGGATAAATTTCATTTATAAGTATCCTTCACCGAAATTGAGCGGAGGGGAATGAGACGAAGGTTACTTACTTTGATTTTAATAACTGTTAGCGCCTTTCTTTTAATAAAAATCAAAAATTATTCTACCTTTTTAATTACATTTAAAGTAAGTCTTTTCGATTTTAAGTCAAAATGGTCGCCATAGCTAATTACATGTACAGTTAAATTTTCAATCGATACTGGCTCTCCCATTTCTACATCTGTAATATTAGTTTTACGCATATTAGTAGCATCTACTAAAATTATTAAACCGCTTCCAATAGCTTCCATACTATTGCTATTGGTAATTAGTAATCCTGTATCTTCTCCTAAACCAATTCCTAAATTTATAGGGTTACTTGCACAAGCATACATTAATCTTCCTATGCGACCCCGCTGCACAAAGTGAGTATCGATAATTACGTTATTAATAAAACCTAAGCCACCTGTAATTTTAACTTCACCTTTTAGCAAGGCTTCTTGGCTACTTCCTTGATAAATCATATTATTAGAGCTAGCCGCTGCACCTGCCGAAGTACCCGAAATAATAAAGTTTTCATTTTCATATTTATCTAATAATAAATGATGAAATGCAGTGCCGCCAAAAATTGATGTTAATCGCAATTGATCGCCTCCTGTAAGCATAACTACATCAGCATTTTTTAAACGCTCTAGGGTTTTAGAATCATTTGCTTCTTCACGGGTTCTAATATCTAAAACACCAACATTTAAAACATTTAAATTTTTAAAGGCATCAATGTATTCTGCGCCAACCTCTACTGGTATGCTACTTGCTGTTGTAATAATTTCTATTCGCGATAAATTAATTTTAGCGCTTTCGTCAATTATACGTTTTAATATTCCTTTTTCAAAAAACTTTAAACTTTGAGGTAAGTTTTCGGGATGTTGTGAATAGCTGCCTTTATCAACCGAACCTCCAATTATTATTAATTTGCCTTTGGGTACACTCATTACAATTATTTTAATGTAAAACTATCTAATTTACTTAACTTTATGTAAATATTATTTACGCATTTCTCTATTATTTTAAACATTAAATTGTTTATAGAGTAAATATAAAATAAGAATTCGGAAAATTAAATATTAATTTAACAAATTAAATAGTAGATTAATATTCAACTTTAATTGTAATTAACTTCTATTAGGAATTCCACATTCCATACCATTGATAGAATTTACCAACGTCATTTACAATAATTTTATTTAAAACGTTTTTAATAAGTCTTCAAATAGATTATTTCTTTGTCAAAGGATTTTGCAAATTTAATGTCGGCTCTGCACCGATTCTGAACAACAACTACAATCATGCTTTTAAATTGCTTAAAATGCTTTTAATTTTAAACATTATAATCAAATTACTGTAAAAAAAATACGTTTAATAGCTCCAAAACAAGTTATTTTACCTCTTCGTAGTCAACGTACTCGCCTTCTTTATCAGTACTTTTTTTAACGGCGTTTTTTACATTTTTAGGAGTATGCGAAGTAAAATTAGTATTTTTATTTTCTTCATTTGAGGGAGTATTTTGCTGATACCCTGCAAAATTATTTTTAGGAGTTATGCTTTTAAACATTGTTACAAATCTATAAATAAGCCAAACTATTATAAGTGTCCAAACTAAATCTCTCATATATTCCAATATAAAATTACGAATAATATTTGAAATACTATTCTTATAAATTGTTAAACTAGTTGCATTTGCCTGTACATTTCATTAAAACGTAATCGAGTAGCTTCAATAAAATCATCGTTTATTTTCAATTTTAAACCATCTAATCCCTTTACTTCTTCTACTAAAAATTTAAAAATTTGTTCCATGTGTCCTGCTTCAAATTTAACTTGGTATTTGTCATTCATTTGAAAAATACTAATCGTCATACTTTTATGTGGAATGCTATCTATTATTCTCATTCGTCTTTTTTTAAGGCTTTTTTAAAATTTAATAAATTGTTCATCACGCCCCAAGGACTAACATTTCTATCACCATCTTCGTGTATACGGCTTTGTATAGCGTGGGCCAATAATACAAAGTGCTTTTTATTAGTTTTATTTAAAGCTTCTTCAGCTTTATCATCGCCATTAATAATATTAGCGCAGGCTGCCCAATCGTAAGCTTTTGCATCCATTAAAAATTTAAACGCTTTATCATCATCCCAAATGGCATTAACAAAAGCTGCTAATATAAAATGTTTGTTTTCCATTAAAAATTTAAAAGCTTGTTTATCATCACGAATAGCATCCAAAGTAGCTAAAAGTTCCTTATAACCGTTATTCATCAACCAATTAAAACCAGAAGTATCGTTTAGTGTGTGGCGGGTAAATTGGTCGATGGCGTGGGTTGAGTAATGTTTCAATCTTTTAAATTTATAGTACAAAGGTAATAATTTAAGATATTAAAACCAACTTGATTATTAAATTTAATATAGGAATTAAGCACGCAATTAATAACGTGTAAATAATCGAATAAAATAATGTAATTAAAAATTTATTTTTTAAAGTAAAGTTAAAAACGCAATCTAATCCTCTTAAAAAAGGTATTAGGGTAGCTATTATTGTAGGGTATAAATAAATATCTTTCATAAAACTAAAATCACGACCAATAGCTGTAAAGAGTATAATAAAAATTAAATAGTCTAAAATAAAAACATGAAATACCCAATCAATGCTATTTTTTAAAAGTTTATTTTACCTGAAAATAATTCAAGCCAACAACTAAAACTTTTAAAAAGTCCAATAAAAAAAATTAATAACGGCAATAAGCCTAATGTTAACTATAGCCTGCCTAAGTTTAACATAAATTTATTTCTAGTTTGCCAAACATCTAAGGGCCAATTATCAAAATATAAAAATTACTTCTACCATATAATTACGACCACAGAGAGGTGCGATAACGCGGGTGTAAATCATAGCTAATTGTAATAGTTGGATGTTTAATTAAATCAATAATTCCAAATGTAAAATAGGTGCTAATTATTTATTGTACGCCAGGACGTTCAAAATTTGTTTTTTTATATAAGTGTGGAATGTTTCCTTTTTCGGTATTATAAACTGTTGGTTTACCATATTTTTTATAATTACTATAATAATCACCAAAGTAAAAAATACCTGCTGTAGTAAATAGTAAAAAAAATAATAAACACATCAAATAACTTTTTTTAGATTTAAAGTATAATTATTAGTACTAATTATTTTAATTACAAAAACTATTATTGTGCCTATAATTGTTGTAAATGCATTTACTTTTGCTAATGCAGCAAAAATTTAGAAAATAATCGCTAGACTTAAATTACCTAAATTAGGCTTTAACATTAATTTTTAAAGGCAATAAATAATTAGGGTTCCTAATAATATAATAAACGAATCATTAAGAATTAAAAATCCTGTAGTTTTTAAATCTTTCCAAAATTTTGGATAAGATTTAATTACAACTTCAGGGTTTTGAATTTTAACTGAAGGGTATTTTAAACATAAAGGCGCAAATGCCATTGCCATGCGGTGGTCGTTGTAAGTATTTACAATTAACGATTGACGATTAAACGTCGACGATTTAAGAATTGTAATTGAATTATTTGTTATTTCTACATTAGCTCCAAATTTTTGTAACTCGTTTTTTAAAGCAAAAATTCTATCGGTTTCTTTTAATTTTAGTGTTTGTAGGCCAGTTAACGTAGCTTTTATTCTTAAACCAAAACAAGTTACAGCAATGGTTTGTGCAATATCGGGACAGTTAGTAAAATCGTAATTAAACTCAGTTATTTCAACTCGTTTTTTAGTTAAAATTAAATAGCCATTTTTAAACTCGGTATCAACGCCTAAAATATTGTATAGTTGTGGTAAAACCGAATCGGCCTGTAAACTTATTTCATTAAAATAATTTAATTTAATATTTGCTTCATTACTTAAAGCGCAAATGCTGAACCAATAGGAGGCTGAAGACCAGTCGCTTTCAATTTTAATGGAAGATGGAATATTGGAGATGGAAGATGGATTGTGTTTAATAACAATTTTTGTATTAAGTGCTACAGTATTTGCATCTATAGCTACTCCAAACTGTTTTAACAAATCTATCGTCATGCTTATGTAGGGCCACGATACAATTTTGTTTTTAATACTTAACTCTAAACTATTTTTAAAAGTGGGAGAAATTAATAGTAAGGCAGAAATAAACTGACTGCTAATACTTCCATCGATTTCGATTTTACTTCCAACTAATTCCTTACCAATAATTTTTAATGGGGGTAAATTTTCATTTTCTAAATAACTAATATCTGCACCTAACGTTTTTAGAGCGTTTACCAATTCTGCAATCGGGCGTTGTTTCATACGTTCGGAGCCTGTTAAAATCCAATCGCCTTTTTTGCAAGAAAGTAAGGCTGTTAAAAAACGCATATCGGTACCTGCATGATGTATATTAATTGTTGCAAATGTTTTATTTTTTATCTGATTTAATGCATTTTGCAATAAAATCGTGTCTTCAGCATCAGCCAAATTAGTTAGTTCAATATCTAAACCTAAAACTTGGTTTAGAATTAATAAACGGTTGCTAATGCTTTTAGAGCCTAAAATAGAAATTTTAGCATTAATATTTTTTGGCGCAATTAATTCAATCATCGTAAGTTAATTAAAAAAATAAATGGCTTTTTCTATCTGCTTTTCGGTTACCACAACTTCAACATTACATTTTCCGATAGAACTTACCAAAGCAAACTTTAATTTATTATCAGCATTTTTTTTGTCGTGTTTCATCAGCAATAACAGTTCTCGGCTTTGCAAATTTAATTTTCTGAGCCCATTAAAAGCTAAACCTAAAACCGTTATAATTTCGGTAAATTCAACTTTAGTAATTAATTTTTTTTGTAAAGCAATATGACTTTCAATTAACATACCAATAGCAATAGCTTCGCCATGAAGCAATTCATTTTTTGTATTTAAAAATAGAGCCTCAATTGCATGACCAATCGTGTGTCCAAAATTTAAACTTTTACGAATATCTTTATCAAAAGGGTCTTTTAAAACAATTTTATTTTTTAATGTTACACTTTTAAAAACAAGTTGCATCACGTTAGTAGTGTTCAATTTTAATTTATTCCAAAATAATTTATCAGAAATTAAGGCAATTTTATAAATCTCGGATAATCCGTTAATGATGTGGCGTTGAGGTAACGTATCTAAAAATTTTGGATAAATAAACACTGCTTTAGGTTGCGTAATAGTGCCAACACTATTTTTTAATCCACCAAAATCAATTCCGGTTTTACCACCTACACTAGCATCTGCCATTGCTAATAAAGTAGTTGGTATATTTATATAATCAATTCCGCGTTTAAAAGTAGAAGCCGTAAAACCACCTAAATCACTTATAACACCTCCACCTAAATTTATTAATAATGTATTTTTATCAGCATTATTTTCTACCAATGTTTGCCAGCAATTAATTACAATTTCAATAGATTTATTAGCTTCACCACTTTCAATTTCAATAATTTCTGCATCTTTTAACTGTTTGCAATTTAATATAAGTTTTGGCAAACAAAAGTGTAACGAATTTTCATCACACAAAATAAAATAAGAGGAATATTTATTTTTTTGTAAAAAAGTTGCAACAGATTTAAAAACAGTATCGTTAATTTCTATAACATACCCGTTAGATTTAATTAAAGCCATGCCTAAAGTTAATTGAAATTAAATGATTGGTAAAGCAATTTTATTTTTTCTATTAATTGGCTAGATTCCATAAAATTAAGTGTTTGTTGTCCATCTGATAAAGCTTCTTCTGGTTTTTCGTGTACTTCATAAATTATCCCATCAGCCCCGCTTATTAATGCTGACAGAGCTAATTTCGTAACAAACGAACGAATTCCAACGCCATGAGAAGGATCTGCTATAACAGGTAAATGTGTTTTTTCTTTTAATACTTGAATCGCATTTATATCAAATGTATTTCTATAAGCAGTTTCAAAAGTTCTTATTCCACGCTCACATAAAATTAATTTTTCGTTTCCTTTGCTAAAAACATATTCTGCCGATGACAGTAATTCTTCAATGGTACCACTAATTCCTCTTTTTAATAAAACAGGCTTATCTATTTCGCCCAAAGCATCTAATAAATTAAAATTTTGTGAATTCCTTGCTCCTACTTGAAATACATCTACGTAAGGCAACATTTCTTCTATTTGCGAAACTTGCATTACTTCGGTAATAATTTTAATATTATGTGGTTTGCATTTTTCATACATCATTTTTAAACCCTCTATTCCTAAGCCTCTAAATGCGTAAGGCGATGACCTTGGTTTAAAAACACCACCTCTTATTATTTTAATGTTTTGTTGCAATAAATGGTTAATAATTTTATCAATTTGTTCCTCACTTTCTACCGAACAGGGCCCTGCCATAATAGATGGAATATCTTTTCCAATAAATACATTATGCCCAAGATTAATGCTTGTATCTTGTACTTTCCATTTTTTACTTACTAATTTATAACTATCAGATACGATATGCACATCTTTAATACCTGTTTGGTGGCCTATTTCTCGAATATCAAAATCGTTTTTACCAATGCAAACTAAATATTTTTCAAATTGAGTATTTACTTCGTTTACCGAAAAATTATAAGACATTAATTTTTCTAGCAACTCATTTTGTTCAACTTCTGTAATTGCATTATTTAATTGAATTATCATTTTTTTTTGTTTTAATAGAATTAATAAATTCAGGAATATCTTTTTTTAAATCAAGAGAATTTTGCACTAATTGAACAAAAGCGGAACCAATGATAGCGCCATTTGCATACTCACACACATTTTCAAAATCGTCTGCATTTTTTATACCAAACCCCACAAGAATAGGTATGGTTAAGCCACTATTTTTTAATGTATTTATTTCTTTAGTTAAATTACTAATAGGGCTATTGTTATTACCTGTAGTAGAGTTTGATGAAACCAAATACAAAAAACCAGAACTTTCTTTTGCTAAATTGAGCGCTCTTTCAGTAACTGTATTTGGTGTAATTAAAAAAATAAAATCAATATTATATTTTTTTAAATACGTTTTATGTTCATTTTTAAATTCAGATAAAGGCAAATCAGGAATAATTAATCCATCAACACCAGATTGATAACAGGTAAGGTAAAATTTTTCTAACCCGTATTTTAATAACGTATTTAAGTAACCCATTAAAACAATTGGTTTTAAAGTATGTTTTCTAACTTGTTTTACCTGTTGAAGAAGTATATCCAAAGTCATACCATTATTTAAAGCGATGGTGCTACTTTGCTGTATTATAGTGCCATCAGCTAAAGGATCGGAAAATGGAATACCTATTTCAATTATATCACATTCAGATTTTTCTAATAAAGGAATAATTTCTAAAAGATTTTCTTTTTTTGGAAAACCGGCAGTTATAAAAATAGATAAGTTGCTATTCGGTTTTGTTTCAAATAAAATTTCTAATTTAGTTTTCATGTTATTTTAATTATAATTTTTCAAATAAGTATCAAGATCTTTATCGCCGCGTCCAGATAAATTAATTACGACAACCTCCTGCGGCATAAATTTAATTTTTTTTAAGGCAGCAAAAGCGTGGGCACTTTCTAATGCAGGAATTATTCCTTCTAATTGTATTAATTCAAAGGCAGCCGTTAAGGCTTCATCATCAGTAGCGCTAATATAATTTGCCTGTTTACTTTCATTTAAAAAAGCATGCAAAGGGCCAATGCCCGGATAATCTAAACCCGCAGAAATACTATAAGGTTCGGTTATTTGTCCATCTTCTGTTTGCATTAAAAATGTTTTGCTGCCATGTATAATGCCTACTGAACCCACTTGTAAAGTACACGCTGTGTGATTTGTATACAAGCCTTTACCTTCAGCCTCTACACCAATTAATTTTACCTTTGAATTACCAATAAAATTAAAAAATGCCCCAGCGGCATTGCTACCCCCACCAATACAGGCTAAAACATAATCTGGATTTTCGTTTCCTTCGCAATTTAATAATTGCTTTTTTATTTCTGAACTTATGATGGATTGAAAACGCGTAACTAAATCGGGGTATGGATGCGGACCAACAACCGAACCAATAATATAATATGAATCTATATTATTAATCCAATACCGCATAGCTTCGTTAGTTGCGTCTTTTAAAGTTTTTGTGCCTGAAATGGCAGGAATAATTTTCGCACCTAACATTTTCATTCGCGACACATTTGATGCCTGGCGTTTAATATCCACTTCGCCCATAAATACGGTACACTCTAAACCCATTAAAGCACATGCTGTGGCTGTTGCAACACCGTGTTGTCCTGCACCTGTTTCCGCAATAATTTTCTGCTTACCTAATTTTTTTGCTAAAAGTGCTTGGCCTAACGCATTATTAATTTTGTGAGAACCTGTGTGATTAAGGTCTTCGCGTTTTAAATAAATTTTGGCTTTATATTTTTCAGAAATATTTTTTGCAAAATACAAAGGGGTTGGTCTACCAACATAATCATGGAGAAGTGAATTAAATTCTTTTTGAAAATCAGGTTCTTCGATAATTTTCAAATAATTTTCTTTCAATTCGTTTATATTATTGTAAAGCAGTTCTGGTATATAAGCACCGCCATAGTTTCCGTAGTATCCTTCTTCTGATATTGAATATGCTTTAATTGATTGTGTTTGCATGTTTTTCTATTATAATTAAATTTATTTTTTTTAGATCTTTTGTTCCTGGCACTATTTCAAATTTAGAGTTAATGTCTATTCCTATTAAATTTTTGACGCCAAGATTTTTCGCTTTCTGAAAATTTCCAAGTGAAACGCCTCCACTAATAAAAAACGGCTTGTTTATTTCTGCATCTTTTAAATGCTCCCAATTAAATGGCTTTCCGCTGCCTCCGTAATTTACTGTTGCTGTATCAAATAAAAAATAATTACATATTTCTGAAAACTGATGAGCGAATTTAAAAGAGGTTTCATCTTTTACTGAAATTGTTTTTATGATTTTAACATAAGGCAGTAGTTCACGGCAATAACTAACACTTTCTTCTCCGTGTAATTGAACGAAATCAAGATCGTAATGAGCAACTGCATTTAAAACGTTATAAAATGTTTCGTTTACAAAAACACCAACTTTTTTAATTGATTTTGGAATTTGCCTTACTTCTTCAATGGTTAAACCATTATTAAAATAGCGTGGAGAATTTCTGTAAAAAATAAAACCAATAAAATCGATATTCAATTTACACAATTCAAAAATATTTTCCCGGTTGTTTAAACCACAAACTTTAATTAACATAATTAACTCTCGATTTTGAAATTTTGTTATCTAAAGCGCTTATAAATTCCTTGCAAGCCAATGATGGTTCTGGATGTTTCATAAAGTGGGATCCAATTAAAAAACCGTTGTATCCAACTTCTTTAAGCTGCAAAATACTTTCAATATTTTCAATTCCACTTTCAGCTACTTTTGTTTTTTCTTCAGGAAGTTTATTTATTAAATCAAAACTGGTATTTAAGTCTATTTGTAACGTTTTTAAATCACGGTTATTTACACCAACAATAGTTGCTAAGTGTGGCAATTTATCTAGTTCCTCTTCTGTATGAATTTCAAAAAGAATTTCTAATCCCAAACTTTGTGCTAAAAGTGTAAATGATTCAAGTTCGATTTTACTTAATGATGCAGCAATAAGCAAAATAGCATCAGCACCAATAGATTTAGCTTCAATAATTTGATATTCGTCCACAATAAAATCTTTTCTAAGAATTGGACAAAAATTAAATTTTCGGGCAATACTTAAATCTTGATTAGAACCACCAAAAAAAGTTTTATCGGTTAAAACAGAAATAGCACTAGCGCCAGCTTGCATGTACCCTATAGATGTTTTTTCTACGTTTACATATTTATTAATCGTGCCTTTTGAAGGTGATTGTTTTTTTATTTCTGCAATAATCCCGCTTTTATCTTTTCTATTTAAATACTTTTGTAATGAAACTGTTTTCGAATTAAAATATATCGATTGTTCTAATAATTTAATCGGGTATAATTTTTTTAATTCTTCAACTTCGTTTTTTTTGAAGTTATTTATTTTTTCTAGTGTGTTCATGTAGATTTATTGGTTTATAAAGTTTTTAAATAAAGTGTATGCTTTTTGTGATTCTACAACTTCGTCCGCTTTTTTAATACACTCGTAAAGTGTTAAATTGGGGTAATAGCAATTCATTGCTAAGGCTGTATTAGCCAACACCACTTGTTTTTGAGCAGTGGTAGCTTTATTTTGTAAAACATTTAAAAAAATTGTAGCAGCATCTTTAATACTTTCTCCAGCATATAAATCTTGCGGTGTAAATTTTAAAAAATTAAAATCGGTGTTATCTATAATTGTTTCTTTTAAATTGCTATATAATTTAGTTTCTGATGTTAAACTTACTTCATCATATCCATCAATCGAATGAACAATAGTATAATTATGTTTTGATTGTTGTAAAATGTAATTATACATACGGGCTATTTTACAATTAGAAGTACCTATGTATCTATATTGTGGGTTTGCCGGATTTACCAAAGGCCCTAATAAATTAAAAAAAGTACTTATAGCTATGTTTTTTCGAATAGGTGCTGCTGTTTTTAAACTTGGATGAAATAAAGGAGCATGTATAAAACAAATATTATATTTTTCGAGGTCGTAATTTAATTCGGAAGCATTATTTTTAAATTGATGCCCAAAATAATTTAAAATATCTGATGAGCCTGAAACACTAGAAGCTCCGTAATTGCCATGTTTAGCAACAGGTATCCCAGCCGCTGCTAAAATAATTGCAGATAAAGTAGAGATATTAAACGTATTCTTTTTATCCCCACCGGTGCCACACACGTCAATACAGGGTTTATGCAATTGTATTTTAATTGCTAAATTGAGTAAAGCTGTTTTAAAGCCATTTAATTCTTGCATAGAAATAGGTCGCGTTTTATAAATACCAACTATAATACTAATTTGGTAGTCGTTTAATATTTGTGATGCCAAATCCAACATTAGTGCGTGGGCTTCGGTTTGAGATAATATATGTCCGTTGCAAAGTTTTTGAAACATTAATTTTATTTTAAAAGTTACTAATTATTTACCTTTTTAATTTAGTTTTTTAGCCAGTTTTTAATAATGGTTTCGCCATATTCTGATAGTATAGATTCGGGATGAAACTGAACCCCACTTACATCGTAAGTTTTATGTTTAGCCGCCATAATATTATTTTTATCATCAATAGCCGTTACAATTAAATCTTGCGAGAGATTTTGATTTTTAATTACCCACGAATGATATCTACCCACATTAAACGTTTTGGGGCAACCCTCAAAAATTTTATGATTACTAATTATGTTAATGGGCGTAGCTATACCGTGATAAACAGTTTGAAGATTTATTAAAGTTGCGCCAAAATTTTCGCCTATAGCTTGTAAGCCTAAACACACTCCAAAAATAGATTTCGTTTTATAATAATGCTTTAATAATTCGGGCATAATACCCGCATCTATTGGTAAACCTGGTCCTGGAGATAATAGTATTTTAGAATAAGCATTTACCTCTTCTATCGAAATTTTATCGTTACGAATAACATCAATAGATATATTACTTACTTTTTCAACTAAATGAACAAGGTTATAAGTAAAGCTATCGTAATTATCTAGTATTAATAGTTTCATAATTGTGTATGATTATAGTTAGAAATGGATTTATTAATTTTTTCTGCTTCTGTTATTGCTTTTCTTAAAGCACTTATTTTATTAAATATTTCGTTTTTTTCAGATTCGGGGTTACTAACATTTACTATTCCCGCGCCTGCTTGGTAGTAAAGCACATTATCTTTACTTAAAAAAGTACGTATCATAATGGCGTGATTTAAATCATTTATATTTGAAATAAACCCAATTGAGCCTCCGTAAAATCCTCGTGCAGTCGGTTCGTATTTATCAATTAATTGTAAGGCTTTGTGTTTTGGCGCGCCTGATAAGGTTCCTGCCGGCGATGAACCCATTAATAATTCAAAAGGATGCACAGTGTCTTTTATATCTCCTTCTATTTTACTTACCATGTGTATAACGTGCGAATATAATTGCACTTGTTTTAAATAACTTGGTTTAACATTGCTGCAATATTTACTTAAATCATTTCTTGCTAAATCAACCAGCATATTATGTTCAGCATTTTCTTTTTCATCATTTAATAGTTTTGTGGCATTTTCAATATCTTCTAAGTCATTTCCTGTACGTTTGTATGTGCCTGCAATAGGGTTTATTTGCGCTTTATTGCTACTAACCACCAATTGCGCTTCGGGTGAAGAACCAATTAAACGAAACGTACCAGTATCAAAATAAAATAAATAAGGGGAGGGATTAATATTTTTGAGCGAACGATAAAGGTTAAAGTCATCGCCGGTAAAGGCTTGTAAAAATTGGCGCGATAAAACAATTTGAAAAACATCGCCCACCTGACAATGGTTTTTTGCTTTATTTACTAAATCAATAAAATCGTCGTCGGTTTGATTGCTGCTTTCATTACCAACTACATTAAAATTAAATTCAGTTATATGCTCATTAGTAATTCTTTCTAATAAATCTTCTAATTGAATTTGAGCAGTTTCATTATCAAAAGCATGCGAAATAAGATGTAAATTATTTGTAGAATGATTGAATACAAGTATTATAGAATATAAATGATATAACATTTGTGGTATTTTATTTTTGTTTTCTTTTTCTTTAAAAATAATATCTTCAAAATACTCAACAGTATCAAAACTGCTATAGCCAAATAAGCCGGCCGTACAAAAATTAAAGTCTATATCGTCAAAAATAAATTGTTGTTTAAATTGTATTAATTTTTGTACTAAAGTTTTGTTTGTAGGGGGTAAGTTTTGAGTAGTAGTTAAAGAGTTAATTGTAGTTTTTAGCTCTTGATTAAATAACTCAAACGTGGCAATTGGATTAAAACATAAGTATGAAAAATGGTTGTTTTTACTATTATAGTCCGAACTTTCGAGTAAAAGCGGTTTTTGATAACAATCTCTTAAACACATAAAAATACCCGTTGGTGTTTTTGTATCAGATAATAGTGTTTTTGTTTGTGTGTTTAATTTTATCATTGTGTTAATAGTTAAAAAATAAAAAGCCCGCTGTTGTTTAAACAGCGGGCTATTAAATATGCCTTAGGTAAATATAAATTTAGCTGTTTACAATTTTATTTGCAAACCACCACCAATTTTTATTTAAACTATAATTTTTCATTTAGACTTCAAATTTAAACATTTTTTTTAATAAAAAAAATGTTTTTTAAATCTGCTTCTTTTATTAGAGTTAACTAAAATAATTTTTATCTGTCTTAAATTTGTTTACGTAAATTAGTGTATGATTAAAAAAATTAGTTTTTTATTTGCAATTACCATAATACTATTTTTTATGGCGTTTAAAATTAAAATAACCAAAGTTATTACCTATTTACCTTTGGGAGACTCCTACACCATTTGTACTGGCGCAATCGCAAATGAAAGTTGGCCAAAACTACTAACACAGCATTTAAATGATGCTAATATTAAAACTACCTTGTTAGATAACCCTGCACGAATTGGTTACACTACACAAAACTTAATTGCAAAAGAATTACCATTATTAAACACATTAAAGCCAAATTTTGTAACGCTTTTAATTGGCGTTAACGATTGGATAAGAGAAGTACCAAAAGCAACTTTTGAAAAAAATTTAAAATATATTATTGATGAAATTCAAAGCCAATTGCCTGATAAATCGAAATTAGTTTTAATAACTATACCTGATTTTGGAGTAACCACAGTAGGAAAAAGTTATAGTGCTGGTAGAGATATTAGCAAAGGCATTTTAGAATTTAATGCTATAATTATTGGCGAAGCAAAAAAGCGAAATTTGCAGGTAGTTGATATTTTTGAACTTTCTAAGAAAATGAAAAACGATGTTACATTGGTTGCAAAAGATGATTTTCACCCTTCAGCAAAAGAATACGCCGAATGGGAAAAATTGATTTTACCTGTTGTACTAAAAATTTTAAAATAGATTTAATTGTTTTTAAATTTTTTTTAATTTTATATTTGACTTTATAATACCTGCGTTAAAAATTAATATTAAGTGGAAGTGTTAATTTTAAATAATTAACCTGTTAAAAACCAAAAAATTAAGTATTTGTTAAATTACAAGCAGATAACTTAGTGAATCTCGACTATAAATGAGTAAATAGTTTTTAATTGGTAAATGTTTAAATTAATTTTATTAAAATATTGAATATGAAAAAAATTATAATAATTTTAGCTTTAGTTTGTTGTTTTTTTACTTGGGTAAATGCTCAACGTTCAACAAAAATAGATACTTTAGATGGATTTGATCCCAAACATGCTTGGGAGCATGCTGATAATTTCAAAACTCAACAAGAAAAACAAGAGTTTTTTAACGTTTTGAAAAGAAACTGGATAAAACATAAATTTAATATGTTTCCGGTGCTTACTACTGATTCAAAAGGACAAAGCACAATCCAAAATAATTTTAAGCCTATTGGAGGCTCCAATTCCATTTTTCAAGGGCCTCAACCAGCAAACTGTACAAATGTAGATTTTGAATCTGGCAACGCTTCAAGTTGGGTAACAACTGGTGTTACTCAAGTAGTAACTGGTCCGGTCTTAGACCAGTGTGGTTTCCCACAGGTTTTTCCTGGAGGAACATCTTCTTTAAAAATAAGTGGTGATTGGACAGTACCTGGTTCAGGTGCCTGTTTTTGTAATAGTAGTACCGCGGGAGGTAATTTTTGTACTTCTCAAGCTTCGCGGGTAATTCCTGTTGCTGCAGGAAACACTCAGTTGCAACTGCATTTTGCGATGGTTGTTTTAAATTACCCTCATTCGCAATCACAATCCGCCAGCATTGAAGTATTAATTTTAAATCAAGCTGGCGTTCAATTAGGTTGTCCTTATTTTAAAATGAGTTACTATAACAATGCCTTCCAAGGTGTTGCGGGTTTAACTTCTGCAAGTACTTCCACTACAATTACTGGCTGCACGGGTACGTATCCGTTATCATATATGCCTTGGCAAACGGTTAATGCAGATTTATCGCCTTACGTTGGTCAAAATGTAACAATAGTTGTTAAAGTTAAATGGTGCCAATTTGATTGCGATTGGGCTTATGCGTATATTGATGCTGATTGTTTAAATTCAACTTATAATATCGCTCCTGTTTGTCCGGGTGTTCAAGCCTGTGCGCCAGCTGGTTTTGCTTCTTATACTTGGTCAATTCCAGGCGGCGGAACTGCTACAGGACAATGTATTACACCAACAACAAATGGAATATATACAGTTACGGCTGCCCCATCTATTACATGTTCGCCATTACAAACAATGACTTTAAGCGCAGTAGGTGGTTTTACGCCTTCTGTTAACTCAAATAATGTAAGCTGTAATGGTGGTACAAATGGTACAGCAACTGTCTCTTGCCTTGGTGTTGGTCCGTTTTCATATACATTTTTACCAACGGGTGGAAATGCCTCTGTAGCCACTGGTTTAGCAGCTGGTAATTACTCGGTTAAAGTTACAGATGGTAGCTGTACTATAACTAAAACTTTTACTATTACACAACCCACAATATTAAATTTAGTAGCGGGCCAAACCACAAGTGTAATTTGTTTAAATGGGAATAACGGTGTGGCAACAGCAACAGCTTCGGGCGGAACAACGCCTTATGCATATTTGTGGTTACCTTCTGGTAGCACAACATCAGTGGCTAGCACTTTAGTAGCGGGTAATTATTCGGTACAAGTTACCGATGTTAATGGATGTATAAAAAATGCAACCGCGTTAATTACGCAACCAGCTTTAGCATTTTTAACATTAGCAAATACTTCAGTAACGTGTATATTTGGCAATAATGGAACAGCAAGTGTGGCTACTATTCCAGTAAGTGGCACTTCCCCGTACACGTATACATGGTCAACTAATCCTATTCAAAACACGGCAATAGCCACAGGTTTAGCAGCTGGTACTTATTCTTGTATTTTAGGCAACGCTATTGGTTGCACATTTGCAGGCACAACTACAGTAATTCAGCCCGCAACATCTGTTTCGGTAAGTGTAGTTACTAATACAAACCAAGTATGTATGGGTAATAGTATTAATTTTACAGGCATTGGAGCAGGAGGTATGGGCGCACCTTATTCTTACACATGGTCAACAGGTGCTTTAGTAGCAATCACTTCCGTTTCTGAACCATTGGCCGGTACTTATTCTTACACTGTAATTGCAAACGATGTTAATTCTTGCACTGCTACAGCTGTTCAAACAGTAACTTTTATTTCTAATCCTGTTTTAACGTCAACTAGTAAAGATATTTGTAATGGTTTATCAGCCAACTTATATGTTAATGGTGCTAATAGCTATTCATGGTCGCCTTCATTTGGTTTAAATACAACTTCGGGTAGTGCTGTAATTGCAAACCCTAACGTAACAACGGTTTATACTATTGTTGGTAATAATTCGTTTTGCACAGGTGTTACTACCGTTACTTTAGGTGTAGTCCCTTATCCAAATTCGGCTATTTTTTCACCTAACCAACAAATATGTGAGGGAAGCAGCACTGAAATATATGCTACTAACGCTCAAACCTATATTTGGGAACCAAATTATGCCATTTCATCAACAACTAATGCAACAGTAACAGTTAACCCAGCTGTTAACACTACTTATACAATTACTTCTTATAATTCTTCAGGTACGGTTGTATGTTCTGAAACCAAACAAATGCCTATTTTAGTAGTGCCCCAAGTTACCCCAGTTGTAAGTAATAATAAGGTAATTTGTTATGGCGAAAAGGTAACTTTATTTGCTAGTGGTAGTAATAACTATAGCTGGACACCGAGTACTGGTTTAAATCAAATTAACGTATCGGCAGTAGTTGCAAATCCATCAGTTAGTACAATTTACAATGTGCACGTTTCTAACAATGGTTTTTGTGGACATGATGCTACTGTTTCTATTGGTGTTAACCCTAATCCTAAAGTATTTGCCGGGCGGGATACTACCTTTAATTTAGACGAACCAATGTTTATTAATGCTACTGGAACTGGTACATTGGTTTGGACAGATGGCGAAGGCATTTTTTGTAGTGTTTGTCCTAATACAAAAATTACGGCAACCCGCTCGGGCTGTTATGTAATTCAAACAACTAACGAATTTGGCTGTAAAGCTAAAGATGATGTCTGTATTGAAATTACTACCAACTCTGGTGTATTTATTCCCAACTCATTTACACCAAATGATGATGGTTTAAATGACGTGTTTTTAGTATTTGGTTATTCAATTAGCGATGTAACAATGGATATTTTTGATAGATGGGGAGAAAAATTATTTAGTTCAAACGATCAAAAAGTTGGTTGGAATGGAACTTACAAAGGTGGCACATGTAAAAACGAAGTATATGTTTATAAAGTAAGTTACAAAGGTTTAGATGGAAAAAAATACTTTAAAACTGGTCATGTAAGTATAGCTAAGTAATTTTTTATTTTTATATTAATAAAGCCTGTTTAATTAATAAACAGGCTTTATTTTTAATTGATTAATTTTTGTGTTTCGTAGCCGTAAAAAACCTGCGTAGTTTATTCTATTTAATCGTACTGAAGGGACTGCCATCCCAGTACACTGAAAAAGCAAAGCCCACGTATTGCCCAAACGTTTTGACTTCTTCCTTGTTTTGTATAAAAATTTCTAGTTTTTAGTAGCGAGAATTAGCGTTAACGCAAATTCTTATACGTTTTTAATTTATTTTATTCCAAATTTTAAATGTTTTACTAACAAATATAATTTTTCCTTTTGGCACACCAAATAATATTAAGGTAAAAGTTGTAATTGTTATTATATTGGATTTATAACCAACCTTAAAATTTTTTATTTTAAGTCTTCTTCAAAACCTCCAACTTAACCATTTTTTCAACTTCAATACTTGGGAAACCAAAATCTTCAACCACTTTGCCAAGTATGTAATAAATACCGTTACCATTGAAAGGATAGGTTTTTAAACTGAATGAAAAATGAGTTGTATCAAAAAAATTACCTTCACTATCTAAAAAAGTACCGAACGCCATTAAGTTACCAGTTTTAGTCCTAACAGGCTTATAGGTAACATAATTGCCCATAATTTTAATTTTTTGACCTAAAAAATTGAGCAAATTTTTGGTGTTTATTTTACTTCGTTGTTTTGTTTTTAGTAAATCAAACTCGCTTAACGTTACTGGATATTCTAATAGTTCCATTTCGTCATACACATCATTAATTTTATTTTCTGTAAGCTGTGGAAACTCCCATTCGGACGTTGCTACTTTAAATAACACCTCTGACAATACTGGTTTTTTAGCTGACTGAAATAACAGGTGTGCTTCCCATAGTAATTCTTTTTTGTTCTTACCCGTGAAACGAAAACAATTTAAACGAATTAATAATTGTAAACTTTCAATTCCAATTTTTGTACGTTCAATAAAATTAACTAAGCCTAAGTATAAACCGTTCTTATCTCTATCGGTTTCTATTAATTGTGCAATATTACTGTCTAATGATTTTATGTGAATAAAACCTAAATAAATATCTTTATCGTAAATGGTAGTTAGGTAGGTGCTTTTGTTAATACAAGGAACGTGAATAATACCGCCTCCCTTACGCGCTTCATTTATGTACACACGAGTAGAATAAAAACCGCCAAAATTATTTATAACGGCTACCATAAACTCTAAAGGGTAATACGTTTTTAAATACAAACTTTGGTAACTCTCAACGGCATAACTTGCTGAATGTGCTTTTGAAAAACTATATCCTGCAAAGGATTCTATTTGTCGCCATACTTCACGACTTATATTTTCGGGATAGCCCATTTTATTGCAATGGTTAAAATATTTTTCTTCAATTTCTAATAAGTGTTTTTTGTTTCGTGATTTGCCACTCATCATTCGTCTTAATACATCTGCATCTGCTAAATCTAAACCTCCAAAATGATGCCCTACTTTTAAAACATCTTCTTGATAAACCATTACTCCATAAGTTTCTTTTAATTGCTGTTCCATTATTGGGTGCAAATACAGTATTTTTTCAGGGTGGTGGAAACGTTCAATATAGGCTTTCATCATTCCACTTTGGGCAACGCCTGGTCTAATAATACTTGAAGCCGCAACTAAAGTTAAGTAAGTATCGCAATGTAATTTTTTTAATAAGCCACGCATTGCAGGGCTTTCAATATAAAAGCAACCAATAGTATCGCCCGACTTTATTTGCTGTTTTACCTTTTCATCTGTTTTAAATTTTCGAATATCGTGTACATCAACTTTAATACCTCTATTTTTAAATACAATTTCAGAAGCATCTTTAATATGCCCAATTCCTCGTTGGCTTAAAATATCTAATTTTTCAAATCCAATATCTTCGGCGGTGTACATATCAAATTGCGTAGTTGGAAAGCCTTTAGGGGGCATATCTAAGGCGGTGTAATAACTTAGCGGTAATTCAGAAATTACAACACCGCCTGCGTGCATTGTTCTTAAATTGGGGTAATCTTCAATAGCTGAATAATGCTGTAAAATACCTTTACAAATTTCATTTTCATTTATTGGCGAAGTTGGGTATTTAATTAACCTATCAATATCTTCCTTTGGCAAGCCATACACCTTGCCCATTTCACGAATTATGGAACGGTCTTTAAAAGTGGACATTGCGCCCAATAAGGCAGTATGTTCTTTACCGTAACGCTTAAAAATATATTCCAACACCTCATCACGTTCTTTCCAGCTATAATCAATATCAAAATCGGGGGGCGATTTTCGTTTAGGATTTAAAAAACGTTCAAAATATAAATCTAATTCTATAGGGCATACATCGGTTATTCGTAAACAATAAGCCACTACACTATTTGCCCCACTACCTCTGCCAACGTGATAAAAACCTCTATCTCTTGAATAACGAACAATATCGTTTGTAATTAAAAAGTAAGAGGAAAAACCTAATGTATCTATAATTTCTAATTCTTTATTTACACGCTCTAAAGCTATTTTATTTTTTTTGCCGTAGCGATGTACTAAACCATCGTAGGCCAATTTTTGTAGTAATATTTTATCGTTATGCGGCGATGTTGTAAAAATTTGTTTGTTTTTTATAACTTTAAAATCAAAATTAAATTCACAGTTATTAATTATAAACTTTGTATTTTCAATAAGGTGGGGGTAATCTTCAAATTGATTTAATAATTTTTTTAGGGGGACAATAGCCTCATCGGTTTTCGCAATTTGCGCAATTTGTAATTGTGATAATAAAATATTGTTGTGTATGGCTCTTAACTTTTTGTGTGTTTCATAACCCTGATAATCTTTATAAGTATAAGATTGTAATATAATATATTTGTTTTGAATTTTAGGATTTTCTAAAGCAATTTTATTTAATTGGTTGGGGCTAACGCCAATGTATTCGTACTCTCTTAAAATTATAGTTTTAGGTTTTGGGTAAGGATAAATCACAAAACAATTATTAAAACTGGGCTGAATTGGCAACGGTTCTTTACTAAAATTATGCTTAGTCATTAATTCGTTTAGTTCTCTAAAGCCTTCATTATTCATAGCAATAGCAACAAATAGTAATTCATTAGCATTTCTAAACTCCATACCAACAATCGGTTTAACACCTTTTTCTATACATACTTTTACAAATTCTAATACACCGCTCGAATTATTAATATCGGTTAATGCAATGGCTTCATATTTAAAATCAACGGCTTGTTGTACTAAATCTTCAATTGAAACAACACCAAAGCGTAAACTGTAATATGAATGTGCATTAAGTATCATCTTTTATATTTAGATTTTGGCTTAACTTTTGGATTTGGTGCAGGTATGCCTACACAACGCATAACAGCTTTATCGCCATATTTTAAACGAATTTTGTCTAAAGACTGGTAAAGGTTTATCATTTCTTCGGTATCGTCAAATAAATCAATTTGTGTTTGCCCCTCAACCAAGTGGGTAAATTTTATACCTATCAATCGTATTAAAACCCTACGGGTATAATTTTTTTGAAATAACTCTTCTACTTTTTTTAAGATAACGTGGTCGGAGGCAGTATAAGGTATTTTTTGCTGAAAGGTATGTGTTTGAAAATCGGAATATTTTAATTTTAATGTTACACAGGCGGTTACCTTATTTTGTTTGCGTAAATCAAATGCAAGGCTTTCAACCATACCTACCAATACATTTTTAAGTTTTGTAATGTCGGTAGTATCTTTATCAAAAGTAGTTTCGGTACTCATACTTTTTTGCTCCGAATATTCTTCTACTGGGTTAGTATCAATACCATTCGCTTTTTTCCAAATACCTTTTCCGTTTTCGCCCAATACTTTATGCATAACATCCACAGGCATTTGCTGTATGGTTTCAACTTTTTCAATACCCATATTGCGAAGTAGTGTATAAGTTTTATCGCCTATGCCTGGTATTTTTTGAATAGAAAGGGGGGCTAAAAATAATTTCTCAATCCCTGCATCAATATATTTTTCGCCGTTGGGTTTACTTTCGCCAGTTGCTACTTTTGATACCGTTTTATTAATCGACATTCCAAACGAAATAGGCAAGCCAGTATCTTTAATTATTTTTGTTCGTAGTTCGTGTGTCCATAGTTTGTTATTCTTCACTAATCTTTCCATCCCTGTAATATCTAAATAATGCTCATCAATACTTGCTTTTTCAACTACGGGGGCATTTAATTTAATTATTTCGGTTACAATGTTTGAATGTTTAGAATAGCTATCCATATCGCCCCTAATAAAAATAGCATCGGGGCATAATTGTTTTGCCATTCGGCTGGGCATTGCACTATGCACCCCAAACTTTCTGGCTTCATAGCTACAAGATGCTACAACGCCCCTGTCGGAAGTACCGCCAATTATTACAGGCTTACCCAACAAACTGCTATCTTGTAATCGTTCTACTGATACAAAAAAGCTATCCAAATCAAAATGTACAATTGTGCGTTCCATTTATAAACTTTTGTGGCTTTAAAGTTACTACAAATAAAAGTTACATTTTGCTACAAATTGTAGCATTAACTTTAATATAAAACTACTTACTTTGTAATCAGGTGTTTGCAATTATAGATATAGAAACGTGTTCGGGTAAATTTGAGTACCGAAAGGGAAGAATTACAGAAATTTGTATTTTAGTACACGATGGCTTGCAGGTTGTAGAGAAATTTACAACTCTAATTAATCCTGAATGTTATATTTCGCCCTATTTTGTTAGTATATCAGGTATTACAAACGATATGGTACAAGATGCCCCTACCTTTGCCCAAGTTGCAAAACGTATTATTGACTTAACAGAAAATCAAATATTTGTGGCGCATAATGTAGGTTTTGATTATGGCTTTATTAAAGCTGAATTTGCTTCATTAGGTTATAGCTACAAACGAGATACCCTTTGTACAGTAAGGTTAAGTAGAAAATTTATACCTAATAAATTTTCGTATAGCTTGGGTAAATTATGCGAAACTTTAGATATTGAAATTGAAAACCGCCATCGAGCTGAAGGCGATGCTGTTGCAACGGCTAAGTTGTTTGATATGATTTTGCAATTAAAAAGTGTTCATCCCCAATATAAAAATCAAGGTGTTGAGGCTTTAATGACAAGACGAATTGATAAAATTAAATCATATATTTTAGATAAGATACCTGAAGAATGTGGCGTTTATTATTTTTTAGATAAGGAACAAAACATCATTTACATTGGAAAAAGTACAAATATGTATAGCCGAGCCGTTAGCCATTTTAATACCAAAGAAAGTAAGGGCAAAAAAATGTTGAATGATTTATACAATGTAGATTTTATAAAAACGGGTAGTGAAATAATTGCATTGCTTTTAGAATCAGATGAAATAAAAAAGCACAAACCACGCTATAACAGAATGCGTAAGGCTGATATTTTTACACATTCAATAGATTGGTTTAAGGATAAAAAGGGGATTATTAATTTTAAAATTGTTCCTTTTGAAGAAAACGAAAACCCCATAAACTCATTTAATAATTATTTAAGTACAAGGGAACGCTTAGAAAATTGGATTGAGAATTATACTTTATGTTTGTGCTATTGTGCTTTAACAAGCGAAGATGCCGCTTGCTTTAATCATCAGATAAAAAAATGTAACGGTATTTGCAGTGGCATAGAAGAAATAGAAAAATATAACAAGCGAGCCATTACAATAATAGAAGAAAACACTTACAAAGAACCCAATTTTATTTTAATGGATAGGGGTAGAAACGAAGAAGAACAGTCTATTATATTAGTTGAAAACGGAAATTATAAAGGTTTTGGATATATTGATAGTACAATGCAATTTAGCAACCCAAACGAATTAAAAGAAGTAGTAAAAAAAGTTAATTATTATCCCGATTCTGATTTATTAATTAAAGGTTGGTTAAAGAAAAATAATATCAAAAAAATTATTTTACAATAAAAAATTATGTGTTATTATAGTTCAACAAAAACGGATGCTTCGACTTTAGAAAAGAAGTTTAAAAGAAAATTGAAACAAGGTGAAGAAATAAAACCAAAATTTTTAGTAAGCGGTTTTGCGCACGAAAAATCTCCAATTATTACAGCTGATGAGCCTGATTTAATACAAAATTATTATTGGGGTTTAATTCCTAATTTTTGCAGAACATCAAAAGATGCAAAAGATATGATGATTAAAGACTTAAATGCCCGCTCGGAAACAGCATTTGAATTGCCATCATTTAAAAATTCCATTGCCCAAAAACGTTGTTTAATTTTGGTTGATGGATTTTACGAATGGCAAAAAGTAGGAAAAAATAAATATCCTTACTTTATTCAATTGGCAAATAAGGAGCCTTTTGCTTTTGGGGGAATTTACAATACTTGGGTAAATAAGGATTTGGGCGAAGTATATAATACTTTCTCAGTCCTTACAACACAAGCCAATCCCTTAATGGAAAAAATACACAATACTAAATTGCGTATGCCGTTAATTATTTCAAAGGATAAAGAAAATGAATGGATTGATAAGGGTTTAAACAAAGAGCAAATTGTAAACTTAATGAAACCTTTTGACGAAAACTTAATGCAAGCGCATACGATTTCAAAATTAATTACAAATAGAAAGGAAAATGCAAACGTTGAGGGGGTGCAAAAAAGTTTTAAATATCCTGAGTTGGCTATGTTTGAGTAAGTAACACTCCTTCGTAAACTTAAAGTCAATTTTAAGGAGATATTTTATTTTAAGTTATATTTTTTACACTTATTTTACACTTATCACAATTTTTTTAAAATTATTTAAAATTAATTTCTTTTAAAGTATGTTTAATGTTGTTTTTATTTGAAATAGAGTAAATAAATTATATTTGTAAGTGTAATTATTCTAAATTGAGAAATATTTAATTTGTATTATTATTACTAAATGGCACAAATTTTTTGTTTAAATTTATAGTTATTAAAGGTATTTACGGTCGAGGAAATGGAATAGTTTTGGCGAAATACCTTTGGGGCAAGTCCCTTTTCATTTATATAATACTGAAATTATTATTATTTTGTTTAATTAAAATGCTAATTATTGCTTATTAAACTTAAATATTTTGGAATAATAGTATAAAAAAAGTGCAATTTTTTACACAAAAAATGTCTCCAAAAGTGTGCCCAAAAAACAAAAGTCTGTAAATCAAAGATTTACAGACTTTAAAGCGGACTGGACGGGACTCGAACCCGCGACCTCCGCCGTGACAGGGCGGCGCTCTAACCAGCTGAGCTACCAATCCATTTACCAAAATTAGTTTTGGGAGTGCAAATTTAGTAAATTAATTTTATTTGCCAAATTTTATTTTTTAATACAATTTATTAGTATTTCAATTATTATTAAACATTCTAATTTAAAAACAATGCGCTGTTAATTACTTATTACATTGTATTTTTTAATTAGCTACATTTTATATAATTTTAATAAAGTTTTCAGTTGAAAAAAACATTTCAAATAATTTTTATTTCTCTTAGTTTCATGTTTATTTTTTATGCTTGCTATCAAGATAAAAAAGTAGAAGATAAAAAAGTGGTTCGTATTTTTGAAGGTTTTCATCCCTTACTTGATAAAATTGTAAAATCTAAAATAGGCATATTTAGAGGCTTAAACTTAAATACAAAAGCAGATAGCGTTAGAAACGTTGAAACTATAGAGCCTATTGAAACATCTCTAGGTCATTTATATTTTGAATATAAAGTTGATAGTATTACAAACTATTCTATAGATTATGCGTTAAATAAAGATAGCTTAGACGAAATTAATGTGCAGATTAATAGTGATGATTTAGAGTTAACTGCGTATTTATTTTGCGATTTGAAAGATTATTATGCAAACAAATTACCTAACCCAACTGAAGATAAAGGTTACGTAGTTTATAATTGTTTCGAAGGGCAACGCAAACCTTTTGTGGTATCGTTAAGCGATAATTCAAGCCCCACAAAAGGTATAATTAATATGGTAATTTATAAAGATAAGTAAAAATGAAATTTCATAAAGAAGGTTACGCCAGTTTAATTTTAGTTTTATTATTTAGCGGTATTATTACGTTTATAGCTCATTATTTTTTTCCAACATTTTTTATAGCGCATTTGTTTGCATATTTATTAAGTGGCTTTTTAATTATCATTATACTGCAATTTTTTCGTGACCCAAAACGTACGTTTACTTTGGGCGAAAACTTTATTATTGCCCCTGCTGATGGCAAAGTAGTTGTAATTGAAGAAACAACAGAAAACGAGTACTTTAAAGATAAGCGTTTACAAGTAAGTATTTTTATGAGTCCTTTAAATGTGCATATAAATCGTTATCCAATTGCTGGTAATGTAAGTTATTTTAAATATCATGCTGGTAAATTTTTGGCAGCTTGGGAACCTAAAAGTAGTACAGATAATGAACGGACAACTGTTGTTGTAAAACATACTAAAGGTGCCGAAATTTTGTTCCGCCAAATTGCCGGTGCTTTAGCCCGACGAATTGTATATTATTGTAAACAGGGAGATGAAGCCAATCAATGCCAACAAATGGGTTTTATTAAATTTGGTTCGAGGGTTGATTTATATTTACCAATTGGCACAAAATTAAATGTAAAAATTGGCGATATAGTTAAGGGTTCGCAAACTATATTAGGTGAAATTTAATTTATAAATAGTTTAATATTCATTTTTCTAAATTCATATAATTAATTAGCTCTATAATTATGCTATTAGTTTCCTTTTTTTCTAGCTTTTCCTTTGCTTAACAAAAATTAAAATTGATAGTAATCTATCTAATTCCGTCTATAAAAATACAAGAATTATAGAAGTTATTAGCAAAATTTCTCGTTCGATTCGTTTTTAACAAAACGATTTCAAAAAAATTATTGCTTAGAAAAAATTACTTTAAAATCTAAAATTATTGGTAATATATTAAATATTTAAGTAGATGTAAATTAACGATCTTACGCATTGAAGTCTTTTAGAATCTAACTTTAATCTTGAGTAATAAATTAGAATTAAGTTAAATATTAGGTAAATACAATCAATAAAAAATAATATTTCTATCTTTATCAAATATATATTAAATTAAATTTAAACAAAATTAAAGAAATGAAATTTTTAAAATCCGTAATCGTAATTACATCTATTTTAAGTCTAAATCTTAAAGCACAACAGTTAAAGCTGCCTGCTCCAAGTCCATTACAAACATTAAAACAAGCTTTTGCTTTATCGGATATTACTGTTGAATATTCTCGCCCAGGAGCAAAAGGGCGAGTTGTATTTGGCGACGTTGTGCCTTTTGGAAAAGTATGGCGTACAGGCGCAAATGGCGCTACTAAAATTACATTTGGCGAAGATGTAAAAGTAGAAGGTGTTGAAGTAAAAGCAGGTACTTACGCTTTATATTCAATTCCAAACAAAGATAGCTGGGAAATGATGTTATACAAAGATTTAACTTTAGGTGGTAATGTTGCTGAGTATAAAAAAGAAAACGAAGTACTTCGTTTTATAAGCAAGCCAACTGCGTTAACTGAAAAAGTTGAAAATTTTGAAATTAATGTGGCTGATATTACCTCTACAACCGCTAATATTGAATTATGTTGGGAAAAAACCCGCATTGCTTTTAAGGTAACTGCCGAAATTGATTCTAAAATTATGAAAACAATTGAATCATCGGTTATTAAAGATAATAAACCATATTTTCAAGCGGCAACTTATTATTATGATAACGATAAAGACTTAAAGCAGGCTTTAGAGTGGGTTGATAAAGCAATTGTAAATAATCCTAAAGCATATTGGGTTGTGATGTTAAAAGCTAAAATCCAATTTAAAGCCAAAGATTTAAAAGGTGCTACAGTAACTGCCGAACAAGCTAAAGTTTTAGCAACTGCTGACCAAGACGATGCATATGTTAAACAAGCTGATAAATTAATTGCTGATGCTAAAAAATAATTAAGTAAGTAGTATTTAAATTAAATCTCGCAATAGCGAGATTTTTTTATTTACTTATAGTTTGTTTATTGATAATAAACTGAATAAAAAAAGCAAATATCATAACTAGCAAACACCCAATTACATTTAACCATAAAAAGGCTGTTAAATTAGTTATCCAAGCGTATACAATAAATGCTTCGGCTAATAATGCAGCATAAAAAACCGCCGTTCCGCTAATATTTTTCATATAAAAAGCTACTAAAAAAATTCCTAAAATTGTACCATAAAATAACGAACCTAAAATATTTACGGCTTCAATTAAATTTCCAACTCGGCTAGCATAAAAAGCAACCATAATACAAAACAATCCCCAAATAAGGGTTGTCCAGCGCGATGCTAATAAATAAGTTTTATCACTTTCTTCTTTTTTAAATAAACGTTTATAAAAATCAATAATGGTTGTAGATGCCAGTGAATTTAAGCCGCTAGCCATAGAACCCATAGATGCTAAAAAAATAATTGCAATTAATAATCCAACTACGCCTACAGGTAATTGTTGTGTAATAAAATTTAAAAATATATAATTTGTATCATTTACATCTGCTTTAGGATTATTTTTTTGCATTAAAACAGTTACATTTTTTTTGATAGTGCTACTTTTTTTATCAGCTTGTTGTACTTTTATTCTTGCAGTATTAATAGCGTTCTCATCCTTGCTATGAATAGCTTCTACTAATACATTTACTTCGGTCTTTTTTTTATTATAAGCAATAACGTATGCTTTTTCTAAGGCCTTAAAATCTTCTTTATACACACTATTTTGTATACGACTAACTTCTACTTTATTAAAAAATATGGGCGATTGATGAAATTGATAAAATGTAAAAACCATCACACCGATTAATAAAATAAAAAATTGCATAGGTATTTTTATTAAGCCATTCATTACTAAACCTAAACGACTTTGTGCTACAGATTTACCTGTTAAGTAACGACCAACTTGCGATTGATCAGTACCAAAATATGATAATTGTAAGAAGAAACCGCCAATAATTCCCGACCAAATATTGTATTTATTATTTATATCAAATTTAGTATCAATTGCGTTTAATTTATCCATTTTACCAGCAATATGAAGGGCATCGCTAAAGCTTACATTATTAGGTAATAAATTTACCACCATATAAGAAGCTAAAAATAATCCAGCAAAAATAACACTCATTTGAAACAATTGCGTATATGATACAGCTTTTGCACCGCCATAAACCGTGTATGCAATAACAATTAATCCATTTAATACAATGGTGTAGTTTATATCAATATTTAAAATAGTTGATAAAATAATGGCAGGCGCATAAATTGTAATTCCAGTTGAAAGACCACGTTGTACTAAAAATAAAAATGCAGTAAGTGTTCGTGTTTTATTATCAAAACGTTTTTCTAAAAACTCGTAAGCTGTAAATACATTAAGTTTATTAAAAATTGGAATAAACGTAATACACAAAACTACCATAGCTAATGGTAAACCAAAATAAAATTGCACAAAACGTAAACCATCAGTATAACCTTGCCCAGGAGCCGATAAAAATGTAATAGCACTTGCTTGCGTCGCCATTACTGATAAGCCAACATGGTACCAAGGTAATTGTCTATCAGCTAATAAATAACCCTCAATATTTTTTGTATGTTTACTTTTCCAAACGCCGTAACCAACAATGGTTAAAATTGTAATGCTTAATATAATCCAATCTATTAAACTCATTTATAATTTTGTGTAAAAAAGTAAAGTAAAATAATAACTGCTACTAATACACCAATAACTAAAGCGTAAACGTTACGCCATGATTTTAGGATGGGTGATTTTTCTTCTTGTTCTTCCATGTATCTATTTATTTTCGGGTAAACTTAATAAATTTACAAACAACCGATAAGCCCCAGAAATACCAGCTGGCAACTCTCTAAAGAAAACTAAACCTGTGTATACAAAATTACCTTTACCATGTTTTCCAATAATTAAACTTCCTTCATTCGATTTTTCGTAAGGGTCGTTCATGGTAAAAATAGTTTCATATTGTTTATCAATTTCTGTGGCAAAATAAATCCCTCGCTCCTGTATCCAACCCTCAAAATCTTTTTGAGTGATTTGATTTGGGAAATTTACTGCCGAATGTTTTTCGTTATTAAATTTAACTTCTGCTTTTTCATCTGTGACTCTATCTCTCGAAATAGTAAATGGATAAGGACCAATATTTGCTTTTATAGGCCCAATGCGGTTATTAGTATTGTATTGTACAATTAAATTTCCGCCACTTTTAACATAATCCATTAGTTTGTTATAATGCACTTGTAAACGATCGTTGGTGTTATAAGCTCTAACACCAGATACTATGGCATTGTATTTAGAAAGATTTTCATTTAATAATAATTCGTCGGTTAAAATAGTAACATTATAACCAACCTGCTTTAAAGCCGCTGGCACATCATCTCCAGCACCTAATATATAGCCAATAGTTGTTCCAGTTTTTTTTAAATCAATATTAACTAAACCAGCTTCCGCATTACTTAAAATAAATTGATACGGAATATGGTCATACTCAATTCGTTTAATACTTTTATTGTAAACAATATTGTTGATTGAGATTGATGCTTCTATTTTTCCATCTTTTGCGTTTTTATCTGCTACAACGCTTGCTTCTATAATAGCTTCATCGCCTTTGTTGGCTAATTTGAATTCTGGATTTTTAATAGTAATGTTCCAACCAGCACTACCATTTAACTGTAAGCTGCCATTTGTATTGGGCGCATTGGCTTTTACCGTTAAGAATATTGTTTTAGCAGTGGCGTCAGTAAACACAAACACTTTTTCAGGAATATTAATTGTTGCTGGAGGAAGTATTTCAAATGGTCTATATACTTCTCCTTTTACGGGATCTGTATATTTGTAAATCAATGCACTTTCAACTTTTAAATTTAAATCGAGCATATTAATATTAAAAACCACTTTTGTAGTAGATTCATTTTCTGGTTTACCTATTAAATTTAAATTAGTAACCGTATATAAACCAATATCATGTTCTTGATTTAACCAATATGGATTTGAAAATACTGCCGAAGCTGCTAATTTTTCTTTACGTTTAAATGTATAAAATTGATTTATTTTTAAAGGTAAAGTTGTAGTTGTATCGCTATTTAAATACGAGATACTATTTAGTTTAACATCGTTTTTGTTACGATTAACTATCTGTGCTGTTATTGCAACTTCTTGTCCCAGAATTCCAATAAAATCTGATGTTGATGCTTCTAACCATAAACCCGAACAAGCTAATAAAAGTGTTTCTACTTCTTTTAATTTTTGTTGCTTCCAGTATTTTAAATTGGTGTTTAATTCATCTATAACTTGAATTTGTTTGTAGATTGCAACTATATCAGAAACACTATTTTCGGGTGTTTGAGGATTATATTTTTTAATACACTCGTCAATTAATTTTTGAATTTTACCTTGTCCTTTAAATTTAGCCCAAGTTGTATTAATGCCTTCAAACAAATCTGTTGTAACGCTATCACCTTTTAATAATTTAAAGTATTCGATATTTGAACCCCTTTGCTTAGCAGAGCCAAAACCTTGACTTTTATGGCATGAACGACTATCGGCTGCAATTTCGCCGTAGCTTTTTCCTAATAATGGATTAAATACTCCAACATCAATTTTTAATTGATTAGGAGCCGTTGTGTTTGTTGTCCCAAAATTAAAGGTGTTCCAAAAAATTCGTTTGGCTTGCCATACTTGAACAGATTTTAATTGTTCAGGAAAACGTTTTGCGTCAGCAGCAGCTTTAAAAGCTTCAACAGCTAATATTGCCGAAGCAGTGTGATGACCATGCCCACCCTCGCCTGTTGTTGGGAAACGACAAATAATTACATCTGGTTTAAATCTTCTAATGGTTAAAACTACATCAGCTAAAATACTGTCTTTATTCCAAAATGTAAAGGTTTCTTCTGGAGTTTTTGAGTAACCAAAATCATTGGCTCT